>Ga0181581_10001704_pt1 | contig 17192 bp, 12 predicted proteins | sample 071ome_22_FD_132433 | JGI IMG/M metagenome (GOLD analysis project Ga0181581, IMG submission 132433) | Coastal salt marsh microbial communities from the Groves Creek Marsh, Skidaway Island, Georgia - 071404AT metaG (megahit assembly) | ecosystem: Environmental > Aquatic > Marine > Intertidal... | reverse complement strand
GGATGGCGAGTGAGGACTCGAGACGACACGCGCGACCGAGAACCCCACACCGTCGCGCGTCGTCGCCGCGCGCGCGCGATGGTGAACGATAAAAATCTCTGCGCGCGATTCGCCCAAGTTAACGCCGAGCTCGCGCGCGCGAACACGAGGGTACGCGCGCGGTGAAGACGTGGGTCGACGGTCGTGCGGGTGCCAACTTTGTGCGCGAACGAACGACGCGAGAGGCACGATCGCGCGCGCGACGACGCGAGAGAGGGCACGAGAGGAGGCGCGCGGAACCCCGTTCGTTCGTGACGCGACGATGGACGACTGACGACGCGCTATGCGCGACGCGCGAACAGCTTCGGTCGACTGCGGCGGAGTCGGAGCTTCGAGCGCAACGCGCCGAGGCGAGCGCGCGCGCGATGTCCACCGCGCTTCAGATCGTTCGTAAGACGGTGGAGGAGGAGAAACGGTTGTGGTTGACGGAACTGCGCGCCGCGCGGGACGAGGGATGTCGGTTGCGAATCGAATTGGCGAATTTGAAAAAGACGGCGACGCGGCCGGCGAGACGCGATTTCAGCGTCTTGGCTGACGACGCGAGCGTGTCGGCGTCCTCTTCTTCGGAAGAAGAAGAGGACGACGAGGGATTGATTCGATTAGCGGAAGCTGCGGAGGCGCTGCATGATTTATCGCTGACGCTTTCGGAGGCGGTGAGCGAGCGTAAGGTGATAGGGAAGACGCCTCGGAGAACGTCGAAGACAAAATCGGCGAGCGCAGAGTCCGATCGTCCTCCTCCCGTCGGCGAGACGGCGAGACGCGCGCTTCGAGCGCGACACGCCATGAAAATGATCAATTATGCCGAGCCGAGTCTCAAGAAGAAGCTACGTCGACCGAGAGACGACGATATCGCGTGCGCGAGAGCGAGCGATGAAAATCGCCCGCCGCCCGCGACGCCTCCAGTCTCGCCGGTCGCGTTCGGCACCGCACCGCAATCGCCGTCGCGATTCGACGATTCGACGTCACCGAAATCACTGATCACGCTCACCGCAAAATCACCCATGGAAATCATCGCCGACGTACCGAAACAACACGCATCTCTCGTCTGGCGGGAGCCGGCGCCGCCGCTCTACTCGGCCGACTCGCGGAGCGCGCGACGAAACGTCTCCAGAATCAACTACGCCGAACCCGATCTTGTGCACAAGATGCGCCGTCCGTGACCATTATAATCGTGATTTGTACTGTACGATACGCTCGCCCACGCACGCGCGCACATTCGCTAGACGTCCCGCGCAGCGCGTCTCGGCGGATTTTTCAAAACTGTCACCCGAACGGACGTTCAGTCGTTTCGTCTACACAACATGGCGCGTCGCCTCGCGGTCGCGCGCGCGCTCGCGCTGTGCGTGCTCGCGCACATCGCGAGCGTCTCGACCGCGGCCAATCTCACCGCCATCGGTCCACCGTTCGCGGACGCCGACGTCTCGACGATTGAATTCCTCCACTCGGCATCCGCGGCTCGCGCGTCCGCGACGGCGTACGCGGTCGGTGCGCGCAAGATCACCGCCGTCGCGCTCTCGGCGACGCCGTCAAAGGTGACGCTCGCCGATATCTCCGACGTCGGCCCGTGCGAGGGATTATTCGCGTACGAGAGCGCGAGAGATGGGCTTGCGGCGAAGGCGCGCGTGCGACTCGGCGTCACGTGCGCCAAGACGAATTCGTTCCTCATCTACGCCGTTTCTGCGGACGGGAAGAGCGCGAAGCGAGTGCACGCGATGATAGGGGTGAATAAAATCGCGGAGCCGCGCGATTTGGTGGTGGTCAACGATACGTTGGCGTTCATAGCGTCCGGGTTTCACGCGACGGTGGTGGCGGCGCGTTTGGATCCCACGGAGAAAAAGCCGCCGGTTTTCGTCGCGTCGGCGTATCAGCTCTCGGGAATAGATAAGATACAGCTCGGTCCAGCGTCTAGACAGACGATTCGAGCGGTGAGTTCGCGGACGCGGCGGGTGACGACGTTGAAGTACACGGCGGCGGGCACGATGCAACTCGTTGGGAGCGTCAAGGATAGTCGGTTGGAGAGCGCGAGCGGGACGTGCGTCGGCGTCGGGGACAGCGATCGTCAGTACACGTTCGTCGTGTCCCCCGAGGTACACGAGGGCGCGTTTTCCATCCTCAACAGTTCCTCCTTCGGGGCGCCGGAATATTTAACCGCCATGTACGCCGGCGGATATGACTCGGAGGATTTCGATTGGACGCCCATGGCGCACGCCGACATCAAAGGCGCGCGCGACGTCAGCGTCCACGGCCCCAACGCCTACATCGCCGCCAAAACCATCGGCGCCCTCGTCGTCGTCGACATCACTGATTATCACCGACCCGTGGTTCGAGAAAAGCTCCAATCCATCGACCTCGTCGGCGTCGACACCGTCGCCGCGTCCCCCGACGGCATCTTCGTCGTCGTCGCCACCAACGTAACCGACCCGAACTCGACGTCATCCATCGTCGTCACCAGCGCCGACGACACCATCGTCGCCGCGGGCGCCCACACGTCCACCAAGGGCAGGAAACGTCGACGTTTATTCGCCTCTACGTGACGTCTCGAACGCGCGCCCGAGGAGTCGTGTAAAATTAGCCGTATTATTAACCTCTCGCACGAAACTCTCGGCCGAGCCGTCACACGTCGACGCGCCCGACGCCCTCGCTCGAGCGCGCGCGATGACGATCGAACGCGCGTCCACGTCCGCGCGCGCATCTCGAGCGGTGGTCGCGAGCGCGCGACGAGACGGCGCGCGCGCGACGAGACGCTCGCGCGGGGCGGCGCGCGGGGTGGCGGCCGCGATCGACGACGGCGCGAGTTTCGTCCCGGGAAGCTCGAGCATGGCGGAGAGACACGAGTACGGAGGGGATGGGGAGTACTCTAGGTGCGTACGCGTCTCGATGAGACGCGCGAGACGCGCGAGACGCGCGAGACGTGTCGAGAGCGCGATGACGCGGGGACTGACGACGCGCTTTTTGGCGACGACGCGCAGTTTCGATGCGTTGCAACCGTACAAGGTGTATTTTCCGGAAGCGCACGCGTACGATGTGAAATCAAAGGTGGCAACGCCCGGTAGGTATCGCGTGAAGCTTCCCAAGGGATACGACGCGAACAGAGCGCAGCCGTATCCGACGGTGATTTGCATCAACGGAGAGGCGGGCTTCGGACCTCGGGACGGGAAGGTTTCTCTGACGTCGAGCGTGTCCAAGACGAAGAGGTACAAGGAGAACGAAGTCATCATAGTGGAATGTTCGTTCAACACGCCGACGTGGTTGAACGATTCGTCGACGATGAACCACGAGAGTTATTTACTAAAGGTGATGTTGCCGCACTTTCGAGCGTCGCACAACGCGGGGAAGATGTTTCTCTTGGGTTTCGGTACTGGTGGATACGGCGCGCTGAGTCTGTTGATGCGACGACCGAACGCGTTCGAAGCGGTCGTCGCCGCGGACGTACCGATTTTGGGTGGATACAAGGCGATCGAACGACCGTGGGAAGTCAAAGACCTCGCGCGTCCCTCGCATTGGGGGTCTTGGAACGAGGCATTCCCGCGCGACGAGGATTGGACCCCGTACGACGTCACGCAGATCGTTCGCGACGCGTGGGTGCGCGACCAACTCAACGCCGACGGCTCGAGAATTGCGCTCGTTCCCGGGAAGAAAACCGTCGCCGAACTCGGCGATTTCATTCGTAGTCTGGAGGAATACGGCGTCGCCCACGACGTCGTCGCCGGCTTTGAGGGCGACGACATCGATCGACAGGGCGCCTGGGTCGACGCCGCCCTCGAATGGCTCGCTCCGAAACTCGCGTAAAGTCGCTCTTTCGTCGTTACCGTCGCGAGACGCGCGTGTAAAACAAACCAAAACGTATACGAACCGCTCGCCTCCGCGAGTAGCCACCGTCCCCGAGCCGCCACCCTCCCCCGCCGGCGGTGCGTCGTTCGCGCGTCACACGACGTCGCGCGATCGGTCTCGCGCGCCCGAGCGTCGGTAAGGAGACGCGCGCGATGACGACCGAGCCGTCGCCGCGACGCGTCATCGTCGCCGGCGACGCCAAGGGCGCGTTCGACGCCCTCGTCGCGCGCGTGGAGACGGTGCACGGCAATCCAAAGGCTGGACCGTTCGACGCCGTGTTCGTCGCGGGAAGGATTTACGACGGCGACGATGCGGCGGCGACGATGGAACCGTACGTCACGGGGGCGAAGAGCGCGCCGGTGCCGGTGTACTTCATAGACGCGGACGGGGAGAAGGGATTGGAGTACGCGCAGAGCAGGGCGGCGGCCGGGACGGCGAACGAGTCATCCTCGGCGCGAGGCGTGCTGGAGATCGCGCCGAACGTGTACTTTTTGAGCGAGTCTCGAGTGTACGATCTGTGCGGTGGGTTAAAGGTGGCGTCGTTGCCCGGACGTTACGACGTGTTGTCGTACGAGGACGCAAGCGCGTTGGGCAAGTCGACGGCGAAGAGAAACGGCGAGACGACGGAGGATGACGTGATGTCGATGAAGACGAGTTTCGACGACATGCGGAAAAAGGATGTCGTCGATGTTCTTCTCACGAGAGATTGGCCGGCGGGCACGTTGGACATACACGGACGCGAAGTCGGCAACGAGGCGAAGAGCGCGAGTTCCACCGGTAGTCCGGTGTCTCGTGCGTTGGCATTAACGCTCACACCGCGGTATCATTTCGCCGCGTCACACCCGTTCTTTTTCGAACGCGAGCCGTACATCAATCCGAAGAACGATCCGAGCGAATCACCGTGGGTGACGCGCTTCATCAACATCGGCAACTGCGGAAACACGGACGGAGAAAAGTGGATGCACGCGTTAAAAGTAGAACCGGGTTCCAGCATCGATCGCGCGGTGTTGTGCAAAATTCCTCCGGACACTGGCCCGAATCCGTATCTGCAGGCGCTGGGACAAAAGCGTCGCGCGGCGGATCTGCAACCAGACTGGCGCGACGGTGCGAAGAAGCCCAAGGCTGAGGACCGCGGTAAACCGAGAGAAATCAAGGGCGATCCCGACAAGACTATTTATGTTCGAAACTTGAGCTGGAAAGCTGACGAGGGCGCCATCGCGGAATATTTCGGTGAATGCGGCGAACTCGTGGACGTACGCTTAGCGATGAAACCCGGAGGTCAACAGTCTCGTGGCTTTTGCCACATTTCCTTCGCCACCGCCGAGGGCGTGCAGGCGGCGTTGGAGCGCAACCAAGCGTCGTTTTTCGGTCGGGACATAACGGTCGAGATGTCCACCGGTAAGCCGAAAGAGCGAGGGCCTCCTCCGGGCGTCGCGCCGGGTGGTTGCTGGTTCTGTTTGTCGAACGAAAAGGATTTACACTTGGTGGCGAGCATCGGTAACGAGTGCTTCATGAGCATGGATAAGGGTGGTTTGACGGAAGAACACTGCCAAATCGTACCTGTGGAGCACATTCCTTCGTTTGCTGGCGTACCTGAAAGCACGGCGACGGAGATGTGGAATTACATTGGCGCTCTTCGTCGTTTTGCGGAATCGGCGGACAAGCGTCTCGTCGTCTTCGAGCGTCACTTGGAGCTCAGGAACAAGGGTGGAAACCACTGCCACATGAACTGCGTCCCAGTGGATGCCGATCGTGCGGCGCTCGCCGAGAAGATTTTCAAGCAGGCGGCGAAGCGACTGGACTTTTCATGGACGAAACTGGATCCGCCCGCGAACGCCGTCGAGGCTCAAACCGCCATCAAGGCTGTCGCCGGCGACGGCGAGTACTACGCCATCCACCTTCCGGACGGCGCCATCCTCATCCGTACCATAGAGAAAGGCGAAAAGCACTGGATGCAATTCGGCCGCGAAGTCATCTCACATCTCATCAAGGCGCCCGAGCGAGCCAATTGGCAAAGTTGCATGGAGGACGAAGACAAGGAAACTGAGCGAGCGACGAAATTCCGCGAAGCCTTCGACGCGTTCGATCCCATGAAGAACGCGTGAGGGCGATGTAACCCAACCCATAGCCAACGTTAGACCACCACTCGACCGTTCGAATCCGTATGAAATCGCAATTTTACGGAAATCGCGACGCGACCGCCGCCTCACCGCGACGTCACATCGCGTCGCGCGGCGTCCGCAGCCGCGGGCGAATGGCGTCCGATGTCATCCTCCGTCGCCCGACCGACGCCGCGTACGCCAATATGTTCACCCGACCTTGGCTCGCCCTCCTCGATCGCCGCCGCCCTCGCGACGCGCCCGAGATCGAGTGTCCCGCCATCATGTCGACGCTGGACGAAAACTCTTTGATGGAGATCGCCACGCGCCTCGGTCCGCGCTGGTTCGCTCGACTCGCCGCGACGTGCGTCTCTTTCAGAGACTTTGTCCGCACGCGCGAAGACGCGTGGCGCGCCTTTTGTCTCGACGCGTACGCGCACAGAGAGACGCCCGCGCAGACGCACGAGGCGTGTCGACGTCTCTACGCCGGTTGTTGGCGCGCCATGTTTCGCGAGAGGCTGCGCCTGCGCACGGACGGCCTGTACGTGTCCAGAAACACGTACATCAAACCCGGGGCGAAGACGATGGAGAACGCCAAGTGCGTGCACCTGGTCGTGTACTATAGATTTTTTAGATTTGACGCGAGCGGCGGCTTTGTCTGTAAGACGTCGCCGCACAAATTAAAGGCGGAGGCCAAGGTTTTACGGGATCGAGCGGCGTGCGCTCGATCGAGCGACGTGTATCACGGTGGATACACGATCGAGGGTGAAGATAGAGTGCACTGTCAGGTGATTCGACCGAGAAGTAACGGTGAACTGAGCACGACGCACTTTTGGACGAGACTGCGAGGGAATAAACCCGGCGCGAGCAACCGACTCGACGTGGTGAAAATCGCCATGGTTGACGATGAAAACCTTCCACCGTCCCCGACCGAGGACGAGTGGGCCGCCATAGACGACGAAGAGCATCTCTACCGACGAGGTCTCGGGATCACCGATCATAAATTCGACGGTACCGCCGCCGTGCGCGTCGCCAACCGAGGCGTGAGCACGCTCGTCTTCGTGCCGTGGGACGAGGTGGACACGCACGAGATAAACAAGGGGACGGACGAGATGGATTTTTACGTCACCGGGTGACGTCTCATCGACCGCTCGACCGCGCGTAGCGTTCACGTGTACTCTACATTTCATTCATTGTACCTCTGCGACGTCGCGGCCGTCTCCTTTTCTTTTCTCCCGGCGGCGCGCGCGCCAAGGCGAAAACCACGCGTCCGATCTAACCACCGATCCTCAGAATCCGACGCACGCTCGCACGCGAGGCGACGCACACGCCGAGACCGTACCGCGTGCGTCTATCCGCGTCCTCGAGAGACCGCACCCCGCGCGCGTCGCGTAAAGGTTCGACGCGTAAAGGTTGGACGCGAACAAACCTAACGACGCGCGGGACGAGTCGCGAGACGACGCGCGAGAGAGAGAGAGAGCGCGACGACGTGGACGCCGAGACGATGATGGAGGACGAGGGCGGTCGTCAGCGTTCCCCGGAACCGGAATTTGCGGAGACGGAAGGGGATATGGACGCGGACGCGGCGATGGACGAGGGAGATCGCCGCGCCGGTGACGCGGCGGCGCCGAGGGCGGAATCCACGGCGACGCTCGTCATCTCGCAGGCGGACGCGAGATTCTTGATCGGAACCAAGGGAGCGACGAAGAGAAAGTTGATGCGCGTGAGTCGGGCGAAATTTGAGATCGCACCCGTGGATGGAGACGCGGAGGAGAACCAGACGGTGACGATTTCGGGTACGGAGGAGGCGGTGGCGAGAGCCAAGCAATACGCCGAGTGGGTGTTGCGGCAGCGCGTCGGGAAGATAATCGTGGACACATCGACGCCGAGAGACGATATGAGCGTGGTGGATGTTCCGCCGTCGTGCACGGCGTACATCACGGGGAAGCAAGGACAAGGGTTGAGGCGCATCGAGGCTGATACCGGGACGTTGATGTTTTTCGGCAAGCCGACGACGGATCCCGAGGACGCGCCGGAAAAGTTGATCATTCTCGGAAGTCGCAAGGCGAGACGCGGGTCGGAGCTTCAGGTGATGAGTTCGATCGAGAGAAAGGTACCGGGGACGTACGTGAGCGCGGATAAAAAGTTGACGATTAGGTTTAACCAACCGGGAGACGGACTCGGGGATGGGTGGGGATTCGACGTGTTTCCCTTTGCCGACGAGGAAGAGCTCAGTTTTGCCGTGGGACGAGAGGTACGCCGAGCGCGATGCGATTTGATGCGATATGTTCTTCTCTTTTTCTCTTCTCTACGCACGACGAGTAGATCCGTACGGCGCACAACCATGTCGGACGTTAGATCACTCGAAGCTCTCTCTCGTGCGAACAACAAATTCTGTCTGAAATATGCGGGTGTTTTCTGTCTCGCCGCTGTGGGCCAGTATGCCGTCCAGCGAGTGAACGCTTTTATGTCTACCCGTACATCCATCGCTCTCGTTTCATCGCGATCGCGTTGTCGAATCTCGACGCTGACCGTAATCGTGTATTTCGTTACATTCGTCGCAGGGTTGCGTTCGCAGAAAAGTGTCCAAGGCGGCGGGGTGTCCGCTCGAGTACGTCGGTTTACTCGCAGTCATGACGGGCGACCGGGCCGAGCGCGCGCGGTGCTGGGATTACATTCGATGGTTGATGAAACAACAAAAGGGCACGCTGACGAACGATATCGCGCTGAACGAGCGCGATGATGTCACCACGCTTCCCGTCAAGGCGGGTTTCGGCGGCATCAGTCGCATTTACGGCAAGGGCGGCGATACGCTGCGTCAGATTGAAAGCATAACGGGAACGTTTTGCTTCAATATCCCGGACCCTAGCGACGTTCCCGAACAAGAGTTGATGCTCATATTCAGCCACAACGCGAGCGCACGAGAGCGCGCGAGAGATCTCATGCGAAACGTTTTGCAAACCGGACGCATTCAGGCGGGCGGCGGAGGCCGTCGCGGCGGAGGCGGCGGCGGGCCGACGCGATGTTTCGATTTCAGCGTTGGAAGGTGCACTCGCGGTGACAGCTGTAGGTGGGCGCACATCGTGCCTCCGGGTCCCCCCGGTCCCCCGCAGAGACGCGGCGGGCCGTCTAGAGGACGAGGCAGGGAAAACCGGGAGCAAAACGCGAAGCCGTACGGTAAAGCCAGCGATAAATGGGGATCTGGAGCTCGCCGAGGCGGGCGGGACAGGAATGACGACGGAATCAACGGACGATTGACGTTGGAATAAACCAACTCTACATGTAGTATTACTCTAATGCACGCTTTATCTTCAAAGCTCGTCGCGGCTTGCCTTCGTGGACGTCACGTACTCGTTAAACTTTGACAACCCGTCCTCCAGCTTCGTGCGCTCGCCATCCTCGAGATCACCCTCGAGTCCCATTTCGATTATTTGGCGCCCTTCGGATTCGCGCGCGTGGTCGTCGTCGTACACGAATCGAGCAAAATCGAGAAAGTGATCCGCAAACTCTGGCTCGAGTTGCGTCGCCTGACGAAAGTACGTTTCCAGGTCGTTCGTCGACGGCGCGTTTGGACCCGACAATTTCAGCGAGCACACGGCTAATAAATGATACGCCTGGCCGAACTGGCTCGCCGTTTTCAACGCACGCGATGCGTCTTCAGCGCACGCCTCGAAATCTCCTCTCAACAGTTGCGCTCGGCCTCTGCTAAAGTACAGTCCGGGCACTTCGTTCTCCACCGAGTCGATGGCCGTGTCGTACGCCTCCAAGGCTTGATCCAGTCTTCCATCGTCTATCCGATTTCTCGCTAACGCGTCCCACGCCAACGCGTCCTTCGGCCTCGTTTTCGTCGCCGATTCGTAATACATCTCCGCCCGCGTTCGATCGCCTCGATCCGCCCACAAGTCCCCGAGCGCGATGTTCGCGTCCACGAATTCCGGCCAATGCTTCAACGATAGCTCGTAACTCTCCCTCGCCATCTCGAATCCACTCGGCGTGCGTTTCGCGAACGTCTCACCGATGCCATACAGCGCGGGCGGGAAATTTTGCTTTGCGCTCAACGCGGCGACGAAACACGCCAACGCCTGGTCGAGCTCGCCTCGCTTCAGGTACGTCGTCGCCGCCGTGTTCGCCCGACGATGCCCAGCGTTATGTTCGGGGCACGCGGCGATATCGACCGTGGACAACATCTGCGTCATCGTCAGTCGACGCGGTCGATCGGTGGGGTAATGGTTCTCGGGACACGAAGATTATTCTGAGATTTCTACGCGCGCGCTTTCGTTCGTTCGCGCGAGACGCACCGCATGAAGCGTGGGAGGCAATCCACGAAGATTCGGTTGTTTTCCGAACGCCGCGTCGACGCACGCGGTGACGACGGCGATGAACACGAGCGCGATTCGAGACCTCATCGTCCGCGCGCTCGACTGACGTGTGCGCGAAAAAAGAATGCATGAATTGACGAATACGTTTTATTAAAGAACGGTGAGCTCGCCCTCCTTCTTTCGGACGGTGCGATCCCATCGCTGCCTAGACATCTCTAACACGTTCGGGTACCGCGTGCCGTCGCCGGTGATTTTACACCCCGGGGTGAACCACAACAGGACGTTTCTGCCGAGAATTTCTCGCAAATTGGCGACGACGCCGAGCGAGTACGGATGCTCGACGACGGTGGGAATGGTGTTGTGTCTCGATCGCACGCCCTCGTAGTGCTCGATGGTGGTTTTATTGTTCAAAACCAACCGCACGTGCCAAAAGAAGAGACCCGTGAGAGCGATTGCGAGCGCAAACGCAAAGATGAGACACGCCGTCGCCGCCGTCGCCGCCCTGACGCTCGCCGTGCCCGTCGCCGCGAAGACTTCGTCTCGCGCGTAATCGCTCAGATAATACACCGATTGCGCCAACGACACGGTGGCGTACAACAAAAATAAGAAGAAACTCTTATAATTGTAATGTCCGACGCAATTATTCACCCACACGCAGTGATGATCCATGCGCAACACGCACCGTTTACACACCCGACAGTGATGCGTGCGCGGCGGTTTGTGCCGTTCGCACTTTTGACAATACCTAAACCCTCCACCCTTACGCTTCGCCTCCACGAGCGCGTCGCCCTCCTCCACCTTGGGCACGTAATCCGACGGCACTCGTCCGGGATCTCGCATCACCGTGCACGCGTACATCACCGCGCCCAGCGCCGCCGTGCACACGAACGCCGCCTCCCGGACAGCGCCGTGTCGACCCGTCTCGAACGCGCACTTCATCGTCGTCTCATACATCGCTCCGTAGACGACGACGACGAGAACGACGGGTAAATTTAATTTCTGCACGAATCGTCGCGCAAAGTGTCGCGCCCGGACCCGTCTCGGCGTCGTCTCTTGACTCGACATGGCGCGATCCGTCTTCGGTCGCAACCCTTATCTCTGCCCGCCGAGCTCGGATCAAAATCGATCGTCTCACGCTCACCGTCGAACGCTCCCGCACCTGCAATTGGCGCCGCACTTACACCCCGGTCCGCACCGACAGTCTTTCCACGGACACGCCGCGCCCGCGGTGCCGCACGCGCCGGACGATGCGTGCGCGGATGATGATTTCGCGCACGATGCGTGCGCGCCGATGGACGACGTCGTCTGCGCGGACGACGACGTCTGCTTGGACGATTTACCGCCGAAGATGCCGCCGAGAAAACCCATATACCGTGCGTCGGGTTCGCGTGCGTCGCGCGAGGGACGTGGGCGACGTGACGCCGCGCGCGAAAGAATGACGAAGGTTCGCCACCGAGCGGTGGGGCGCGTCAGTCGTCGTCGACGTCGGACGTTGATGCGGGCGACGAGGGATGCGCGCGCGGTGACGACGGTGCGGACGCGGACGCGGTCGGTGCGAGACGCGTGCTCGGCGCGCGCGCGAGGGGCGGGGACGCGGTGTCGAGCGCGAAGAAACGACGCGGAGGAGTCGTTTCGAGGCGCGCTGGATTCATTCGCCGCGGCGACGCTGCGCGCCATCGGCGGGGTGGCGAGCGAGGTCGTGGGCGGGGCGAAAGGTGCGCCGATTCGGTTTCCGAGCGGACCGCGCGAGGACGTGGCGCTGGAGTTGGCGTACGATCCGTTAAAGTTTATAGAGAGGGCGTCCCGGGCGCACGGCGACGCCGTCGGTTTGACGTTGGCGGGCGAGCGGGTCGTGCTCGTGAGCTCGCCCGCGTTGGCGCGGGACGTGTTGTTGGATAAGAGCGACTCTTTTCAAAAGGAGGGCACGGCGTTCTTTCCGGGATCGTCTCTGGCGGGGAATGGATTGCTCGTGAGCGACGGCGAGACATGGGCGCGGCAGCGACGTCTGAGTAATCCGGCGTTTAGAAAAGCCGCCGTGGAGACGTACGCGAGGTGCATGGTGGAGGTGGGAGGGCGGTTGGTGCGCGATAAGTGGTCGAAACGTGGTGTTCGAGACGTGTACGCGGATTTTAACGACGCGACGTTGGAAATCGTGGCGAGAGCGTTGTTCGGGACGGACGTCGCGGGCGCTCGCGCGAGCAAGATTAACGGCGCGATTAAAGATAGTTTTGAGTTTTTCGGACGACGCGCGGCGACGGGAATGGTCATTCCCGAGTGGGCGCCCACGTTCGATAACATTAGGTACAACGACGCCGTGAAGAGACTGGATGAAGAGGTGTACGCCATCATCGCGAAACGCCGAGACGCCGCGGCGCGAGGAGACGACGAAGGAGAGTTAGATTTACTCGATCGTTTGTTGCGTGCGACGGACGACGAAGACGTGGCTGGTTCCGGTATGAGTGATCGAGCGCTACGCGATGAACTCATGACACTCATGGTTGCTGGACAAGAGACGAGCGCAATCTTACTTTCGTGGGCGTGCGCGCTGATTGCCGAGCGACCAGAGGTGGGAGATAAAATCGCAGAAGAAGTTCGCGAACTGTTGAAATCGAAAGGGGTGGGTCTTGATGCCGGTGATTTCCGTCACTTGCCTTATACCGAGGCGTGCATTCTGGAGACGCTGCGAATTCGCCCTCCAGCGTACATGGTCGGGAGATGCGCCTCGCGAGACGTCGAGCTTCATGAGGGCGTCTTCGTCACCAAAGGCACGACCGTGCTCATCGCACCGTACCTCGTCCAGAGAGATCCGAAATATTGGAACGATCCGACGGCGTTTAAACCTGAACGGTGGTTGGTGCAAAGCCCGTATTCTGACGGAACGTTGGCGCGAGACGCGTTGAAAAATCTTGGACCAAACGACGCGTACTTTCCTTTCGGTGGCGGACCGCGCGTTTGCATCGGGACGGGTTTCGCGATGATGGAGAGCGTTCTTTTGCTCGCTCTCATTTGCAGCGAGTGTGAGCTTCGAATTCCTCCGAACGCGAATCCACCGGAACCGAAGGCTTTGATCACCCTTCGCCTTGAATCGTGCGAGCTCGCGGTTGCGCCTCGTCCGCGAAAAATCTAAATCAACGGTACGTGTACTAGAAATAATAGAGCTAGAGCTAGCGTGTAATGGACTACCAATTGTTTAGTTGAACGACACCGACGGTCTTCGCGCGAACGTGAAACTGCGTTCGGAGTAATTTTCGCGCGTTGGGTGAACCGGGAATGCCGCCAACCCACTCATCGTACAGCCTCGACACGTTCGCCATGGGCCGAGCGCGAGCGGTGATTCTGTATTCCTCGTCGAGAGCGTCGACTAAGTCTTTGTTTGATATTCCCTCGCGAGGTGGAATCTGACCGCCACCGTTCAAGCATCCCGAAGGACACGCCATCACTTCGACGAAATGATGCTTCGACTTCTTGAGCTTGACGCTTCGAACGAGGTTTTGAATGTTTCGGAATCCGTAAGCGACGGCGACGCTCAGTAAGACTCGTCCATCTACGACGAGCGACGCCTCTCTCATATCCGCGTTCCGCAATTTGACCCATTCGATCTCACCCTCGATGTGTACGTTGAACATTTCCGCGGCGGCGCGACGAAAGACGTACTCGGCGTACCCGCCGGAACTCGATACGACCGGAGCGGCGTGTACGCTCTCCGGCGCTGGTTCGCTCAAAGACACAAACGAATCGAACGCGTCCGAGGGCGCGTCGCGGAGATGACACAATCCACGCTTTTCTAGCAAAAGCGTCACCTCCCCGGTGGTGAGCACGACGTCGACGTCTTTGACGCCGTCGACGAGGAAATCGTCGCGAGTGGCTTCCAACTTTTTATCGTAGCACGGCATCACGCTCACATGATACACTTTATCGGGCGTCACGCCAAACTCGCGCGCGACAGCGGTTTTGACGAACGATCCCATGATTTGTTGCGGACTCTTCGTCGTCGCCATGAGCGGCGTCGCGAGTTCGCCGTGCGTCTTCTCCGCGTAACACACCCATCCCGGACACGCGCTCGCCAACACGGGCGCGCGCGTCTCGCACTGAAATCTTTCCACGAACTCGGCGTACGTCTCCACCAACGCCACGTCTCGACCGAACGACGTATCAAACACGCTCTTCGCGCCGAAGCTCGTCTTCAACAACCCGCCCAGTCGCGCGCGCGTCTCGTCCACACCCAATCCGTACGCCGCGCCGAGACTCAACACCGACTGCGGACTGACGCTCGCGACGACCACCCCGTCCCCAGTCACGAATCGCCCGCACGCGTCGACGAACTCATCCACAGACTGCTGTTCCAACAAGACGCTCTCGGCGCTCGTCACGCACCCGCTGCACGCCAAGCAATCGCTCAGCGAAACCTTGAGCGCCTCGCCCTCGCGCGCGCCCGACGACATGGGCGTGTACGTCGGCGTCGTCTCGGCGTCGAGCGCGCGCGCGCCGGACGCGTCGCGCCGACGTCGACGCACGGCGACTTCACCGTCCGCCGCCGCGGTGTCGTCAACGTCGAGCGTGAGTTTACCACCGTCAAGCGCGACGACGCAATCCTGCGAGGGGGCGATGAAATCGCTCAGCGCGTCCGGATCGATCTTCACGGCGCCGGAGAAGCCCGCCATGACGCTCGACGCGACGCCGCGCGACGCGAGATGGTGCGCACACAACGATGTCTCTCCACCGCGAAGACATTTTTTCGAGACTCGAACGCGCGCGCCGACGCGGGAAGAGGACAGAGGGACGGATCGACTAGTACGTTGTGGATGTGACATTAATGTTTGCTCTTTTTACGAGCCTTGACGGTGGACTGACAGTACGCGCTGACGAGAGATTTAATTTTTTCTTTGCGTTTGCTCGTCATGAACGCCTTGCGCACGTCGTCGACGCCCTTGGAGCCCTCTAAGATTTTATCAACCACCTTCTCTTCGAGCTTTTTGCACTCCGCCTTGGTGACGATGCCTCGATCGCGTTTGTCTTGGAGCTGCTCGTGCACGTAGTGGCGCACCTGTTTTCTCACTCTGGCGTGGTACTCGTCGAGGGAGACGCCCGGCGAGTCATCTTCGTCTTCGGCCTCTTCGGCTTCGTCGTCGGCGGACGCCTTGCGCTTTTTACTCTTGGCGCGTTCGCGTTTCTTATTGGCGGCATCACTGAAGGCGTCGAAGGATGAGATGACGTCTTTTTTGGACATGCGAAGACCGAAGGTCGCGGCGGTTTCCGCCTCGCGAGCGGCGCGTTGCGCCTCCTCGGCGAGACGCATCGCCTCTTCGACTTGTGCCGCCGCACGATCCGCCGCCTCGCGAGCGGCGAGCGCCGCTTGACCCTCGGGAAGATCTTGCGCCGCGGAGATGATAGCGTCACGTTTCGCTCGAATCTCTTCCGCCGTTTTCACGGGTTCAATCTTCACGTCGTCTTTTTTAACCTCAACGTCGACGTCCTCTGGTTCGTCGTCGACGGCGTTCGCGCTCGCGCCGCCGAGCAACACGGCGACGCCGAGACCGGCGGTTTTCTTGCGCGGCGGCGGTTTTTTCATCGGTTCCTCTTCGTCGTCGTCGATCGGTGGTAAACCGGCGGATTTACGACTGAGCGCTTGCATCCATCTGTGTCCGCACTGTCGAGCCAGTAGACGCAAACGTCCGTTTTCGTGCGTTTGGAATCGATTCTTCAGCGTGCGAGGAATGCCGCTCGCGCGAAGCGCGGGAAGATCCGCGGGAATGGCCAGCAAGAGCTCCAACATGCGCGTCGTGAGGAGTAAGGACTCGGAGGATTTGGCGTAGGTTTTCGACTCGTTGAGCCACTCGTTGAGAAGCGTCAAGCCTTCGTTCTTCAACGCCCACTCGCGACGGTCGCGCGCGCTCACGTCGTCCAGGAGCGCGTTGATCATCGCGCGACGACCGGGCACGGTTCGCAACTTTAACATGATGGTGGCGAATTCCACCGGGACGTCGACTTTTTCGCCTGCCTCCACCGCGGAAACGATGCGATAGGTGATCTTCGCCTCCTCTTTACCGGTGTCGGCGAGCATGTCTTCTTGCATGCGTCGACGGTACATTTCGCTCGGATCGATGATTCGTTCGACGGCGTCGTCGTCAACGACTCGATATTCGCCGTCAGTGTCGCGTTTTGCGATGGCGGCGCGCATCTCATCGAGATTGAACACTTCGTCGAAGACCTCTTGGCCGCGACTGATGGCGAGCGCCTGTCTCGCGGCGCGCCAACCCGTGAGCATGGCGCCGCCGACGGTGTCGGGATGTTCACGGCACGTGTGCTCGCCAGCGAACAAGACACGACCTTCGGGCTTTCCGAGATCATCGTAGTCCGCCGCGCCCTTTGAACCGACCGCGACGAACGAGTACGAGCCTCTCGCGTAGGGGTCAGATTGCCAACGCGTCACTAAAGATTGCTTGAGAGGAGGCATCTTCGACGGGTCGTCTGGGAAACATATGCGCGCCAACGTGGCGAGCACGGACGCGACGATCGATTCCGATCCCTCGGCCTCGGCAAATTTGGCCGCTTCGCCCGCGATGAGCGAGATGAGCATCGGTTTCCCGCTCACCGGCACCAAGTTCCAAAACATGAAGCTTCGACCGCGGTTTTCTTCGCTATCGATGGCCGAACCAAAGTAATCAATGGATTGATCCCAAAATACTTCGTCAAACTCGAGGACAACCTTGTTCAAGTTGCCGAATCCGAGACGTTGCACGGCGCTGGATTTCATTTCTCCGAGTGGCGGGGAAAAGGTGACGTCACCAGCCTTTAAGCAACCCAAGGGAACGGTGACGATGACGGATGCGCCTTCAATCTTTTCTCCATCCTTCGTCTCCACGACGACTCCGTCCGCGTCGTGACGCACGTCGGCGACCGGCGT
>Ga0181581_10001697_pt1 | contig 17225 bp, 15 predicted proteins | sample 071ome_22_FD_132433 | JGI IMG/M metagenome (GOLD analysis project Ga0181581, IMG submission 132433) | Coastal salt marsh microbial communities from the Groves Creek Marsh, Skidaway Island, Georgia - 071404AT metaG (megahit assembly) | ecosystem: Environmental > Aquatic > Marine > Intertidal... | reverse complement strand
TTCCTCTATGAGGCCGACAAGGACCGTCTGAAAGCGGCGCTGGCGGCCGGCAACGCTGTTGCCCGGGATATTCTGGAAAGCTATTCCGATGCCGAATTCTTCACCCACCTTCCCGACATCGACGAGGAGATCGAGGTCGTCACCTATATCGCCGCCGAGGGCGATATCTCCACCGACCTGTTGTCACCCGGCAATCAGGCGCATTCGCGCTCGGACCGCGAACTTCACGGCAAATGCTTTATCTCGGAGCGGGCGCAGCAGGAGATCAACGCGCTGAAGCTGCAGCATCCAGGCAAGCAGGTGATGCTGATCGCCGAGAAGGGCACGATGGGTGTCGGCTCGTCGCGCATGTCCGGCGTCAACAATGTCGCGCTGTGGACCGGCAAGCAGGCCAGCAAATATGTGCCGTTCGTCAATATCGCCCCGATCGTGGCCGGCACCAACGGCATTTCGCCGATCTTCCAGACGACGGTCGGCGTGACCGGCGGCATTGGCATCGACCTGAAGAACTGGGTCAAGAAGCTGGACGCAGACGGCAACCCGATCCTGAACAATGACGAGAACCCCGTTCTCGAGCAGAAATATTCGGTCGAGACCGGCACGGTTCTGAAAATCAACACGAAGGACAAGAAGCTCCTCAGCGAGGCCGGTGATGAAGAGCTTGTCGATGTCTCGGCCTCCTTCACCCCGCAGAAGCTGGAATTCATCCGCGCCGGCGGGTCCTACGCCATCGTCTTTGGCAAGATGCTGCAGACCTTCGCCTGCGAAACGCTTGGCATGCCGCTGAAATCGGCCTTCGCGCCATCAAAGGAAATCTCGATCGACGGGCAGGGGCTGACGGCGGTCGAGAAGATCTTCAACGCCAATGCTGTCGGCATCGCGCCGGGCACCACGCTGCATGCCGGATCGGATGCGCGGGTCAGGGTCAATATTGTCGGCTCGCAGGACACCACCGGCCTGATGACGGCGCAGGAGCTGGAGGCGATGGCCGCCACCGTGATCTCGCCAAAGGTCGATGGCGCCTATCAGTCCGGTTGCCACACCGCCTCGGTCTGGGATTTCAAGGCTGCCGAGAACACGCCGAGGCTGATGAAGTTCATGCATGATTTCGGCCTGATCACCGGCCGCGATCCGAAGGACGAGTACCCCCCGATGACCGATGTCATCCACAAGGTGCTGAACGACATCACCGTCGATGACTGGTCGATCATCATCGGCGGCGATTCGCATACCCGCATGTCGAAGGGCGTTGCCTTCGGCGCCGATTCCGGCACCGTCGCGCTGGCGCTTGCCACCGGCGAGGCGACGATGCCGATCCCGGAATCGGTGAAGGTCACCTTCACCGGCACGATGGCCGACCACATGGATTTCCGTGATGTCGTTCATGCCACGCAGTCGCAGATGCTGAGGCAGTTCGGCGACAATGTATTCCAGGGGCGGATCATCGAGGTCCATATCGGCACGCTGCTTGCCGACCAGGCCTTCACCTTCACCGACTGGACAGCCGAGATGAAGGCGAAGGCGTCGATCTGCATCTCCGAGGATGCCACGCTGATCGAATCGCTGGAGATCGCGAAACACCGTATCCAGATCATGATCGACAAGGGCATGGAGAATGACGATCTGATGCTGCATCGGCTGATCGGCATCGCCGACACGCGTATCGCCCAGATCAAATCCGGCGAGAAGCCGGCGCTGGCGCCAGACGCCAATGCCCGCTACGCCGCCGAGGTGGTTGTCGATCTCGACCTGATCGACGAGCCGATGATCGCCGATCCGGATGTGACCAACGCCGATATCTCGAAGCGCTACACGCATGACACCATCCGCCCGATTTCCTTCTATGGTGCGGACAAGAAGGTCGATCTCGGCTTTGTCGGGTCCTGCATGGTGCATAAGGGCGATGTGAAGATCGTCGCGCAGATGCTCCGCAATCTGGAAAAATCGGCGGGAAGCGTCGCCTTCAAGGCGCCGCTGGTCGTTGCCGCGCCGACCTACAACATCATCGACGAGCTGAAGGACGAGGGCGACTGGGATATTCTGCAGAAATATTCCGGCTTCGAGTTCGACGACGCCAGGCCGAAGACCGAAGCCCGCACCGAATATGAGAACATCCTCTATCTCGAGCGGCCGGGCTGCAATCTGTGCATGGGCAACCAGGAAAAGGCGGCGAAGGGCGATACCGTTCTGGCCACCTCGACACGGCTCTTCAAGGGGCGGGTCGTCGAGGATTCAGCCGATAAGGCGGGCGAATCGCTGCTGGCCTCGACGCCGGTCGTGGTGCTGTCGGCGATCCTCGGCAGGACGCCGACGCTGGATGAATACAAGGCGGCCGTCGAGGGCATCGAGCTGACGAAGTTCGCGCCGCCGCTGGCCCGTCCGGGCACCACCAACTCGGCGCACTTCTAGGGCGATACATTACCAGCGCGACACATTGCTAGGGTTCTATGACGGTATGGGTTCCGCCCGCGCCGCCGCAATTCGTTGTGCCGCGATGTCGAGATAGTCCGCCGAGATATCGATGCCGATCCAGTCGAGTCCGCGTTCGGCGGCGACCAGCCCGGTTGTGCCGCTGCCGATGAACGGGTCGAGGACCGGCCCCTCGTCAATCGCGGCAAGGCAGTTGCGGGCCAGTTCCGGCGGAAAGGGTGCCGGATGCGGGGTGCCGGTCTGCTGTGCGATCCGCCACACACAGCCAAGCGCGTTGGCCTTTGGCGCCAGCGTGAACTCCTTCTTCGCGATCAGATAGATCACCTCGTAATTCGGCAGGAAATAGCCGGGGTTGAAATTGATCCCGCCGGAGCGGTGCCAGATGATGATCTGGCGCACCGGAAACCCGGCGACGATGTCGCTTCGGTCCTGGAGAAGGCCTTTCTGGACGCGCCATTTGTGGTTGTAGAAGATGGCGCCGTCAGGCCGCAGTAGGCGCATCATCTCGGCAAGGCACCGGCGCTGCCAGCCGACATAGGCGGCGTGCGGCATCGAATCGGCGTGAGTGGTGTAACCATTCAACAATTCGGCCCGGTGCCATTTGCCGCCACGCCCGTCACGCATGCCATTGCCCGAACTGTTGCGCAGATTATAGGGCGGCGATGTCACCACCGCCTTGATGCTGCCGCTGGGAAGGCGCGACATCATCTCGAGGCTGTCACCATGCAGCAACGCGCCGTCCGGCGATTTGTTCGTGCCACCGGGTCCGGCCGGGCGTTTGATCCGCTCGAAGGCGGTATGGAGATGATCAAGGGCATTGGTCAGGAGGACATTGTCACGCACGATGAAACCATACCGATTCCGGGAAGTTGAGCCGGGTCAGTGATAACGGAATGGTCTTAAAAGACAGTTAAGGATTGCGGAAAAAAGCACTCGCCAGTGTTTTTTCGGCACCGGGCCAGAAAGCCGGATGCATGCCAGCCGGAAAATCGGTATTGTCATGGGACGACCAGCAAAATCAGGCGCGGCAGGATTCCCGCGCTATATCCCCGCCGCCCGTTATTCAGGCCCCGTCATTCAGCCCCGCACCAGTTCGACCAACGCCATGACCCGCGCATCATCATTCAGGCCCGGCCCGACCGGTGCCACTGCCCGCGCCGAGCGTGACCGCCGGGTGACGGTGGTCCTCGGCCCGACCAATACTGGCAAGACGCATCTCGCGCTGGAACGGATGACCGGCTATGCCAGCGGCATGATCGGCTTTCCGCTGCGGCTTCTGGCGCGTGAGAATTACGACCGTCTGGTGGCCCGCCTTGGCGCGGCGAAGGTCGGGCTGATCACCGGCGAGGAACGGATCCTGCCAGCCGGTGCGCGCTATCTGTGCTGTACCGTTGAATCGATGCCGCTTGGCGGCGCGCCGATGGTGGATGATGACGGGCTGCGGCAAAGCTATGACTTTGTCGCGGTCGACGAGGTGCAGTTGGCCGGTGACCGTGAGCGTGGCCACGTTTTCACCGACCGCATCCTGCATGCCCGCGGCCTCCATGAGACGATGTTCCTTGGCGCCGAGACAGCCGGCCCGCTCCTGCGCCAGATGCTGCCCGACGCGCGGTTCGAGACGCGCCAGCGGCTCTCGCAGCTCAGCTTTGCCGGGTCGAAGAAGCTGACAAGATTGCCGCGCCGCAGTGCCATCGTCGCCTTCGGGGTCGGCGATGTCTATCAGATTGCCGAGCTGGTGCGCCGCCAGCGTGGTGGCGCGGCGGTGGTGATGGGACGGCTCAGCCCGCGCACCCGCAATGCCCAGGTTGAGCTATATCAGAATGGTGATGTCGATTTCCTTGTCGCCACCGACGCCATCGGGATGGGCCTGAACCTCGATCTCGGGCATGTGGCGCTGGCTTCCGACATGAAGTTCGACGGCCGGCAGATGCGCCGTCTGTCAGCTGCTGAAATGGCGCAGATTGCCGGTCGCGCCGGACGCCATACCAATGATGGCACATTCGGCGTGACCGACGGGTGCGAGGTGCCGGAACCGGAGATGATCGAGGCCATCGAGCAGCACCGTTTCGCGCCGATCCGCAGTTTTTGGTGGCGATCGCGTGACATTGATTTTTCTTCGGTTGAATCGCTGCTTGCCTCGCTTGAGGCACCTCCGCCCTTGCCGTTCCTGCTTCGCAAGGCCGACGCCATTGATCACCGCGCGCTGGTGGCGCTTGCCGAACGGCCGGCGATCCACGAGCGCGCTGTCGGCGCGCAACAGGTCAATCTGTTGTGGGATGTCGCCTGTATTCCGGATTTCCGGCAGAGTCTGAGCGATGATCACTACGATCTGCTGGCAACGCTCTATGGCCAGCTTGCCGAGACTGGCAGGCTTGGCAGTGACATGGTCGCGCGGGCGATGGCGCAGCTCGACAGGCTTGATGGCGATATTGACACGCTGATGACACGGCTTGCCTATATCCGGACCTGGACCTATGTCACGCATCGTGCGGACTGGACAGACAACCCCGCAGAATGGCAGAATCGGGCGCGTTCGATCGAGGACCGCCTGTCCGACAGCCTGCATCAGCGGCTTTCGGAGAGGTTCATCGACCGGCGCGCTGCGCATCTGAGCCGGAAATTGAAGGAAACAAGGAATCTCATGGCCTCGGTGAAAAGTGACGGAACCGTTCTGGTCGAAGGTGAGGAAGTCGGTAATCTGGAAGGATTCGTGTTCCGCCCGACCCTGAGCGAGGGTGACGAGAAGGCAACCATCCTGGCGGCGGCGCGGCGCGGGCTTCCCGACGAGATTGAGTCGCGTGTGCGTGCCTTCACCGCCTCGGCGACGGCCGCCTTCAAACTTGATGAAGAGGGGCGGGTCAGGTGGCGCGACGCCATTGTGGCCCGTCTGGTCAAGGGTGACGGGCTCTACGCACCGCGCCCGGACCTGATCGCCAGCGAGCTGCTGTCGATTGACCAGACACAGCGGCTGAACGCCAGACTGTCCGAATTCGTCGCCGAACATGTCCGCGAGGTCCTTGGCAGGCTGGTGGTTCTCGAGACGCCCGAGACCGCGCCGCTTCCCGAACGCCGGACGCCGCGCCCGGGACCGCCAACGCCAACGCCAAAAGCCGACATCGATGATGCGCTGGATGGTCCGACAAAGGATGAAATCGCCGCCACTCCGCCGGTCGAACAGCCCGATATCATAGAGGCGCCCGAAACAGCGCCCGAAACAGCGCCCGAAACGGCGTCCGAAACGGCGTCCGAAACGGCGCCCGAAACGGCGGCTGAGCCGGCGCCACTGTCCGGCGCGGCGCGCGGGCTTGCTTTCATGCTGTTCGAGGGGCTTGGCACGGTGCCCTCGATGCAGGCTGGCCAGCAGCTTCGCGGTCTGAGTGAAACCGACAAGCCGCGCCTGGCGCGACTGGGGCTGCGATTTGGCGTCGAGACTGTCTATCTTCCCGATCTGCTGAAGCCGGCGCAGATCGACCTTCGCGCCCTGTTGTGGAACCTGTTCCATGGTGAGGCGGGCCAGTTTCACGCGCCGCCGCCAGCCGGCCGCGTCGCCATTGATGCCGTTGAGGGCGTGCCGGATGATTTCTGGCTGGCCACAGGATACCGGCGGCTTGGCGGGCGTGTGATGCGGGTTGATATGGTCGAGCGGGTGGCGCTTCTTGTCCGCAACGCGGCACGCGAGGGCCGGTTCACGATCAGCGAGGACATGCTGTCACTGGCCGGTGCGACGCGTGAACAGATGGCGGCGATGCTGCTGGACATGAACTGCAAGGTCGTCAGCGAGGAACCTGACGAGGATCCGGAAAAGCCGCCGATCCAGACATTTGAGCGGGTGCGCCGGCAACGTACCACCGCAGGCCGTCGCGACAAACGCCAGGGGCAGGAAGACGGTCGCCAGACATCACGGCCGGCCGGCCGCAAGGGGCAGGCAAAGGGCGGACGTCCGAACCGCGGCAAGCCGGACAGGCAGCAGAATTTCAGCGCCAAGAGCCGTGAGCCGGACCCGCAATCGCCGTTTGCCGTGCTGGCCGATCTGAAACTGAAATCGTGAGCGACCCGACTGGCGCGCCGTCGCTGCGGCTCGACAAGTGGCTGTGGTATGCCCGTTTTTTCAAGACCCGCGCGCTGGCCACAAAGGCCATTGCCGGCGGGCGATTCCGTCTGGATGGCGAGGTGATGAGCAAGCCGCATCGCGCCGCGCAGCCCGGGCAGGTGCTGACCTTCATGCAGGGCGACCGGGTCAGAGTGATCAGGATCGTTGAACTGGGGTCGCGGCGCGGCCCGGCCACCGAAGCGGTGTTGCTTTATGAAGATCTGTCGCCGGAGGTGTCAAAGCGGGAGTCCGGCGCAGAAAAAGCCGCGCCGGTTTTTGAAAGCCGCGAACGTGGTACCGGCCGACCGACCAAACGTGACCGTCGGGCGACCCAGAATTTGAAATCTGAGCTCGAATGACCGATATCAGAAACGCCGCAGGAGGATGTTGATCGATGATTGCCAAGCTGGGAAACTGGATTCGCGAATTTGCCGAGGATGAAAAAACCGCTCCCGCCGGTGACTCAGAATGGGCCGCCCTGATGGCCAGCCTTCTTGTCGAGGCGGCGATGGCGGATGGCGAGCTTGATGATGACGAGCGTGCGCAGATCACCCGCATTCTGGCGGCGCAGCCGACCATCGATCCCGGCGCGGTGGACGGGCTGATCGATACGGCGCTGTCCTGGCATGCCGAACGGGTCGAGATTCACGCCCTGACGCGCTCGATCCGCACCGAGACCGAAGCCGAGGACCGGATTGCGATCATGGAGATGGTATGGATGGTGGTGCTTGCCGATGGCGAGGTGCATGATTACGAGGCGCAACTGATGCGCCGCCTTGCCGGCCTGCTTTATGTCGATGATATCGAGTCCGGGCGGGCTGCCAAACGGGCCCGCATGCGCGTCGAGAACATGGGGTAGAACGGCAGGATGATCCGCTCTTGTGGAGAACCCGCCTTTACGATAAAACGCTGCGCCTGAGACGCGCATGGAGACCGCCTGATGACCTATATTGTCAATGACAACTGCATCAACTGCAAATATACCGACTGCGTCGAGGTATGCCCGGTGGATTGTTTCTACGAGGGGGAGAACATGCTGGTCATCCACCCGGACGAGTGCATTGATTGCGGAGTCTGCGAGCCGGAATGCCCGCCGGAAGCCATTCTTCCCGACTCCGAGCCGGAGGCCGAGAAGTGGCTGGAGCTGAACCGCGAGATGTCGGAAATCTGGCCCAATATCGCACAGCGGTCCGACCCGATGCCGAATGCCGAAGTGGCGCAGGAAGAAAAGGGAAAGTACGAGAAATATTTCTCGCGCAATCCCGGGCAGGGAAGCTGATTATCCAAATCACCGCTGAGCCGATTGATTTTCCCGTTAATTTCGGGTATGTTACAGACTGGTTACAACAACTGACTGACGCTGATCCCACCCGCTCCGAGGCGATCGGAAACAGGGCGTGGGTCTGTTTGGTCTGCAGTGATTTGCAGGGGTTGGAGTGCAAGGCACCAAAGCAGCCTGCCAATTTGCATCTTTAGGGCCAGCCGCGAAGGTCAACAGGGAAGACTCAATGGCAAAAAAGACTGACGCTGCCTTCAAGGAAGGCGATTTCGTGGTGTATCCGACACATGGTGTTGGCCGTATTCTGGGGACCGAGAGCCGCGAGATCAGCGGTGCCACGATCGAGATGCTTGTTGTTCGTTTTGAACATGACCGCATGACCTTGCGTGTCCCCATGGAAAAGGCCCGGTCGCTCGGACTGCGCACCCTCAGCTCGAAGAAGCAGATGGAACAGGCGATCACCACCTTGCAGGGCAAGGCGCGGGTTCGCCGGACAATGTGGTCGCGCCGTGCGCAGGAATATGAAACCAAGATCAAGTCCGGTGATCCGGTATCGATTGCCGAGGTTGTCCGCGACCTGCATCGCCGCACCAACCAGTCCGAGCAATCATATTCCGAGCGTCAGATGTACCAGGCGGCGCTTGAGCGCTTGGCCCGCGAGTTCGCGGCGATCGAGAAGATCGATCAGGAAGCGGCCGCGACGAAGCTTGAAGATTTGATGGACGTTGCCTGACCGGCTCTGAAAGCGGTCATTCCAAGACATCGGTCATTCCGAACAAAGGGGCGTTCCGGCGCCCCTTTTTGGTGTCGTTTGCGAAGCGGGTCGGTGCCGAATGGGCCTTGTGCCACCTGGTAAAGTTGAAATTGACCTGTGACGCGCAGACCAATTCACGCCCCGCTGTAATGTGATATGCTGTCGCCATGGCGAATGCATTCATCCAGGAAAAAGAACTGTTTCCGGTTCAGCCCCCCTTTGGCAGCGGCAAGCTTGATCGCGGTCTGCACCAGATTTACTACGAACAGGTCGGGCGACCCGACGGGCGGCCGGTGCTGTTCATCCATGGGGGGCCGGGGGCCGGGATTTCGGCGACACATCGGCGGCTGTTCAACCCCGACAGATTTCACTGCGTGCTGTTCGACCAGCGCGGGTGCGGCCGCTCAACACCGCATGGGGAGATGGCGCAGAATACCACCCAGGACCTGATAGCCGATATCGAGGCGCTCAGGATCCGGCTTGGTATCGACAAATGGCTGCTCTTTGGCGGTTCCTGGGGCAGCACGCTTGCCCTTGCCTATGCCATCGCCCACCCGGAGCGTGTCACCGGCCTCGTGCTGCGTGGCATCTTTCTTGGTACGCGCGCCGAAGTTGACTGGTTTCTCCATGATATGGGCCGTTTCTTCCCCGAGGCCTATGAGGATTTCATCGGCTTCCTGACCGAGGAGGAGCGGGATGACATCCTGCTCAGCTATCATGACAAGCTGACAAGCGAGCAGGCGCTTGTCCATCAGCCAGCGGCCGAGCGGTGGGCTTCCTACGAGACAAGCTGTTCGACCTTGCGGGCCGGTGTGCGGCGTGTCACCGGCCGATCGGCGCTGAGCATGGCACGGCTGGAAGCGCATTATTTCGTCAATGACTGTTTCATGCCGCCGGATCATATCATGACCAATATTTCGGTGATCCGGCATCTGCCGGCCCATATCATCCAGGGACGGCATGACGTGATCTGCCCGCCGGTGACGGCGCACAGGCTGGCGGATGCGTGGGGCCGTCAGGCGAATCTGCGTCTTGTCGATGATGCCGGCCATTCCACCTTCGAGAACGGGATTGCGCATGCCCTGCTGGCGGCGCTGGACGAATTTGCCATCTGAGCTATTCAGGCTGAGACATTCAGGCGCGTGACACCGTAAAAGCGTTAAACAGGCTATGCTTGCATTTCCGCTGGCAGCATCTGGAGGGGGTCTGCCCCCGGTTAACTGACAGAAAGGAAAGCATCGTGGTATCATCCCAGAAACCCGAACGAAATTTCCGTATCACCAATAACAACGCCATCGACATGCATGTTGGCAAACGGCTTCGTCTGCGGCGCACATTGCTTGGCATGAGCCAGGAACAGCTTGGTGCCGAACTGAACATCACATTCCAGCAGGTGCAGAAATATGAACGCGCGGCGAACCGGATCAGTGCCTCACGCCTGTGGGACATGGGCCAGATCCTCGACGTTCCGATCAGCTATTTCTTTGATGACATGTCGGAAACGACAATGCAGGCATCGCCAAGGCGCGTTGCCCGCGGACTGGACACGATTGAGCTCGACAAGGACCCGTCCGGCGTCAAGGATCCGATGGTACGCCGGGAAACGCTTGAGCTGGTAAGAGCTTACTATAATATTGAATCTGCCAGCGCACGAAAACGGGTTGCCGATATGGTAAAGACCATTGCGACGACCCTGACGGAAGAGTAGATATCCGCCAACATGCTGGCTGGATTTGACCAATTGCCGAAGCGGGGCAGGAGTTTGTGATGAATGATACGCCGGGCCGCGGACAGGCCGATCTTGCCGGAATCAGCTTTGAGGATGCGCTTCGTGAACTCGAGGGTATCGTGGCCTCGCTTGAACGCGGCGATGTCTCGCTTGACGATGCCATCACGGCCTTTGAACGCGGGACCGCATTGAAGGCACACTGCCAGGCACGCCTTGAAGAGGCGCGGATGAAAGTGGAACAGATCCGGCTGCCGGCAGATGGCAGCCCGCCGGCCGAATCGGCACCATTCTCCGTCGACGGCTAGACGAATGACCCTCCCAGCCTCGGTGCGTGCGGACTCGGCTGCTGTTGAAAGCCATCTTGCCTCACTGTTCGACACGCTTCCCGGCCCCGCCGCCGCTCTCGCCTGCTCGATGCGCTATGCCACGATGAATGGCGGCAAGCGGCTGCGGGCCTGCCTTGTTCTGGCGGCCTCGCGGCTTGCCGGCGGTGGTCAATTGTGCGACGGGGTGATGCATGTTGCCGCCGCGGTGGAATGTCTACATGCCTATTCGCTGGTTCATGATGATCTTCCGGCAATGGATGATTCGGATACCCGCCGCGGCAAGCCGGCCTGCCACATCGCCTTTGACGAGGCGACAGCCATTCTTGCCGGTGACGCGCTGCAAACGCTGGCATTCGGGATTCTTGCCGATCCCGGGGTGAGTGAGGATGCATCTGTTCGTGCGCGACTCGTCACCGAACTCGCCGCCGCGGCCGGTGTTGGTGGCATGGCCGGTGGACAGATGCTCGATCTTGAAGCTGAAACGGGAACGCCGTCACTTGATGAGGTGCGGCAGATGCAGGCCATGAAGACCGGTGCGCTGATCCGGTTCGCCGCCGTCGCCGGTGGCATTCATGGCGGTGCCTCGGCGGCGCTTGAAGCCGCGCTTGCCAATTATTCGCGCGATCTTGGTCTTGCCTTCCAGATTGCCGACGATCTTCTGGATTATGACAGTGATACTGAATCGCTTGGCAAGCCTGCCGGCCAGGATGCGGCGCGTGGCAAGGGGAGTTTCGTTGTTCTGATGGGGCTGGACGCTGCCCGGCAGACTGCGGCAGAGCTGATCACCGGCGCCGAGGCGGCCCTCGCGCCCTGGGGCGCGGCGGCGGCTGACCTGCAGGCCATCGCGCGATTCGCTATTGAACGGCGGTCGTGATAAACCTTATATCCATAAAAGATGAATTAGGAAGGCTGGTCCGAAACACCGGACCGGAGGGCGAATGACAGCAACCCCCCTGCTTGACAGCGTCGCCACCGTTGAGGAGCTTCGCCGCCTCCCCGAGGGCGAACTGCAGCGTCTTGCCGCCGAATTGCGGATGGCGACGATTGATGCTGTGTCGAAGACCGGTGGGCATCTTGGCGCCGGGCTTGGCGTTGTGGAGCTGACGGTTGCCCTGCATTACGTCTTCCGGACCCCGGAGGACAGGCTGATCTGGGATGTCGGCCACCAGGCCTATCCGCACAAGATCCTGACCGGTCGCCGCGACCGCATCGAGACCTTGCGCCAGAAGGGTGGATTGTCCGGTTTCACCAAGCGGAGCGAGTCCGAGTTCGACCCCTTTGGTGCCGGTCATTCATCGACCTCGATTTCCGCCGGCCTCGGCATGGCCGTGGGAAGCGACCTTCAGGGACACCGGCGTAACGTCATTTCGGTGATTGGCGACGGCTCGATGAGTGCCGGCATGGCGTTCGAGGGGATGAACAATGCCGGCGCATCGGATTCACGGCTGATCGTCATTCTGAACGACAATGACATGTCGATTGCGCAGCCGGTCGGTGCGATGAGCAGCTATCTGTCGCGTCTCATCACATCCGAGCCATTCCATTCGATCCGCGATCTGATGCGCGAGGTGGCAAGCCGCTTCCCGGCCGAGATTGAGCGCACGGCGCGGCGCGCCCGCGAGGCGGCACGCGACCTGATCAGTGGCAATTCGGTGTTCAGTCAGCTTGGCTTTCTTCATATCGGGCCGATTGACGGCCATGACATGTCGCATCTTCTGCCGGTGCTGAAGAATATCCGCGACGGGCATGCGCGCGGACCGGTGCTGGTTCACGTGGTGACCGAAAAGGGCAAGGGCCATCCTTTTGCCGGCCCATCCGCTGAAAAATATCACGCCGTGCCGAAATTTGATGTCATCACCGGCACGCAGCAGAAATCGGTTGGCAACGCGCCAAGCTACACGTCAGTGTTTGCGCAGGGGTTGATGGCCGCGGCCGAGTCCGATGACCGGATTGTCGCGATCACGGCGGCGATGCCGTCCGGCACCGGACTCGACAAGGTGAAGACGCGGTTCCCGAACCGGGTGTTCGATGTCGGTATTGCCGAGCAGCATGCGGTGACCTTTGCCGCCGGTCTGGCGACCGAGGGCATGCGGCCCTTCTGCGCGCTCTATTCAACCTTCCTGCAGCGCGGCTATGACCAGATCGTGCATGATGTGGCCATCCAGAAGCTGCCGGTCCGTTTCGCCATCGACCGGGCCGGGGTGGTCGGCAATGACGGTGCCACGCATGCCGGTGTCTATGATGTCGCCTATCTGTCCTGTCTTCCCAACATGGTCATCATGTGCCCGTCCGACGAGGCCGAACTCATGCATATGGTCGCTACCGCCGCCGTTCATGATGACGGGCCGAGCGCCGTGCGCTATCCACGCGGCGAAGGTGTCGGTGTCGATCTGCCCGACGTTGGCGAGATATTGCCGATCGGGCGTGGGCGGATCATCCGCGAGGGTGAGGGGACGGCCCTGCTGTCGTTGGGAACACGTCTTGCGGACTGTCTGACGGCGGCGGATGAACTGGCGCCGACGCATGGTGATTTCACCATTGCCGATGCCCGCTTTGCCAAGCCGCTCGATACCGATCTGATCGACCGGCTGGCGACGTCGCATGACCGGCTGCTGATTGTCGAGGAGAACAGCCCCGGCGGCTTCTCGGCGCATGTCATGCAGTATCTGGCCAATGCCGGCCATCTTGACAGTGGGCTTGTGGTGCGCTGCATGTCGCTTCCTGACCGGATGATCGACCATGACAGCCAGGCAGGCCAGATCGCTATGGCCGGTCTTGATGCCCGGGGCATCGCGGAAGCGCTTCTTGCCATGCCGGGGCTTGCAGCTGCTGATGCTGGGCCCCAGAAACGCGACAAAGCCACCACCTGAAACAATGACGGATGATACGCCCGTTCGTGCCGATCTGTTGCTGGTGCGCCGCGGCTTGGCGGCGTCGCGTGACCGGGCGCGGAACATGATCTCTGGCGGGCTTGTCAGCGTTGACGGCGCGGTGATGACACGGCCGGCGCGCCGTCTTGCCGCCAGTGCCAGGATCACTGTCAGCGCTCCCGACATGCCGTGGGTGAGCCGTGCGGCGCTGAAGCTTCTTGGCGGGCTGGAGGCATTTCCCCGGATTGATCCGTCGGGCCTTCACTGTGTCGATATCGGCGCCAGCACCGGCGGGTTCACCGAGGTGTTGCTGGCGCGCGGCGCTGCCCATGTGGTGGCGGTTGATGTCGGACATGGGCAGATTCATCTAAGGCTTGCCGAAGACCCGCGCGTCGACTCGCGCGAGGGTGTCAATGCCCGCGACCTCGTCGCGGCTGATTTTGCCACGCCGCCGGAATTGATCGTCTGCGATGCATCCTTCATCTCGCTGACCAAGGTTCTGCCGGCGGTGATGCATGTCGCCGCGCCCGGGGCCGGTCTGCTGGCGCTGGTGAAGCCGCAATTCGAGGTTGGCCGTGCGGCTATCGGCAAAGGCGGGGTGGTGCGTGATGCGCAGGCTATCAGCAATGCGTTGGCGATGGTTGAAAGCTGGCTTGCCGCCGAAATGGGCTGGCAGCTGATCGGCATGGCACCGTCGCCGATTGACGGCCAGGACGGAAACCAGGAATTTCTGCTGGCAGGCCGGAAAGCCTAGTCGTCAAGCAGGGAGCATTGCGCGCGGTGGCGCATCAGCGCGTCGAGGATCGTTACCGCCATCATCGCCTCGGCCACCGGCACACCGCGAATGCCCACACAAGGGTCATGGCGGCCTTTGGTGACCACCTCGATATCCGCGCCATCCATATCAACCGAACGGCGCGGTGTCAGGATCGAGCTTGTCGGCTTGATCGCCACCCGCACGACAAGCTGCTGGCCGGTGGAAATGCCACCAAGCACGCCGCCATTGTTGTTGCTGGTGAATGCCGGGCCATTGTCGCCGGCGCACATCTCGTCACCAGCCTCGCGCCCGTCAAGCGCGGACAGCGCGAAACCGCCACCAATCTCGACGCCCTTGACCGCATTGATCGTCATCATCGCGGCGGCGAGGTCACTGTCCAGCTTGCCATAGATGGGCTGGCCAAGGCCGGCCGGAACGCCGTCGGCGACAATTTCGAGAACCGCGCCGGCGGAACTTCCCGCCTTGCGAACGCCATCGAGATAGGTTTCCCATTCACCGGCCGCCACCGGGTCGGGGCAGAAGAACGGGTTGTTTCCGGTCTCGTTCCAGTCAAGCCGGCTGCGGTCAATTCCATGTGGGCCGATCTGCACAACACCGCCGCGGATCCGGAAGGACCCGCCAAGCGCGGCTTTCAGAACCTGATCGGCAATGGCGCCGGCGGCCACTCGCACCGCTGTTTCGCGCGCCGAAGACCGTCCACCGCCACGGTAATCGCGAATGCCATATTTCTGCTGATAGGTGAAATCGGCATGACCGGGCCGGAACTGCCGGGCGATCTCGCTGTAATCCTTCGACCGCTGGTCCTTGTTGCGGATCAGCATGGCGACAGGTGTGCCGGTTGTCATGCCCTCGAATACACCGGACAGGATCTCGACCCGGTCATCCTCGCGGCGCTGTGTGACAAAGCGGCTCTGCCCGGGTTTGCGGCGGTCGAGATAGGGTTGCACAATCGCTTCGGACAGCGGCACACGCGGCGGCACCCCATCGACGATGCAGCCGATGCCGGGGCCGTGGCTTTCACCAAAGCTGGTGAAGGAAAAAAGGGTTCCGAAGCTGTTGTCGGCCATATCAGACGACCGAGATATCCGGCGCGTCGACTGCCTTCATTCCAACAACGTGATAGCCGCAATCGACATGATGCGTCTCGCCGGTCACGCCTGACGACAGGTCGGACAGCAGATACAGGCCGGCCCCGCCGACATCATCCAGCGTCACATTGCGCTTCAGCGGCGAGTTATATTCGTTCCATTTGAGGATATAGCGAAAATCGCCAATGCCAGAGGCGGCCAGCGTTTTCATCGGCCCGGCCGACAGCCCGTTGACGCGGATATTGCGTCCGCCAAGATCGACTGCAAGATACCGAACCGAGGCTTCCAGCGCCGCTTTGGCGACACCCATGACATTGTAATGCGGCATTACACGTTCAGCACCGTAATAGGTCAGCGTCAGCAGCGCACCGCCATCATTCATCATGGCGGTGGCCTTGCGGGTGATCTCGGTGAAAGAATAGACCGAGATATCCATTGTTCGGCGGAAATTGTCGCGGGTCGTGTCGACATAGCCGCCTTTCAGCTCTTCCTTGTCGGAATAGGCGATGGCATGCAGAACGAAGTCCAGCGTGCCCCATTCCGATTTCAGCCGGTCAAAAACGGCGTCGACACTGGCTTCATCCGTGACGTCGCATGGCAGGACAATGTCGCTGCCAACCGAGGCGGCGAGGGGGACAACACGCTTCTGCAATGCCTCGCCCTGAAAGGTGAAGGCCAGTTCGGCCCCCTGCTCGGCGAGCTTCGCAGCAATGCCCCAGCCAATCGAACGGTCATTCGCGACACCCATGATGAGGCCGCGCTTGCCGGCCATGACGCCAGAGGTAGTCTGCTCGGACATGTGTTTCACCCCTTCCGAAATACGCTAGACGGATTGAGCGCCAATATGGCACGGCTGTTTTGCCAGAACAAGACGCCGCCGCGCCGATAAGGGCGCAACGACGCAGCCTTGTATATGCGTCGGCGAGGCTCAGCGCAGGCTGTATGTGGTCCGGCGCGTGATCTCGACCCGCTCGCCACTGGCCAGCGGGGTGTTTGTCTCGAAGGTGATGATTCGGTTGTCGACCTCGATACGGTGGCGATAACCGGTGATTTCCTCGACCGTTTCCTCGAGCATTACCTTGCGGACATTGCAGACTTCCTGCTGCCGGTAACCGACAATTTTCTGGCCACCGGACTGGTTCTTTTTGGCATGCTCACGCCCGAGAATGGCGCCGACAACCGCGCCGGCGGCGCCAGCCCCCTCATTGTCCGAGGCCTTGTTGCCGATGGCCGAGCCGATCACCCCGCCAAGAATCATCGCCCCGAGGTCCGAGCCATTGTTCGCCGCGCCGGCCTCGGCATAGACGGGAACATCCTGGGTCTCGCAGACCCGCTGGTCCGACGGTGTCTTGCGGATATAGCTTGTCATGACGGGATCGGACCGCGTGACGGTTCCGATCACGGTCTCGATGCGGGTTTCCGCGGCGGCGGCAAGCGGTGTGAGGGCCAGCATGCCGGCCGTGGCCATTGTCGCGATTGTCGCGCCAAGTGCTGTTGGAAGTGAAGGACGTGCCATGGTGAGCCTCTACCCCTGAGATTGCGAATGAGAAGACAGTAAATCCAGAATCGTACCAAATTGTGGCAGGCCGGGCGGTGGCCCGTCATGAAGCGGTCTGCACCATTGTCAAAACGGCCCCCAATGCCCATCTGCGAGGTATCGGCGGCAATCGCCGGACGCGCAGACTCCATCCGAGGGCAAGATCATGCATATAGACGCGGGAACCGATCCGTTCACCCTGTTCCAGACCTGGTATGACGAGGCGACAACCTCGGAAATCAACGATCCGGACGCCATGGCGCTGGCCAGTGTCGATAGCGCGGGCATGCCGTCGGTGCGGATGGTGCTGCTCAAGGAGTGGGGTGAGGACGGTTTCGTCTTCT
>Ga0181581_10001690_pt1 | contig 17263 bp, 17 predicted proteins | sample 071ome_22_FD_132433 | JGI IMG/M metagenome (GOLD analysis project Ga0181581, IMG submission 132433) | Coastal salt marsh microbial communities from the Groves Creek Marsh, Skidaway Island, Georgia - 071404AT metaG (megahit assembly) | ecosystem: Environmental > Aquatic > Marine > Intertidal... | reverse complement strand
CGTTCTACAACAAGAGTGAAAGCTTATGTGAAGATGCGCTAGAGATACTTCAAGAAATTCTGCACTACGACAACAGTCTTCGCGTTTGGTTTGATAGAGATATTAGCTAAAGTGCGTGAAGCTGCTGAACATGGTGAGTTAGATGTACTAATTGAAAAGCAAGCGCAGTTTGACAGACGAGTGACACAAAGGAAAATGAAAAGTTAAATGGAGAATGCGTTTGGTTTAAGCACGTTCTTTGCCTACAATATACAACAAGGAGTTCATAAACTATTGAGTTGCGATATTTTCACAAAATTAAATTAAACCTGTAAAGTAGTGGTTAAATTACACACCAACTACTACAAGGTAGTAAATTATTGATAGTCTCAAGAATATATTCTTACCGATTGATTAGATATAATCTCATCAGCAATATAAGCATAAAAAGGTATGATGATTCATCTGAAAAAAGATATTCAATTTGAACGATAGATAGGTATGAAATATGAGAGTTTTAGTAACAGGTTCTGCAGGATTTATTGGATCTTCTCTTACATTAAAATTATTAGAAAGAGGTGACGAGGTTATCGGCATTGATAATCTGAATGATTATTATGATGTCAAGCTAAAAATGGCAAGATTAGAACGACATCTTAATCACAAAAATTATTATCATCAAAACCTTGATATATCTGATAAATTGGCTGTAGAAAATGTCTTCGAAAAATACAAACCTCAAAGAGTTGTTAATCTTGCAGCTCAGGCGGGAGTTAGATATTCTATCGAAAATCCTTTATCTTATGTTGAAACCAATATAACTGGCTTTGCACACGTTCTTGAGGGTTGCAGGCACAACCAAGTAGAACATTTAGTTTATGCCAGTAGCTCTAGCGTTTATGGAGCAAATACCAAAATGCCTTTTTCTATTCATCAGAATATTGATCACCCCTTAAGTCTATATGCTGCAAGCAAAAAATCTAATGAATTAATGGCGCATACATATAGTCATTTATATGGCTTAAGTTCTACAGGGTTACGGTTTTTTACTGTTTATGGGCCTTGGGGTAGGCCAGATATGGCATTATTTAAATTTACAAAAGCAATCCTGTCTAATAAGACGATTGAAGTATTCAACTTTGGTAAACACAGAAGAGACTTCACTTACATTGATGATATAGTTGAAGGGGTTATTAGAGTTTTAGATAGCCCTGCTGAATCAAATTCTCAATGGAGTAGTGATAATCCAGACCCTGGGACAAGTAATGCTCCTTGGAGGGTTTATAATATTGGCAATAACAAACCCGTAGAATTACTTGATTATATTGCTTATCTAGAAAAAGCAATTGGAAAAAAAGCCAAAATTGATCTATTGCCTCTCCAGCCGGGCGATGTGCCTGATACTTTCGCTGATGTCAGTGATCTTACCGATAAATTTAATTACAAGCCTAATACAAGCGTCGAGAAAGGCGTGAAGAATTTCGTCGATTGGTATTTAGATTTTTATTCCTAAATTTTATGAACGCAGACAATATAATAATAGGTGTTATTGGGCTCGGATATGTTGGCCTTCCTATAGCTGTTGAGTTTGGAAAAACTATGCAAGTAATAGGATATGACACAAAAAAATCGAGAGTTAACGATATTAAGAATTTTGAGGATTTAACGAAAGAGCTTACATCTGATGAAATCAAATCTTCTTTACATTTAGAAGTCACTTCAAATATCCTAGATTTAGCTAGTGTAAACTTTTTTATTGTTACTGTTCCAACGCCCGTAAACGATGATAATGATCCTGACTTATTTGCACTCGAGCAAGCTTCAAGAGCAGTTGGCAAATTGCTCAAAGTGGGCGATATTGTTGTCTATGAGTCAACAGTTTATCCTGGAGCTACAGAAGAGTTTTGTGTTCCAATCTTAGAAGAAGAATCTAAATTAATCTTTAATAAAGACTTTTTTTGCGGTTACAGTCCTGAAAGAATAAATCCTGGCGATAAGCAAAATACACTCGTAAATATTAATAAAGTTGTCTCTGGATCGACAAAAGAAATTGCACAAGTCATTAATGATGTTTATGCACTCATAATCAAGAAAGGTACTTTTATCGCTGAAAGTATAAAAGTTGCTGAAGCTGCAAAGGTTATAGAGAATACTCAGAGAGATATCAATATCGCACTTATAAATGAACTATCTCAAATTTTTAATTTAATGGGAATCGATACAAGCGCTGTTATTGAAGCAGCAAACACTAAATGGAATTTTTTGCCATTTAAACCCGGACTAGTTGGCGGGCATTGCATAGGTATTGATCCTTATTATTTAACATACAAAGCTAAACAAATTGGATATGAGCCAAAGATAATAACTGCTGGAAGATCATTAAATAATGACATGTCTAGGTACGTTGCTTTAAAATTTAAAGAAATAGCCTTAGTTAGAAAGAAAAATATTAATGGACTTAAGGTTTTAATTGCCGGTATTACTTTTAAAGAAAATTGTCCAGACATAAGGAATAGTAAAATTTTCGACATTTTTCATTTCTTAAATTCTGATGGGTTTATTGTGGACCTATATGACCCTTGGGTTAATCATGATGATCTTCTAGATATATATAAAAGTTCTATTAGAACTGATAGTAATCTTGTCACAAGTTATTATGACGGCATCATCATTGCAGTTAATCATAAGATATTTTATGATAAAGGTTTGAGATTCTTTCAGGGTATCAGCAAAGAGAACTGCATTATTTTCGACCTAAAATCAATTTTTAGGGTCTCAGAAAGTGATTTTCGTTTGTAGATTTCATAATGGTAAATTTAAAAGAAATACTTAAAGATTCATCTCGAGAAAACTTTATTTCTAATAAGAAACTTCACTTTTTTTCATCTATTTTTTCACCATTTTTAACCTATTTATTTGTCAATTTAGGTTTTTCGGCGAATTCTGTTACAGTAATTTTTATAATCACAGGTATTGTCGGAGGTCTACTACTATTTCTAGTGCCATTTGAGTATTTTTGGATAAGTTATTTGTTGTGGAGGCTACATATAATTATTGATATGAGTGACGGAGAAGTCGCAAGGTATACCAAAAAATTCAATGATAATGCAATTTACTGGGACTTTATGGGACACTCAATAATTTATCCATTATATTTTGGTGGAATTTTTTTCATAGCTTTCCATGAAATGGACTTAAATATTGCCATAGGTTTAATCGGAACTATTGTGGTGAGCCTATTGAGAGCAGTTACAAAAAACTTTCAGGCCATGCTCTACAGAACAAGCAAAAAAACCGAATCTGAAAAAAAAGTTTACACCAGGAGAAACAATATCCTTCTTTATATTCTTTCATTTGAGGGGTTTTTGTTTACCATACTTCTTATTTCAGTCTTTGATTCATTTACAAATCTTTTAAGTTTTGTAATTTACTTCTATATTCTGGTTTTTATATTGATTGTTTCCTATAAATTTTATAAATTAACAAATAACGGGGTTTATATTTCTAGGAATTAATGAAATGAATCCAAGACATTTATACAGCGAATATAAATTCTTTTCCAGCCTTCTTGGCCATAAGATTTATTTAATATTGTTGTTTTCATTCTTGGCAAGTGTTATTGAAACTTTTGGCTTGATATTGTTTATTCCCGATATCCTTAATATTTCTTTCAATAATCCAGTTGATCCAAATACGCCTCTTAGAACAGTACTGAATTTTTTTGAAATTAATTATGAAAATAATTTTATTGAACTATTAACCTTATTAGTATTCTTTTATATCTCTAAAGCATTTTTTTTGTTTTATGCATATTTTTACATTGGCAGTTCAAGAGCGAGTCTATTAGCAAAAATTCGACTTTTCTTATATAAAAGTTTGAGAGAGACGAGTTTTACAGATTTCATCAAAGAAGAGAGATCAAATATTGTTAGCAGATTGAAAGAACAATCAACTGAAACAGTTGTTGCATTCACTTGCTTTATTAAAACTTCTAATAGTCTTTTAAATGTAATTATATATTTTATGGGCGCGATATTACTTTCGCCTTTCCTTGGAACTTTGGGCTTAATAACAGGCGTAATTATATTAATTCTATTTAAGCGGCTTAACGAAAATTTAAGAATTTATTCTAGGAGAAACGTCAAATATCATGCTAATTTTACAAAATATATCCTTCAATTTATAAACGCATTCAAATATCTTAAGTCTACAAATCAAGAAGAAAAGTTCGTAAAAAGATCAAACACATTAATTGGGGATAGCCAAAAAATAGAAAACATTTACGCTAAGTATAATGCAATTATAGCGTCATCAAAAGAGCCAATAGCTTTTCTAATTTTTTTATTTTTATTTTTTTTTGGTTTTTTAAATGATATGGCCAGTGGTTTGTCGTTTGGAGTTTTAATGCTCTTTTATAAGGCTTCAAACAATGTTGTTATTCTACAAAGTCAAATCCAGCAATATCTTCAATTGAACGGAAGTTTAAATAACATTATAAGAGAATTTAAAAAGACAAAAAAACTCAGAAATAAATTTAACTCTAATAATCAAAATACCAAATTTAAGTACATTTCTTTTGAAAATGTTACTTACAAATATCCAAACACAACTAAACAGATAGTCATACCAAATTTTAGACTTACATATCCAGGTTTATATGTAATAAAAGGCCCTTCCGGCTCAGGTAAGTCTACATTATTTAATCTTTTATCAAAAAATTTACTCCCCTCAAGCGGTAATATTTTCATTGATTCAGAAGAACTTAGCAAAATAAATGAAAATTACTGGAGATCCAATATTGGATATGTTCCCCAAAATCAAGTAATCTTTGATGGTACATTCGCTCAAAATATTTCAATGAAATTTGATGGCAATATAACAAATGATGATATTAAAAAGATAAGAGATGTAGCTGCCGATGTAGATATTGATTCACTAATTCAATCTTTGCCAAATGGATACGATACTATGATAGGAGACTATTCTTTTGAGATATCTGGAGGGCAAATTCAACGTCTAATGTTAGCTAGAGAGCTTTATAGATCATCTAAAATACTTATATTGGATGAGCCAACAAGTGCATTGGATAAACTTTCTAAATTAAAGATTATTAAGGTTTTAGAAAATATTCAAAGTAAATGTCTTGTAATTATTGTTACTCATAATCCAGAAGATTTTAGCAGTCAAAAACTAACTATAGAATTGAAAGATTCTAATGATAATTAGAAGTCTACTAATCAAATGAGCATTTTTCTTAAAAATTCAATCTTAGACTTTTTTCGTATCTATGAGAATTACATACTTAATAAGATTGCTAAAAATTTACACTCTCAAAAAACAGAATTTAACTTAATTTGCTCAATTAATCTTAAGTTGTATTTTTTAACGAAGTATTTCATATTTAATCGCGGGTTTATTTTCATTGATAAGAAGATTATTGATTTATTACTTCAATCTTTAAACAAAAGTATCCAGCATTCAGAATTAAGAATTTTTCTAGAAGGCACAAAATATAAAATTAATTTTTATCTAATTCTTTATGATTTTCTAAGATATTTCGGACTTTATTACTCAGCACTTCCATTTAGAGATAAAGCAATAGATATAGCTTTGATGATAAAAGATGATTCTAGTAAAGATTATTTAAAATACTATATTCCTGCAATAATAGAAAAAAGGAAGTATGATCAACTAAAGAAAATTGTTAGTAATACAGATTTGGATCATAAAAACAGTGCATTTAGAGATTTTTTTACTCAGATCATTGAGAGGAAAATTGAAATAAGGACCAATTCAAACTTCAGTGAATTTATAAACAGTAGGAAGATTGCAATTGTTACACCTGGATCTTCAAAAAATAATGATGGAAAAGAAATAGATTCATATGATATAGTGGTAAGGTTTAATAAAATTAATACTTCTGATATTGATACACAGAGGTATGGTCATAAGATAAATATTACCTATACAAACAATGAAAATACAAGAGCAATTTTAGATTCATTACGCAAAGGAGTCTCTATCACTTCAAATTTTATCTGCTTTAGAAGCAAACGTTACTTTGCATCTTTCCCCAAAGACACAAAAGAACATAAAAATATAAGATTTATTGATAACTACAATAATTTATGTTTCCATCAAAGTTTTAATTTATTACAGTTAGCTCTCTTGGATATACTATTTAATGGTACACCAGAAGAAGTCAAAATCTATAAGTCTGACATCATGCTTTCTTTCGCAAGAGCTGAAAATTACCTCTATCCTGGGCATCCCGCCGCTAAAGATGGAATTAGATCATTCAATTTCTCTAAACATGACCCAATAAGCAACTTTATTTTTTTAAAAAATTTTTATCATATTGGCCTTTTTAAGGCTGATAAAAGAATGGAAAAAGTTCTCGACATGTCAGTATCTAAATATTGTCAAGAAATGCAGAAAATATATTCAAATTAAATAAAAACTACTATAGAAATGGATCACTTTTATATTGTTACTCGATTTGGATTAGGTCAGAAGAATTTGGAGTTCTATAAACACGAACTTAGTTTTGCAAAGAGTTTTTTGTTTCCTTCGATTATTAATCAGTCAGACAAATGCTTTACATTTTTATTACTTTGTGACAAAAATATTTCCAAAGAAATTATTGAGAAAGTAGAGGATTTCTTTGCAAAAAGTGGCGTTAATCTTGTTATTTATTTGCATGATCCTTTTGAAGATTACTTATTAAAGCCAGATATATCTAGAATCATTACAAAATCATCTAATATAGGTGATCGAATAACTTCGGTGAGAGTGGATATAGATGATGCAATATCAAGTAATTATGTTGAAATTGTTAAAACTAAAATTAATGAAAATGTTAAAGACTACAGAAGAATTCATTTAACAACTTCAGTTGGTGTTTACTATTATCATCAGTATGAGAAGTTTCTTCTTGTCAAGAAACCAAATTATAGTGTTGTAGCTATTAGCGATATTCATGATAAAGGGTTTAAGAATTCTTATGATTATCCACATTCAACTATATACAAGAGTATATCAAAAGAACCTCTATCATTAAATATTGAAATGGACATTGAAAATGTAATGTGGTTTAGATCAATTCGACAAAATTCCTGCTCTAGGGCAGAGAGGCAAGTTTCAAAATTTGAAGTATCTAATATTTACTTTAGACGATTTATTACGAGCATACTTCGATTAATTAGAAGGTCTAACATTTACCCATTGAAATTTTTAAGTTTTGAATATATAAAGATACATTTTGGTATCTCTAAAAACATTGAAATATTGGAAGTTAAATTGCCTAATGTTCCTAAGGCCTTTTTCAAGATAAAAAACTCAAAATATACTAGTAGATTGGCGGCAAAACAGTTTTTTTTAGATTATTGTAGGGACAAGAGTGTAATGTGTAATTTACCTCATACCGAGGAGGATATAAGGACCTTTTATAATTTCTAATTTTCTTAGATGAGTTTGAAAAAGAGCATCTTATTTGATGTCGTTTCTGAACCTGAGAAATTTATCAGAGGTTTTTGATTTTTGAAGTCAAAAGCAATGTAATCTTAATTTATTAACTTAAATTTCATCTCTTTATTGATATACCCAGAATTTTTAAGAATCTCTATATTTCGATTAATATATTTTCCAGAGTTGGATCTGGAGATCTTTATTAAAAATAATGCTATTGATGAAGGATTATCCACGATAGCTAAATTGGGGGTGCCAGTAGTAAAATCAAACTCTTTTACAGGAGTCCGCCAATCACCATAATTTTCAGTTAAGTAAATTTCAGGATTTGCTGGGCCTAAAACATCAATATTACAAAGTTTATATTTCTTCAGGTCAAATTTAGAGTTATTCCATCTATGAAAAGTTGAGCCATGCCATAAATTATTGTTGTTGGCATAAAAAATGAATATATCTATATTTAATCTATTCGTGTGAATAATGTTAACTAATGCTAAATTTCTCCTGATGACTTTACAGGAATGTTTTGAAAAACTGTACTCTATTTGGTAGTCAACTTTCTTGACAAAAAAATTAGTTGATTTTTTAATTTTTTGTATAAACTTTTCTAGTTGGAACTCCTCTGACATAAAGCCTAAATCTAAATCAAAATCATGCTTTAAAAACCCTTTTTCTCTAATTAATCCAAGAAATGTTCCTGAGGCAACAAACCATTTCCAGCTAGAAGAAGGGAAAACTTCTGCAAAATCTTTAAGGGCTTCATTGGCATCCTCCTCAAAAGAATTGATTTTTATTTGAGAGCTAATGCTTTTCACGTTTGATTTGTTAATATCCTCATGGAGAGATTCCAAAGCAGAAGAAATGATTGTATTAGCTATAGTCTCAAATTTTTGTTTATCTGCGATGTATGAATCATTTGATAATTTAATCTTCTCAGAGAGAATATTTAACAATTCTTGCAATAGAAATTTATCACTAGGATTTCTTATTAATAATTTAGATATTTTATTTTCTAGAAGTAATAAATTTTTTAGTTCTAAGTCTATAGCTAAATTAAATGAATTATCAGGATAGATTTTTAGCTTTGTGTATATCTGGAAATATTTTACAATCCTTCTAAAGCAAGTTTTGAAATGATCGTTATATGATAAGTCAAATAAATTTTTTGCAAGATTGAAGCTTCGAGTGAAAATTAATGAAGTAAAGAAGCAAAAAGAGCCGTATAAAATTCTTTCAAATAATGAATGCTTTTTATTTAAAAATTTAAGTAAGAAATATTTATTTGGCAGTTGAAACATAAAATTATTATAGACGTTATTATTTTCCCAAAGCCGATCTTGCAGGTCTTTATTTCACCCAGATAAAATTTATAGACTTTCGCTAATAATGTGAGTTGATACTTTAAAATCTAATCTCACAAAACTAAACATATTAATGATATGAATTTTAAAATTATTATCTACTGGTTAAAACGAGTAGTTATTTTTTTTTGTCAGTTGTCCATTATCTCCTTTGTTCGAATAAGGAACAGAAATTTTGAAGATATTGATGCTATCGATATACAGGGTAAAGATAAGCTTTTTATCCTTGGTACTGGATCATCGATAAATAATTTAAGTAAAGATAAACTTGAATATCTTAGGTCTAAAAATTTCTTAACTATTGGGTTGAATGGTTGGGTCTATCACAGCTTTATTCCTGACATTTATGCAATTGAGTTTGGAAGGTTTTTCAATCAAATTGATGATCCAATAATAAATATGGCAATACATAAAAGTATTTCTAAAAAAGATAATCCTCCAGTTTTGCTAATTAATCAAGGCTTGAAGTACAGTAATCTTAAAAGGTATAGATTTAGAGATTGTAAGAAAATTGTAACTTATAGCCACATAAGACTAAATGATTCATCAAAAGAGAGCTATCAAAAGTCATTATTTTTCTTGATGAATTTTTTGCATAGAATTCCGAGAATAATATCTAGAAATTTTCTTTTGGGTACTGGCTCAAGTCTTGAAAGGATTGTGAGTCTCGGCATAATTTTTGGCTTTAAAGAGATTGTATTGCTAGGCATTGACCTAAGTGGTCCACATTTTTATGATAAGGAACCAGGAGAAGGTAAAAAACTTATCCATAGAACAAATGATCCAAAATACAGGAAATTAATTATTCAAGAAATGATGACTGAATATAAAAAAATTGCAAACAAACACAATATAAAAATATTTTCACAGTCGGAATCATCACCTTTAGCAAAAATTTTTCCGGTATACAAATGGGATTAAATTTTAATTTTCTTGTTAAGGCTTTTAGATTTTTACCAGTATTCCTGCCAAGAATCTTTAATCTCTTCTCAAGCAAAAAACATATAAAGTTTTTAAGTGATGATGAAACATTATCCTTTTTAGAAAAAAATCAAGACTTCGGTATAGTTCGTTTTGGTAATAGTGAATTCTCGTTGCTCGCAGGAAGAAGTGTTAATACCCAAGACTATAATCACTATATTCAAAGAGAACTTAAAGAAATATTATTATCTACACCTAAAAACTATCTTTTGGCTTTGCCTGTTGATACGACTATCAAAAACCTAAGATTCAGGAATCATTATTCATGGGATCAGATCTGGAAAAAAACCCCAAGATTATTTATGCATCTTTATTTAAATTTGGATTATAACTATGGCTCTCCATTTTGTTTTAGACTAAAGGACGTAAGAACAAGCAACCTTTCTCAATATGAAAATAGAGTTAAAAATTTAATAGACGATAAAGAAATTATTTATATTGGCCCATCAAAAGGAAAGAATAAAAAAAAGCCCGAAATAAAACATGAAATATTGACAATTGATATTCCTAACAAAAATGCTTTCGATATCATTGATGACATAATTAATCGGGTTCAAAAAACAGCATTAAGAAGGAATAATGTTCTAGTGATAATTGTTGCTGGAGCTACAGGTACTATTCTTTCCGCAAGATTGAACAGATTAGGTATTCTTGCATATGATTTCGGTCAATATCAAAGACATAAAGACTTTATAGGGCATTAATTTGGAAATTCTGAGAATTATTAAGGGTACCGCATCTACTAGTGCTGGATTAAATAACTTTATCTATACTCGGTCTAAATTAGACCTAGATGAAAGACAAACTTATCTTGAGTTATTTGATTATGATTTTCCAAAAAACTCATCAAAGTTTAATTTTATTTCAGCCAATAATAGCTATATACGGTTAACTATAATTGTACTTAAGTGGATTAGAAAGACAGTAGATGGCTCAGTTATTCATGTCCATTCCCCATCGCTCATACTTTTCACAATCATTGGAAAGTACCTCTCGTTAAAAGAGATCCCTATTTTGTTTAGCATTCATAATAACAAGAAGAACTATAGCTTTATCCAGAAAATACTGATTATTATTGGTTTTTTGTTTGCAAATAGGGTTGTTTTTGTTAGTAGCGACTCTTTTAGATCTTTTAATAAAGGGATTAATAAAAGAATTACAAGTCACAAATCTTTGGTAATAACTAACGGTACAGATTTTGACAAAATAAGACTCTTTAGAAAATTTCACTATAAAAAAAATTGTAAGAAAATAATTTCAGTCTCAAGACTTGTTAAGCAAAAAAATATTTTTTTTATGATAGATGTATTCTCAAAAGTGGATTTTAATTTTGAGTTAAATATTTATGGGGCAGGCTATCTGCATGAAGAGTTGGAGCAATATATAAAATCAAAAAATCTTGAACATTCGATTAGACTGCACATGCCAATAAAAAGAGAAAACTTTTATAAAAGGTTGCGTGAACACGATCTTTACATTTCTACTTCTAATTGGGAAGGTATGCCACAAGCTTTGATAGAGGCAGCAGGAATGGGTTTGCCATGCATTGTTTCCTCAATACCACCTCACCTTGAAATAGCTCAAAAAGCAAAACATGTTGAATGTTGCAAGAGTAGGAGTTTAGATTTTTGGGTAAATAACTTAAACAACTTCTGTAAAAATTATTCCAAAAATGTGCCTATTAATGATGCAGTCTTGGATGAATTTTATTTATCAAAATTTAGCTCTAAACAAATGCATCTAGATTATCAAAAAGCTTATAAATCTATGCTAAGTAATAAATAACTTTAAAAAGTTTTAGTTGATATGTATCAAATAGATCAAATGTAAAGTACTATAAGTAGGTTTTAAATAACATAACTTTTTAACCTACTTTTTTTTTGACCAAAATTTAGCAAATTCATATGTGTGGTATTTTTTGTATAAAGTCTTTTAATAACCATAAGTTACATTTTCCAAAGTATCAGGATATTTTAAAGAATCAATCATATAGAGGCCCTGATGCTACAAAATTTTATATTGATGGCGAGAGCATTTTTCTGGGTCATAATAGACTACGTATTGTTGATTTGAATTCAAATGCTGATCAACCTTTCGTTTCTAAAGATAAAAGATATGTAATCTTGTTTAATGGGGAGATATACAATCATAAAAACTTAAGAAAGAAAATTGGATCAAATTTTTTAACTGAATCAGATACCGAAACAATCCTTTATGGTTATGAAAAGTATGGCGAAACGATTTTTGAAATGCTAGATGGAATGTTTGCAGTTGTTATTTATGACACTCAAGAAGATACATTTGTGATTGCCAGAGATTATTTTGGTATCAAACCTTTATATTACTATCATGATAAAAATTATTTAATTTTATCTAGTGATATTGCTTCTATCAGCAAAAGTGTTCAAACAGAAATTGATACTGACTCTATTCTAGAGTGGAAGACATTTAGGTCGCCACTTCCGGGAAAGACTTTCTATAAAAATATTCATTCATTAAAGCCTGGAACAATAAAATTATTCCAAAAAAATACTAAACCAAAAACAAAATATTTTTGGAATCTTGAGCCTTCAAATTTGTGCTTTTCTGAGTTAGATATTATAGATCTCTTATCTGAAAGTATCTCGAATCATCTTATGACGGATACTTTGCCAGTTACGCTTTTAAGTGGAGGAATTGATAGCTCAATTGTGGCAATCTTTTCGGGAATTAAACAAGCTTATTCAGTTGGTTTTGAAAATTTGAATGAATTTTTCATAGCGGAACAAAGCGCAAAACTATTAGGCATAGACTTAAAAAAAGTTACCATCAATCAAGACGAGTATTCTAGTGTATTTGAAAAGTTAATTAGGCTAAAAAAGGCGCCACTTCTTGTCCCAAATGAAATTTTAATACATAAGATTTCAAGTTCAATGCCAGAGAGTACTAAAGTATTTCTTACTGGTGAAGGGGCTGATGAGTTATTCTTTGGATACGATCAAATTTTTTCAGATGTTAATCATGGAATAATTGGAAACCTAGATCAATTTATTCAAAGATATAGATATTCAGAAACTAGAGTGACTGATCGTTTCTATAATTATCTAACCAAAATGAAAGAAAACAAAAGCATGATAGAATTTTTGGAAGATTTTTTTATTTTTTTCCATTTAGGTGTTCTGTTGGATCGAATGGATTTCTCGTCTATGTCTGCATCAAAAGAAGCCAGAGTTCCTTTTGTCACAAAAAAATTATTTAATTATATGTATAGAAGACCCTACAGTTTGCGCGGCAGTTTAAATGCCCCTAAAAAAATTTTACGAAAAGAACTTTTAGGAAGGGGGTTTGAGCACGTTACTAATCAAAAAAAGATAGGATTTACCACCTTTAATCCAAATTTATCACGTGCGGAAGGATATCAAACCTTTCAAGAGCAATGCGAGAAATTATTATGATAGTAGGATACACTTCTGGGGTCTTTGATCTTTTCCATATAGGCCATGTTAACTTGTTAAGAAATGCCAAATCTGTTTGTGATAAATTGATTGTGGGAGTTTCAGTAGATGATTTGGTGAAATATAAAAATAAGATACCCGTTATTCCATTTGAGGAAAGAATTGAAATTGTTAGATCATCAAAGTATGTTGATCTTGCAGTTCCTCAGGAGAATCTAGATAAATATGAAGCTTATTCGAGATATAAATTTAATAAACTTTTTGTTGGAGATGATTGGTATAAAAATCCGAAATGGGATGAATTCGAAAAAAAGCTGAGCGAAAAAAAAGTAGATGTTGTATACCTTCCATATACAAAAAATACTTCTTCAACTTTAATCAATAAGGTGCTTAAAGATCTTAGGGAAGGCAGATCCTGATTTCATGAGTAAAAGCATATTATTTGTCATTACTGATGCTAGTTCAGCAATGATGCATAGAAAGGAGCTTATTAATGAAAGCTTAGAAAACAACTTTGAAGTGTCTGTTATATTCCTGGAAAATAATACAAATACAGATTTATCTCAATTGAAGAAACAAGGAGTAAATTTCTATGACTTCAAACTTAAAAGAGAAAATCTAGGATTTTTTTCAATAATAAACTTTATATTTAAGTTTATATCTATAGTTAAAAGGGGTGGATATTCTATAGTCCACAGTTTTGGCATTTATAACTTTATAGCCTGTTCAGTCTCTCTTTTACTATTTAAAGGGCCAAAGTTGGTTTCTACAATTGCGGGTAGGGGTTCATTTTTTATAAATAAAAATTATTTCATTAGTAGAAATATATTAAGACTAATATTTAAATTTTTCTTAACGAAAATGAAAGATCTTAATATGATATTTCATAACCAATCTGACCTGGATTTTTTAGTAAGTAATCCTAGTTTGGAGAAATATCAATTAATAAGAGGTTCAGGAGTTGATATAAATTTATATCGTCCCAGTAGTAAATCAGAAGATGACATAATTCAAGTTGCATATATCGGAAGATTTATTTCGGATAAGGGGGTACATGACTTTTTAGCTGTTGCAAAGAAGATTACAAAAACTAAACCCAATGTAATTTTTAATCTAATTGGCTTTATTGACAATGGGAATCCATCATCATTGAAACCAGAAGATATAAAAAAATTATCAAAGTATAAAAATATTAATCTCTTCTATGTTGATCAGAATGATATGCCCAATCAATATAACAAAATACATATTGTCTGTCTTCCTTCTAAACATGAAGGCCTTCCTCGAGTTTTAATAGAGGCTGGGGCATCCGGAATAGCTTGTATTGCATCTGATGTTCCTGGGTGTAATGAGGTTATTGTCGATGGTCTTAATGGATATTTATTCCAGTATGGGGATCGTAAAAAATTTGAAGACTTACTTTTAACCTTAATAGATAGCAATAATTTAAGGATTCAATTTGGAAAAAAAGCCAGAGAATTAGTTATAAATAATTTTGAGATCAGTCAGATTCTAAAACAGCATATGAATTTGTACAGAAAAATTATTAATGAGCAATAATGAAGAATATATGAGCCTAGCTCTCGATGAAGCTGAAAAGGCTATAGGCTATGGAGAGGTTCCTGTCGGCGCTTTGTTAGTAGTGGATAATAAAATTATTTCTAAATCTCACAATATGGTTATTAGAAATCATGATCCAACTGCGCATGCTGAAATAAATGTAATTAGAGATTCATGTGAAATAATGAAAAATTATAGATTAACAGGTGCAAGAATTTTTGTCACTTTAGAGCCATGTACTATGTGTTATGGTGCAATTGTTCATTCAAGGGTTTCTGAAATCATTTTTGGAGCTCGTGATACTAAAATAGGGGCTTGTGGATCATGCACAGATTTTTCCAAGACAAATTTTTTCAATCATAGGCCCAAGATAACAGGGGGTGTATTAGAGCAAGAGTGCTCAATAATTATGAAAGACTTCTTTAAATCTAGAAGAGCCTAAACCGTGTACATCCCGCCATTAATATGAAGTGTTTGCGCGGTAATATATGCCCCTGATTCTCCAGCAAGGAATAAGACAGATTCGGCGATTTCATCCACAGTGCCAAGCCTACCCAAAGGGATTTGATTCGCAAGAAACTCTTTTTGTTCTTCTGGCAATGCATCTGTCATATCTGTTTTAATAAAGCCTGGTGCAATAGCATTTACAGTTATTCCTCTTGGCCCAACCTCTCTGGCAAGTGATTTTGTAAATCCCATAATGCCCGCTTTCGCAGCTGAGTAATTGGTTTGGCCCGCATTTCCCATAGCGCCAACAACGGATGCTATAGAGATAATTCTTCCGTTTTTTTTCTTCATCATGCCGCGAAGCACTGCTTTAGACATTTTGTAGACCGATGCTAAATTGGTGTTAATAATGTCATTCCACTCATCATCTTTCATTCTCATTAAAAGGTTGTCTCTAGTGATGCCAGCATTATTGACAAGGATGTCAACAGATCCAAATTCATCACCAATGGATTTCATGAGATTTTCTATTTGATCATTTTTAGTCACATTTAATGCAAATCCCTTGCCAGAAATATTGTTTTCTTGAAATGTTTTGGATATTCTATCAGCACCAGATTCGCTAGTAGCGGTTCCAATGACAGTTGCTCCGTTCTTTCCAAGAATTAGTGAAATTGCTTGTCCAATCCCTCTGCTTGCGCCCGAAATTAAAGCAACCTTTCCAGTTAAATCTGCCATTATGAAATCTCCTTGATTGTTTCTTCTAAAGAATCATTATCAATTATAGCGTTTGCTGAAAGGTTTTTATTTATTCTACGAGTTAAGCCAGCTAAAACTTTTCCAGGGCCACACTCAATAATTTTTTCAACTCCAAAATTTGACATTCTGGAAATGGTCTGAGTCCATAAAACAGGTTTCTTGATTTGATCAATTAAGTTTTGCTTAATTTGATTAAGATTATCTGCTGATAGGGCGTCTACATTGTGAATAACAGATCTATTAGGTAATTGAATATTAGTTCCATTGATAAATTCTGCGAATTTATCTGAGGCGCTATTCATTAGCCAACAGTGAGAGGGGACACTCACTTGCAGAGGGACAGCTCTTTTTGCTCCAGCCTCTTTCATCAGTTCGCATATGTCATCAACTGCCGCTTTATTTCCTGCCACTACCACTTGCCCAGGAGAATTAAAATTGACTGGTTCAACAACGCCTTCTCCTTTGAAGTTCAAACAAACATTAATGACTTGTTCATCAGATAAACCCAAGATCGCAGCCATGCCTCCAGTGCCAGAGGGTACTGCATCTTGCATCAATTCAGCTCTCTTTCTAACCAATTTTATAGCATCAGAAAATTTAATTGAATCAGCAGCAACAAGAGCTGTATATTCTCCTAAGCTATGCCCTGCAAATGATTCCGGATTTAGATCAATTTCTCCCTTTACTACTTTATAAGTTGCATATCCTGCCGCCAACATTGCTGGTTGGGTATTGATTGTTTGATTAAGGGAGTCACCATCTGTCTGGCACATTTTCCAAAGATCAATATTGAGTGTATCGCTTGCCTCCTGAAAAACTTCCTTAACAATTTGGAAATTCTCTGCAAGTTCACCCAACATTCCAACGGATTGTGAGCCTTGTCCTGGAAAAACAATTGAATATAACATTTAACTCTCCTCTAAAAAAAAGCGCCAAAAGGGCGCTTTTCATAAGAAAAATATAAATATTGAAACTTAAGCAGTTTCGATAGAAATATACTGTCTATTAAATTTACCCTTTTTTGTAAATACAACTTTACCATCAGCAGTTGCGAAAAGTGTGTCGTCTTTTCCTTTACGAACGTTTGTTCCTGGGTGGAATTTTGTTCCTCTTTGTCTGACCAGGATATTTCCAGCTAAAACACTTTGACCACCATAACGTTTTACGCCAAGTCTTTTGGAAACTGAATCTCTACCATTATTAGTACTACCACCTGCTTTTTTGTGAGCCATTCTATTCCCCTAAATTAAGCCTTAATTTTTCCGATTTCGATTT
>Ga0181581_10001688_pt1 | contig 17282 bp, 14 predicted proteins | sample 071ome_22_FD_132433 | JGI IMG/M metagenome (GOLD analysis project Ga0181581, IMG submission 132433) | Coastal salt marsh microbial communities from the Groves Creek Marsh, Skidaway Island, Georgia - 071404AT metaG (megahit assembly) | ecosystem: Environmental > Aquatic > Marine > Intertidal... | reverse complement strand
GCCGATGATCGACCTGTTTAACACCTACTGGCCCCTGGCCGCCTCACTGCTTGTCGGTGCGGTGAGCGTGGTGCTGGTGATCTTGGTCATCCTGATGAAGCGGGACGAAGGCGCTGCCATCGCCTGGGTCGGCCTTATCCTGCTGGCCCCGGTGCTGGGTGCGATCGCCTACCTGCTGTTCGGCATCAACCGAATCCGGCGCCGGGCCATGCGCACGCGCCCCCGCTCGTCCATTCCACGTGACTGGACCACGGTATCCAGTGCACGCGATGAACTGGAGGCCTCCGCCGATTCGCTGGAGCCCGGATCGCCCGACCGTCTGCGCCGCAAGCTGATCGATGCCCTGACAACGGTGCCCAGCGTGCGCGGCAATGCGGTGAGGGTATTGCGCAACGGCGACGAGGCCTTTCCAGCGATGCTGGAGGCCATCGAGACGGCGCAGTTTTCGGTGGCGCTGGTCTCCTACATCTTCAAGCCGGACGACCTAGGCATGCAGTTCATCGATGCGCTGGACCGTGCGCAGAAGCGCGGCGTCGAGGTGCGGGTGCTGCTGGACGGCGCCGGCCAGATGTATTCGATCCCGACGGCGGCAAGCGCGCTGCGGGCCTGCGGTGTGCACCATGCCCGTTACCTGCATTCGTTCTGGCCATGGCGCATGCCTTACCTCAACCTGCGCAACCACCGGAAAATTCTGGTCGTGGACGGCCGCGCGGGCTTTGCCGGCGGTATAAATATTTCTAAGGCGAACCTGATCGACACGTCGCCCTGGCGGCCGGTGCGCGATCTGCATTTCGGCTTCGCGGGCCCGGTCGTTTCCCAACTGATGGAGGCTTTCGCCGACGACTGGGCCTTTACGACGGGGGAGCTTCTGGACGGACCGGGATGGTTTCCCGTGCCGGAGGCGGTGGGTGAAGTCGATGCGCGCGTCATCACCTCCGGTCCGCACGAACCCATTGAGCGGATGCGGTGGATTCTCCATGCCGCAATCTCCCAGGCCCGTACGCGCATCTGCGTGATGACGCCCTACCTGCTGCCGGACGACATCATCGTGGCGGAACTTCGCCTCGCGGCGATCCGGGGTGTCGAGATCGATATCATCATCCCCGAGCACAGCAATCTGTTTTTCGTGGACTGGGCGGTGCGCGCCCGTCTCGACGAGTTGCTGGTGGACGGGTGCCGCATCTGGTTCGGTCCGCGCCCGTTCAACCATGCGAAGCTGATGATCGTCGATGACGAATGGGTGCTGGTCGGCTCGTCGAACTGGGACCCGCGGAGCCTGCGGCTCAACTTCGAACTGAATGTCGAATGCCGCAGCGAGGCCCTGGTCAACGAGATGCACGGGGTGTTCGAGCGCGAGCGCCGTATGTCGCGGGCACTGACGCTGGAGGAGATGCGGGGCCGGTCGATCGCCGTGCGCCTGCGCGACGGGATCGCGCGGCTGTTCTCGCCCTACCTGTAGGAGGCGGGTTTCACCTAGTAGGCGCGGTCCACACAGAAATCGATGACGTCTTCCAGCGCGGCCCGGTGGTCGTTGTCGGGCAGGGCGGACAGTGCGGCACGCGCCGTATCTGCATATCCGCGCGCGCGGATCAGGGTGTCGGACAGCGCATCGTGTTTCTGCAGGAGGGCGACCGCGTGATCCAGGTCGCCGTCATTCTGTTCGCCGTCTTCCAGCGTGCGCCGCCAGAACCCGCGCTCCTCGTCGTCGCCACGGCGCATGGCGAGGACCACCGGCAGAGTGATCTTGCCGTCGCGGAAGTCGTCGCCGACCTCCTTGCCCATGGCCTCAGCGCTCGATGCATAGTCGAGATAGTCGTCCACAAGCTGGAACGCGATGCCGAGATTTGCGCCGTACTGTTCGAGCGCGTTCGTCACGGTCTCGGCCTGTCCGGCGATGAGACCGCCGACTTCGCAGGCCGCAGCGAAGAGCGCCGCCGTCTTGGAACGGATAACGTAGAGGTAGGCTTCCTCGCTGGTCGTCGTGTCGTTCGCGGTGGTGAGCTGTGCGACCTCGCCCTCGGCGATCACGGCGCTGGCGTTGGCCAGCACGTCGAGCACTTTCAGGGATTCGCTTTCGACCATCAGGCGGAAGGAGCGGCTGAACAGATAGTCACCGACGAGCACGCTCGCCTGGTTGCCCCAGACGGCGTTGGCTGTTTCGCGCCCGCGCCGCAGGTCGGATTCATCGACCACGTCGTCATGCAGGAGCGTGGCCGTGTGAATGAACTCGACGGCGGCGGCCAGCGTGATGTGCTTGTCGCCCTGGTATCCGCACATGCGCGCGCTGGCGAGCGTCAGGAGCGGGCGCAGGCGCTTGCCGCCCGCGGCAACAAGATGGCCTGCGAGTTCCGGGATCAGCGGCACGTCCGACTGCATCCGGTCCACGATGGTTTGGTTCACGCGCGCGAGGTCGGCGGCGCACAGCTCCTTGAGCTGGTCCAGGGCATTCGCGCTCGAGCCGGGCTTGGACCCCGATAGTCGGGCAATGACAGCCAAAATTCATCTCCAGCAGGAGTCCGCGCAGGTGGCCGGTGAGGGCCCACGCCTTCTGCGATTTGGCGGACAAGGACGTCTCGGGGAGAATATGATCTTTGGGGGGAGCGTCAAGGCATCCACCGATATTTGAACGGCTGATCCGGATCACAAGTTTTGCGTGACGTGCTGCGTACCAATGACCCTGTCGAACTGTCGCTCGCCGTGGCCCTGCTCAGGGATGCGGCGATCGAGCACGCTGTCATGGACACGAACCTCTCGGTGCTGGAAGGCACCATCGGCATCTTTCCGCGCCGCCTGATGGTCCTCGACGAAGACTATGAGGAAGCACGCGGACTGCTGCGTGAGGCGGAAATCCTCGATAACGGTAACAGGGTATGAGCGGGGCACAGGACATCGGTGCGGACCCGACATGGGATTCCCTGCTCGGCGGTAGGGTGGAAATCCTGCAGGCGGCGCAGGGCTATCGCGTCTCGGTCGATGCCGTTCTTCTGGCCGCCTCCATCCCGGCGGATAAGGGCGCGCGGGTGCTGGACGTGGGCTGCGGCGATGGCGGTGCGACCCTTTGTCTCGCATGGCGCGCGCCGTCCGCCAAGGTCGCGGGCATCGACCTGCGTAACGACGCGCTTGCGCGGTTGCGCGAGAGCATCGCGATGAACGGTTTCGGCGGACGGGTTTCGGCCGAGCCGGGCGATGTGGCGGCCGGTCCGCCGGCGGCGTTGGTGGCGGCCTTCGACTGGGTCATCTCCAACCCGCCTTACCTGCCCGAAGGGCGCACGGATCTGCGGGACACGCCGCGCGATGTGGCCATGGTGGAAACCGTGCCGCTGGAACGCTGGATCGAATTCATGGCGGGCTGTACGCGTTACGGAGGCCATCTGGCGATTGTCCATCGCGCGGACCGGATCGACGAATTGCTGTTGGCGCTTGTTCCGCATGCCGGCGATGTGCGGGTGTTTCCTGTCTGGCCGCACGCCGGGGAAGCGGCGCGGCGGGTGATCGTCCACGCCCGCAAGGGTGCGCGAGGTCCCGCGAAGCTTTGCGCGGGCCTGGTGCTGCATGAGGCGGATGGATCGTTCACCGCGAAAGCGCGGGCCATCCTTGAGGGCGGCGCCGCGCTGGATGTCTCCTGAACTGACCGTGACTTGATCCGGGGCGCGGGAACACCGAAGTTGCGGGCATGAACCTGAAACGATTCCTGCCGGGACAGAAGAAGGCCCCGAAGGTCGCCGTGCTGCGCCTGGACGGCGCCATTGGCCCTTCGACGTCGCGCCTGCGCGGCGCGATGCTGAATATCCACTCCCAGGCCGCGCGGATCGAGCGCGCCTTCAAGATCAGGAAGCTCTCCGCCGTCGCGCTGGTGGTGAATTCGCCGGGCGGCTCGGCGGTGCAGTCGGCGCTGATCGCTTCGCGCATCCGTGCGCTGGCCGAGGAGAACGATGTGGCCGTCTTCGCGTTCGCGGAGGACGCGGCCGCGTCGGGCGGGTACTGGCTGGCCTGCGCGGGCGACGAGATCTATGTGAACGAGGCCTCCATCGTCGGCTCCATCGGTGTGATCTCGTCGGGGTTCGGCTTTCAGGACCTGATCGCGCGCTACGGCATCGAGCGCCGGGTGCACGCGGCCGGCGAGAACAAGGCGGTGCTTGACCCGTTTCTGCCGGAACGGCCCGAGGATATCGAGCGCCTGAAAGAATCCCAGTCCGCGGTCCATGAACATTTTATCGCCTATGTGCGCGCGCGGCGGGGCGACCGCCTGCATGGCGACGCGCCCGACCTGTTTACCGGCGCATTCTGGACGGGGCAGAAAGCGGTCGAGCTCGGCCTGGCCGACGCCATCGGCGATGTGCGCAGTGTGATGCGCGAGAAATATGGTAACGATGTCCAGCTGGTGCCGATTGCCGAGCGCCGTTCCTTCCTGCGTTCGATGTTCGGACGGACCCGGGCACCGGCGATCGAGGCGGATTTTGCGGATCGTGTCCTGACGGCGGTGGAAGAACGCCTGATCTGGTCGCGCTACGGGCTCTAGGGGAAGAACGGCGGTTCGATGTTCGGGTTTTCACTGACCAAGCTGCTGGTGCTGGCGCTGATCGTCGGCGGGGTGCTGATGCTGTTCAAGGCGCTGAGCCGCAAGAGCGAGGCTGCCGGGTCTTCGAACCGGTCCTCGGGCGGTTCTTCTCGGGGGCCGCGCGAGGACGATACCAAGGCCTATGAGACCGAGTACGACGCGGAATCGGACACCTATGTCGTGCGTAAGGGAAAAAAGCGCGAAGATTAGGTATTTCGTATGACTCCGTGCGCTTGACCCTACCGGGGCCGACTTCTATTTTCCCCGCGCCTTGAGGCCCGTGGAAACACTTTCTCCGAAGATGGCGAACATGACATCCGGTGCGACGCGCTCGTCGGCATCGCCGCTGAGTTTTCAGGACCTGATCCTGACCCTGCAAAGGTTCTGGGCCGATCGCGGCTGCGCGATCCTCCAGCCCTACGACATGGAAGTTGGTGCGGGCACGTTCCACCCGGCAACGACCCTGCGTGCGTTGGGCCCGGACCCGTGGCGGGTGGCCTATGTGCAGCCCTCGCGCCGCCCGACTGACGGGCGCTATGGCGAGAACCCGAACCGCCTGCAGCACTATTACCAGTTCCAGGTGATCCTGAAGCCGTCGCCGGAAGACAGCCAGCAGCTCTATCTCGACAGCCTGGCCGCGCTGGGGATCGATTCCAGCGCCCATGATATCCGCTTCGTGGAAGACGACTGGGAAAGCCCGACGCTGGGTGCGTGGGGACTGGGCTGGGAAGTCTGGTGCGACGGGATGGAAGTCAGCCAGTTCACCTACTTCCAGCAGGTCGGCGGGTTCGATTGCGACCCGGTCTCGGTCGAGCTGACCTACGGGCTGGAGCGCCTGGCCATGTATGTGCAGGGCGTCGAGAACGTCTATGACCTGGACTTCAATACCGCCGGCACGAAGTACGGCGACGTGTTCCTGCGCTCCGAGCAGGAGTTCAGCGCCTATAACTTCGAGCATGCGGACACCGAAATCCTGTTTCGCCACTTCGCGGACGCGGAGAAGGAGTGCAAGGCGCTGGTCGGCCACGGCCTGGCGCTGCCCGCCTATGACCAGTGCATCAAGGCGAGCCACACCTTCAACCTGCTGGACGCACGCGGCGTCATCTCCGTGACCGAGCGGCAGGCCTATATCCTGCGGGTGCGCGAACTGGCCAAGGCCTGCTGCGAGACGTGGCTTGGGCAATCAGCGACGGATGCGGCGTGATGGCGGACCTTCTCGTCGAATTCCTGTCTGAAGAAATTCCCGCGCGCATGCAGCGCCGCGCGGCGGACGAACTGGCGCAGCTCATCGGCAAGGCGCTGGACGACAACGACCTCGCCCATGACGGGATCGCGGCCTATGCGACGCCGCGCCGCCTCACGATCAGCGTGACCGGCCTGCCGGAGCGCCAGCCCTCACGCGAGATCGAGCGCAAGGGCCCGCGCACCGACGCGCCGGAAAAGGCTATCGAGGGCTTCCTCGGCTCCGTGCCGGTCGGGCTCGATCAGTGCGAGGTGCATGAAGACAAGAAGGGCAGCTTCTATGTCGCGCGCTGGACTGAAGAAGGCCGCGACGCCCGCGAGGTGCTGTCGGAAATCGTGACCGAAGCGGCGCGTGGCCTGTCCTGGCCGAAATCCATGCGCTGGGCCGAGACGAGCTTCCGCTGGGTGCGCCCGCTGCACGGCGTGCTGGCCCTGTTCGGGAGCTCGGTGCTGGACGGCGGCATCGACACGGGCAGCGGTGCGCTCGCCTTCTCCAATGTCACGCGCGGGCATCGCTTCATGGCGCCGGACGCATTCGAGGTTTCGGGTTTCGATGAGTATCGAGACAGGCTGAAGGCGGCCTTCGTAATCGTCGATCCGGTCGAGCGCGAGGCGATGATCCGCGACCAGATGGCCTCGGCCTGCGCCGCCGCCGGCATGGCCGTGCCCGAGGATGACGGGCTTTATACGGAAGTCACCGGACTGGTCGAATGGCCGGTGGTGCTGATCGGTGATATCGATCCGGCCTTCATGGACCTGCCGCGCGAAGTGCTGGTCTCGTCCATGCGCGAGCACCAGAAGTATTTCGCGCTGAGCGCGAGCGACGGTAATCCGGCGGCGAAGTTCGCCTTTGTTGCCAACATCGCCGCCGACGATCCCGCCGCTATTGTGGCGGGCAACGAGCGCGTGCTGCGTGCGCGCCTGTCCGACGCCAAGTATTTCTGGGATCTCGACCGGGAGACGCCGCTGGAAAGCCGGGTCGAAGGCCTGGGCGGCATCGTCTTCCACGCGAAGATCGGGACGGTCGGCGAGAAGGTCGCCCGGATCGCGTCACTGGCCGAACAGTTCGCGCCACTGGTCGGGGATGCTTCCGCGAGCGACGCGGCACGCGCCGCGCATCTCGCCAAAGCCGATCTTGTGACGGGCATGGTGGGCGAATTCCCGGACCTGCAGGGCGTGATGGGCCGTTACTACGCGCGCGGCCAGGGCGAGGATGACGCCGTGGCCGAGGCCATTGCCGAGCATTATTCGCCGCTGGGCCCGAACGACCATTGCCCGTCGGCACCGGTCAGTGTGGCCGTGGCGCTGGCGGACAAACTGGATACGCTCGCCGGGTTCTGGGCCATCGACGAAAAGCCGACCGGCTCCAAGGACCCGTTCGCGCTGCGGCGTGCCGCACTGGGCGTGATCCGGCTGATCCTCGAGAACCGGCTGCGGGTCGATCTGCGCGCGCTGCTCGCCAGCGCGGCATCGGGCCATGCGCAGGGCGGGGAGGATGTTGTCGAAGACCTGATGAGCTTCTTTGCGGACCGGCTGAAGGTCTATCTGCGTGAACAGGGCTTCCGGCACGACCGGATCGACGCCGTGTTGGGCGAGCGGATGCCGGGCGATCTGGTGTCCGTGGTGGAACGCTGCCGTGCCATCGGTGCGTTCCTCGATTCCGATGACGGGTCGAACCTGCTGGTTGCCTACCGGCGGGCCTCGAACATTGTTCGGGCGGAATCGAAGAAAGACGGTAACGACTACGCCGGTACCGACTACGAGGACGACAAGGCGCTGCAGGATGGCGCCGAACAGGTTGTGGCGGCACGGCTGGGCCCGATGGGCGCGGATGTGGCGGCCATGATGGAGAAGGACAGTTTCGAAGACGCGCTCAGGCACCTGGCCGAGCTCCGCGCGCCGCTCGATACCTTCTTCGACGAGGTCACGGTGAATGTTGAAGACCCCGGGATCAGGGGAAATCGATTGCGCCTACTCGCGCGCGTGCAAGAGGTGATGAACAATGTCGCAGACTTCTCACGGATCGAAGGCTGACGGAGCGGCCATGACGAACGAACCGACGAAGTGGGTCTATAGCTTCGGCGCCGACGCATCGGACGGCAGCGCGGACATGCGCAACCTCCTGGGCGGCAAGGGTGCGAACCTTGCCGAGATGAGCAACCTCGGCCTGCCGGTTCCTCCGGGCTTCACGATCACCACCGAGGTCTGCACCTATTACTACGCGAACGGCGAAACCTATCCGGGCGAGCTCGACGGGCAGGTCGAGGCGGCGCTGGCGGCCATCGAGTCCGCGGTCGGCGCGGGCTTCGGCAAGGCGGACAATCCGCTTCTGGTCTCCGTGCGCTCCGGTGCGCGCGCATCCATGCCGGGCATGATGGACACGGTCCTGAACCTGGGCCTCAACGACGAGACGGTCGAGGGGCTGGCGAAGAAATCCGGCGATGCGCGCTTCGCCTTTGACAGCTACCGCCGTTTTATCCAGATGTACGCCGATGTGGTGCTGGGAGTGGACCATTACCTGTTCGAGGAAACCCTCGAAGACCACAAGACGGATAACGGCCTGATCCTCGACACCGATCTGGGTGCCGATGACTGGCAGGCAATCGTTGCGGCCTACAAGAAGATCGTCGAGGAAGAACTCGGCCAGGCCTTCCCGCAGGACCCGCGCGAGCAGCTCTGGGGTGCCATCGGCGCGGTGTTCGGCTCGTGGATGAACCAGCGCGCGATGACCTATCGCCGCCTGCACGGCATCCCGGCCGAATGGGGCACGGCGGTGAATGTCCAGGCAATGGTGTTCGGCAATATGGGTAACGACTGCGCCACCGGCGTTGCCTTCACCCGCGACCCCTCGACGGGCGAGAACATCTTCTACGGCGAATACCTCGTGAACGCGCAGGGTGAGGACGTGGTCGCGGGCATCCGCACGCCGCAGCACCTGACGGTGGCCGGGCGCGAGCGGCAGGGCTCCGACCTGCCGGCGATGGAAGAGGTGATGCCGGATGTGTTCGGCCAGCTCGCCGATGTCCGAAAGACCCTGGAAGCCCATTACAAGGACATGCAGGACATCGAGTTCACGGTGCAGCAGAACAAGCTCTACATGCTGCAGACGCGCTCGGGAAAACGCACCGCCGCCGCCGCGATCCGCATCGCGGTCGAGATGGTGAACGAGGGGCTGATCTCCAAGGAAGACGCGGTGACCCGCGTGGAGGCGTCCCAGCTCGACCAGCTCCTGCATCCGCGCCTCGATCCCGATGCGCCGCGCAACGTACTCAGCCGGGGCCTGCCGGCCTCGCCGGGCGCGGCCTCGGGCAAGATCGTGCTGAGCGCCGACCTGGCTGAAGACATGGCCCAGCGCGGCGACGATGTGATCCTGGTGCGAATAGAGACCAGCCCGGAAGACATTCACGGCATGCATGCCGCGCGCGGCATCCTGACCACCCGTGGTGGCATGACCAGTCACGCCGCCGTCGTGGCGCGCGGCATGGGCCGGCCCTGTGTGGCGGGCGCGGGCGAGATTTCCGTGGACTACGCTGCCGGGGAAGTCCGCGTCGGCGGCCGCACCCTGAAGGCCGGTGACGTGATGACCATTGACGGCGCGACCGGCGAGGTGATCGAGGGCGATGTCCCGACCATCGAGCCGGAACTGTCGGGCGACTTCGCGACGCTGATGAGCTGGGCGGATTCGATCCGCCGCATGAAGGTGCGCACCAATGCCGAGACGCCGGTCGATGCGGCGACGGCACGCGAATTCGGCGCCGAGGGTATCGGCCTGTGCCGGACCGAGCACATGTTCTTCGATCCTGAGCGGATTGTGGCCGTGCGCCGGATGATCCTCGCCGAGGACGTGGCGGGCCGCCGTGAGGCGCTGGCCGAACTTCTGCCGTATCAGCGTCAGGATTTCGTGGAACTGTTCCGCATCATGGCGGGCCTGCCGGTGACGATCCGGCTGCTCGATCCGCCGCTGCATGAGTTCCTGCCGAAGTCGGACGAGGAGATCACCGAGGTGGCGAAGCTCGCCGGGCGCGATCCCAAGGCCATGACCGACCGGGCGGCGCAGCTTCACGAGGCGAACCCGATGCTGGGCCATCGCGGCTGCCGTCTGGGCATCACCTATCCGGAAATCTACGAGATGCAGGCGCGTGCCATCTTCGAGGCCGCGATGACCGTCTCACGCGAGGACGGCACCACGGTGCTGCCGGAAATCATGATCCCGCTGGCCGCGACCAAGCGGGAGATCGATATCCTGAAGGAGCGGATCGACGCGGTCGCCGAATCCGTCTTCGGTGAAATGGACGGGCGTCTCGAGTATCAGGTCGGGACCATGATCGAGCTGCCGCGCGCCGCGCTGCGCGCCGGGGAGCTGGCCGAGACGGCCGAATTCTTCAGCTTCGGCACCAACGACCTGACCCAGACGACCTTCGGCATCAGCCGCGACGATGCGGCGGGCTTCCTGTCCGAGTATGAACGCTACGGCATCGTCGATACCGACCCGTTCGTCTCCATCGATGTGGATGGCGTGGGCGAGCTGGTTTCCATCGCCGCCGAACGCGGCCGCGCGACGCGCAGCGACGTGAAACTCGGCAATTGCGGTGAGCATGGCGGCGATCCGGCTTCGGTCAAGTTCTGCGAGACGGTGGGGCTGGACTATGTGTCCTGTTCGCCCTACCGGGTGCCGATTGCCCGCCTCGCGGCGGCGCAGGCCGCGGTCGAACAGAAGAAATAACCGGTTCCGCCAAACCGGGATCCAGAAACGGCAAAGGCCGCGCCCCGAGGGGCGCGGCCTTTTTTTGTTTCCTGCTGTCGGGTCGCGTTATTCCGCGGCAACGACACCGCCGGGGAAACCGGCAGCCTTTTCGTCGCGCTTGGTGAACAGCTTGCGGAAGAAGGCCGCGATGACCTTGCCCCGTTCACGTTCCGCCATGCGCAGGATCTCCTGGTCGGAGAGAGCATTGTAGTTGATCGTCATTGTTAAGCTCCTACGCTCGGGTTGGATTTGATGAGCCCGATATAAGGTCAGTAATGTTGACGATCAATGAATATTGCATGCAAAAAACGCATGTCAGGAATGATATGGGGAACGAATGGTATCGTAATCCAATCTACCTGTTCCGCGTAAGAACGTATCGGCGTTCAATTTAACGGCAGCAATATTGTCCCGTTTTCCGCGGTCAGCGCGGCTTCTTCACCAATTTCGGTGCGGATGGAGACCAGCATATGGTCGCCGCAGGTGGAGCGGATTTCGCCCACGGCCTTGCCGTCGGCGGTTACGGCGGAACCCGGTGCCGGCGGTTCGCCTTCGGTACGGAATGCCTGCAGGTGCCGCTTGACCAGCCCGCGGTATTTGGTGCGCGCGGTCAGTTCCTGGCCCATGTAGCAGCCTTTTTCCCAGTCGATCCCGTGCAAAAGGTCGATGTTGGATTCCAGCAGCGTCGATTTTTCGAGCTCCATGTCCCGGGCCCCGTCCGGGACCGCGAGGGCGATGCGCAGGCGGTCGTAGTCTTCCGGGACACCGGCCTCTAAGGGTTTGCCGTCCAGAAACGCGCCGGTCCCGGCGGGGGTGGCGAGGATGCGGGCGCCGAGTTGCGCGGTGCGCGGATCAACGAACACGATCCGGCCGCCATCCCGCAGGGTCGCGCCGGGAACCGGCTCGAGGCCCAGAGCGGTGCTGGCCTCGTCTCCGAACACAGTCGTAATGGTCAGGTCTTCGCGCAACGCCAGTTCGGCTTTCGCCCGCAGCTTGAAGCGTGACAGTCGTCCGATGAGTTCCGCGCCCCGCCCGGCCTCGGTGTCGAGGAGCAGGCTGTCATCCGACGCAATCAGGATGAAGTCGTGCAGGAACTTGCCCTGGGGCGTGAGCAGCGTGCCGTAGGCCGCGTGGTCCTGTGTGACCTTCTCCACATCCTGCGAAATCAGGCCCTGCAGAAACGTGCGCGTGTCGGGTCCGCTGATCTCGACGATGTCGCGCGGAAGCTGGATGTACCGGGTTGTCATGTCGTCGTCTGGAGCCTCGCTCGGGCGGCATGCGGGTTTCGGCTTTGCGACCAAACATGGTCTTCGAACCTTGGGGAGACAAGTTCACGGCAGATATGGGGAATCCAATGTTTGTCGCGCCGCGCCACCTTTGCGTATAAGCGTCAGCATCATGCGGATTTTGTTCATTGGGCCCAACCGGATAGGAGATTCGGTGCTTGCCTCGGGATTGCTGGATCATCTGATCCGCGAACATCCCGATGCGCGCCTGACGATTGCCTGCGGCGTGGCCGCGGCGCCGCTGTTCGAGGCGGTGCCCGGGCTGGAGTCCCTGATCGCGATGACCAAGGCCCGGCGCGGGATGCACTGGCTTCGCCTGTGGCGGCGCGTTGTCCTGCGGCGCTGGGACATGGTGGTCGATTTGCGCCGATCCATCATTCCGTGGGCCATCCTCGCACGCCGCCGTTTCGTGGCGCCGTCGTCCTCCGCGCAGCCAGGCGAACATGCCGTGATGACCTTTGCTCGCGCGCTGGGACTGGAGGCCGCGCCGCCCGCGCCGCACATCTGGGTGGGCGATGTGCATCGCCGCAGTGCCGAAACCCTGGTCCCGGCGGGCGGGAGCGTCCTGGCCATCGGTCCGACCGCCAACTGGGCCGGGAAAATCTGGCGGGCGGAAAATTTCCTCGAAGCCGTACAGCAACTGACGGGTGATACGGGCCCTATGCCCGATGCGCGCATCGCCGTGTTCGGGGCGGCCGACGAGCGCGCCATCGCCGCACCGCTCCTCGACGCCCTGCCGGCCGCGCGCGTCATCGACCTGATCGGTGCGGTGGATTTGCCGACGGCGGCGGCCTGCCTCGCGCGCTGCGAGATGTATATCGGCAACGATTCCGGCCTGATGCACATGGCCGCCGCGATGGGCGTGCCGACGCTGGGCCTGTTTGGTCCCAGCCTGCCGGAGCGCTACGGGCCCTGGGGGCCTCACACCGACTGGGTCCGCACCGACAAGGACCTGGACGAGATCGTCGGCGCACCGGGCTACGATCACCGCACCGCCGCGACCCAGATGGACAGCCTTCCCGTCGGCCGGGTGGTCGAGGCGGCCACGCAATTGCGGCGGCGTACCCCGGAGCAGGCGGCATGAGCGGGAGCGGCGCAGCACCGCGCCTGTCGGCCCTTGTCGTCGCGCACAACGAGGAAGACCAGCTCGGCGCATGTCTCGACAGCCTGGCTTTCGCGGACGAGATCGTGGTCATCCTCGACCGCTGCACGGATCGCTCCGCAGAGATCGCGAGTGCCCATGGCGCGCGCACCGAAGAAGGGGCGTGGGAGATCGAGGGGGATCGCCGCAACCACGGCATCGCGCTGTGCGAGGGTGACTGGATTCTGGAAGTGGACGCCGACGAACGGGTAAGCGACGGGCTGGCGCGCGAAATCCGTGAGACGATCGCGCACGCACCCTACGGGCACTTCCTCATTCCCTATCACAACTATGTCGGTGACCGGCTGGTCGAGTTCGGCTGGGGCGCGGCCTGGGGCGTGAGCGCCACGGTGCGCCTGTTCGCGAAGGACGCGGCGCGCGGCCCGGCCAAGGTCTGGGGCGACCAGCGCATTCATCCGGCGCTGGAATTGTCCGGCGAAGCGGGTCGCCTGACCCAGCCGATGATCCACTTTGTGGACCGGAATATCTCCGACATGATCGCCCGGCTGGACCGTTACACGACGACCCGCGCACGCGATCTGCGCGCGTCGGGTGACATCGGCAGCTTCCGGCACAATGTGCGCCGGATGTTTTCACGTTTCTGGAAGTGTTATGTCGCGCGTCGCGGCTATCGCGAGGGTCAGTACGGGTTCCTGATCGCCCTGATGGCGGCGCTCTACCCGATTCTCAGTTATCTAAAAGCAAACCTCGAGGACGAGTAGCAGTGCGTTTGGTTCAAACAATGGCAGGAGCGGAAGTCGGTGGCGCAGAAGCGTTCTTTGTCCGGCTCGCCATTGCCTTCGAGAAAAAAGGTGTCGATCAGCATGTGGTGATCCGGCGCGACCCGGCGCGCGCCCGCGCGCTGCGCGAGGGCGGTGTGACGCCCGTTGAATTGCCTTTCGGAGGGCGGATGGATTTCCGCACCCGCCCCGCCTTGCAGCGTGAGATCGGCCGGTACCGTCCCGATATCGTGTTGAGCTGGATGAACCGGGCGAGCTGGGCGACGCCCAAGGCCGAGGGGCAGAAGCCCTACACGTTGATCGCCCGGCTGGGCGGGTACTATGACCTTAAATACTACCGGCACTGCGACTACCTGATCGGCAACACCCGGGACATCGTGAAGCACATTGTCGATGCCGGGTTCGACCGGTCACGTGCGATCTACCTGCCGAACTTCGTCCATCCGCCGCATCGCGAGCCGATCTCGCGCATCGGGTTCGACACGCCGGTCGATGTGCCCCTGCTGCTGGCGATGGGGCGTCTGCATCCGAACAAGGGCTTCGACGTGCTGCTGCGGGCCATGGTGGACCTGCCGGATCATTGGCTGTGGATCGCGGGCGAGGGGCCGGCGGCGGCGGCGCTCACCCGCCTGTCCGAGGAACTGGGTGTTTCGGGAAGGGTCCGCTTCCTGGGGTGGCGGGACGATTCCGATGCGCTGATGCAGGCCTGCGACATGTTCGTCTGTTCGTCGCGCCATGAACCGCTGGGCAACATCGTGCTGGAAGCCTGGGCCGCCGGGAAACCGGTGGTGGCCGCCGACGCGGTAGGACCGGCCAGCCTGATCGGCGACGACGAGGCGGGGCTGCTGGTACCGGTCGAAGATGCCGATGCTCTGGCCCGGGCCATTCAAAACCTGTCGGCCTCGCCCGACCTGGCGGCGGAACTGGCCACTGAAGGCCGCGCGCGGTTTGAACGCGAATACACGGAAGACGCCGTGGTCGCGAAGTATCTCGATTTCTTCGAAAGCGTGCGCTGACCGGCATGTGCGGTATCGCGGGATTGATGGCGACAGGGGGTGCGGAGGCGAACCAGGCGACGCTCGCGCGGCTGGTGTCGGCCCTGCGCCATCGCGGGCCTGACGGCGACGGCGCCTACGCCGCACGCAATGTCGCGCTGGGCCAGACGCGGCTTGCAATCATCGATCTGGAGACCGGCAACCAGCCGCTGTACGAGCCCGGCGGGGCCGTGCTCGTCGCCAATGGCGAGATCTACAATTACCTCGAACTGCGTGACGAACTCGGCACGGCGGACTTCGCGACCCACTCGGATTGCGAACCGCCGCTGCATCTCTACCGCCGGCACGGCCTGGATTTCGTCGATCACCTGCGCGGCATGTACGCCATCGCGCTGTATGACCCGATCGAGGGACATCTGGTGCTGGCGCGCGACCCGTTCGGCATCAAGCCGTTGTATTACGCCCAGACGTCCGAGGGCTTCGCCTTCGCGTCCGAACCCCAGGCGCTGATCGCGGCAGGGCTTGTCGAACCGCGCATCAATTCCGAGGCGCGCGCCGAACTGTTCCAGCTTCAGTTCACGACCGGTGCCGAGACGATCTTTGAAGGGATCAGCCGGGTGTTGCCGGGCGAGACCGTGGTCGTGCGCGATGGAAGGGTGGTCGCGCGGCGGCGGCGCACAGCGCTGCCGACCGACGGGGCGGCGGCGTGGGATGAGCGCGAGGCGCTCAAACGTCTGGATGCGGCGCTGCGCGACAGCGTCGATGTGCACCAGCGCTCGGACGTGCCCTACGGCATGTTCCTGTCCGGCGGCGTGGACAGTTCCGTGCTGCTGGCGCTGATGGCGCAGCTCAACGACCAGCCGGTGCACGCCTTCACAGCCGGGTTCATCGGCTCGTCCGTCGGCGACGAGCGCGCCCATGCGCGCGAGGTGGCGCAAGCGGTGGGCGCGACGACCGTCGATATTTCCATCGGGCCGGAGGATTTCTGGCGCGAGATGCCGAAGATTGCCGCCGCGATGGACGACCCGACGGCAGACTATGCCGTGGTGCCCACCTTCATGCTGGCCGAGGCGGTCCGGCGCGAAGGGCTCAAGGTCGTGCTGACCGGTGAGGGTGGCGATGAGCTGTTTGCGGGATATGGCCGTTACCGCAGTGCGACCCGCCCATGGTGGCGAGGTGGCCGTAGCATGCGTGCGCGCGGCGTGTTCGATGGGCTGGGTGTCCTGCGGGAGACGCCCACAGGCTGGCGCGACGGGTTCGCGGCGGTTGAGCAGACGGTCGATACCGGTGCTCTCACACGCCTGCAGGTGGTTCAGGCGACCGACTGTGCCGACTGGCTGCCCAACGACCTGCTGCTCAAGGTGGACCGGTGCCTGATGGCGCACGGCGTGGAGGGACGGACGCCGTTCCTCGATCCGGAAGTCGCCTCGGTGGCGTTCCGGTTGCCGGATGAGCTGAAGGTGCATGATGGGCTTGGCAAATGGGTCCTGCGACGCTGGCTTGATGGGCACCTGCCTGAAGCGATGCCGTTCGGTCGCAAGCGCGGATTTTCGGTGCCGGTCGCTGAATGGATTCACGAGGCGGGCCAGGACATTGCGCCGCTGGTGGCCTATCAGCCGGGCGTCTCGGAAATGTGCGAGCCGCGCGCGGTCGAGTCGCTCTTCTCGAAGGGGGGGAAGCGGCAGGGGTTCGCTGCCTGGCTGCTTCTCTTTTACGCCCTCTGGCACAACCACCATGTGCTCGGCATTGATGGCGCGGAGAATGTCCGCGCGGCGCTGGAAGCCGGGAAGAAGGCGGCCTGACGCGGGATCTTGCGGGTTCCGGCCCGGTGCGGTCCCACGTCTCGGCATGCGAGCCATTCCGCAAGCAAGGCTGACTCGCATGGGCAACGGCCCTATAGTCCGCGCAAGTTTTTGTGCGCTGCACATACACGCGATCAATCAACACCCGGTGCGTGCCTGCCGGAAGGCGGGGCCGGGTGAACACGACCATCTAAGGAGAGCGAGCCATGAGTGCCTGCATCGTCGGTTGGGATCATCTGAAGTTCGGAAAGCGCGAAGGCGAAGATATCGAGGACATGATCGTCTCGGTCGCCGCTGGCGCGATGAAGGATGCGGGCGTGGAGCCCAAGGATGTGGATGCGATCTATCTCGGCACCTTCGGCGGCGGCTTCGTTCAGCAGGAATTCCCGGCCTCGCTCGTGCTTCAGGCCCATAAGGATCTGCGCTTCAAGCCGGCGACCCATGTCGAGAACGCCTGCGCGACCGGTTCGGCCGCGATCTATCAGGGTATCAACCACCTGGCCGCCAAGCGCGGCCGCATCGTGCTGGTCGTTGGCGTTGAGAAGATGACCGAGGTGGCCGGCGATGTGCTGGGCGGCATCCTGTCCAAGGCGTCCTACCTGCGTGAGGAATCAGCGTCGAGCTTTGCGGAAATTTTCGGCCAGATCACGGAGACCTATTTCCAGAAGTACGGCGACAAGTCCGATGCGCTGGCGATGATCGCGGCCAAGAACCACAAGAACGGCTGCGACAATCCCTATGCGCAGCTTCAGAAGGATCTGGGTTACGACTTCT
>Ga0181581_10001676_pt1 | contig 17376 bp, 9 predicted proteins | sample 071ome_22_FD_132433 | JGI IMG/M metagenome (GOLD analysis project Ga0181581, IMG submission 132433) | Coastal salt marsh microbial communities from the Groves Creek Marsh, Skidaway Island, Georgia - 071404AT metaG (megahit assembly) | ecosystem: Environmental > Aquatic > Marine > Intertidal zone... | reverse complement strand
CTTCATCTGCTTCACCTGGCCCTCCAAACTCTCGATGCTCGAAGCCTTCTTCGCGATGTCATCCCTAAGCGTGTCCAACTCATCCGTCGCCGACGCCTTTTGTTGCAAAGTCTCGTTGTCCGCACTCAGCGCCGACATCGCGCTCTCCGTCGACTGCAGCTTCTCGCGCAAGCTCGCGAGCTCCGCCTCCTGCGCCTGCAATCTTTCATCGGCGTCGGAGGTCTTCTGCGAGGCTGCATTCGCATCGTCAAGTTTAGATTCCAGTTGCGCGATTTCATCCACTCGCTCTTGCAATCTGGTTGTGATTTCGTCGCGCTCCTTGCCGATTTCGTCCACCGTGCTCTGAAGCGTCTGACGAGCCTGTTCGTTAATGTCTAAGAGTTCAGCGATTTCATCGTGTTCGCGAGCGGCTTCCGATTTCTCCTCTTCGAGAGCCCGAACGGTCGCGGACAGGGTGTCCAACTCTTCGCGCAACTTGGACGCATTTTGCTCCGCCGCGTTGGCGTCTTGCTTAGCCGTGTGCAACTCCTCTTGGAGACTGTGCAACTCTCGCATGACCTCCTGCGATGGTTCCCCATCCGCGGGTTGCGGACTTAATAACGCTTTCTCTGCCGCGGCCATCATCTCTTCGACGTTCAGGCTATCACCGCTGGTGGCGGCGCGCGATTCTTCGAGCTCTTTTCGCGCGTCGGCCAGCGTTCGCCTAAGCTCGTCCAATTCTTCATTCTTCTTTTCGAGCGCGTCTCTCGCCTCTTTCGAAGCCTCCTCGCGAGCCGCACCGCTCGCTTTCAACTCACTCTTGAGCTCATCTAGTTTCGTCTTCTGCTTTCGCGCGATCGTCTCCATCTTTTCGCACTTTTTGCGCAAAGATTCAACCTCCGCGGCGGCGTCGGGAGATTTTTCAAGAGGCGCCTCTGCCGCCGTCTTGAGCTTTTTATTTTCTTCCTTTGCCGCCGCCAAAGATTTTCGTGTCGACTTCAAATCCTTCTCTAGGTTAGAGACGCGAAAGTCGTGCGCGCCCAGCGACTCACGAAGTTTTTCGCATTCGGTTTGCGTCGCCTGCAGTCGTTTCCGCGTCTCGGCGAGTTCCCTGTGCGTGTCCTCCGACACCGCCTTGTACACGTACGCGGGAGGCGCTGGCGCTTCTGGCGCCGTACGAGGCTCGGGTTCGCTCTGCCAAGGCTCGAAGTCATCCGAACTCAGGTTTCGCATCAGCAGAGGTCGTTCGTCGTGCGCGTGAGGACTCAAACTGTCGCCCTCGGGTAACTCCCACCGCGCGATGGCGGAGTGCGTGCACCCCGTGTACAATACGCCTGACGAGTCAAACAGAAGCGATTCTACCGCGCCCATCTTCGTGCTCGGGCACTCGAACATCACGGTACGCGATCTGACGTCCCATATGAGCGCTCGTTGATCGGCGCCTCCCGTGCATATCACCCCGGGCGATATGTTGACGACGACTCGAACGGCGCCCGCGTGATGGCCGCCGACGTTCAATTCCTCGGGCGGACCTAACAATTCGCCGTCGGCGTTGATGTACCACGCCAAGACGCGCGCGTCGGCGCCGGTGGTCACGATTACGCCGTCATTGACGCAGATGGCGAGTATCGCCCCGCGATGACCGCCCTCTTCGACGCCGAACTGCGCCACCGCTCTGCCTACGTGCAGCTGCCAAAGTTTTAAAATTCCGCGCTCGTTCCCGCTCACCACAAACTCTTGCCCCGTCGAACGCTCCGTCCACGCCGCGATCGCGTTCACGCGCTCCGGTGGCGCCGAATTCTTCTTCCCACTCGCCGCCGTGGACGTCGCACCCGCGTCTTGCGTCGTAAATCTCCACGTCGGGTACGCCTCGCGTTCATTCCACACGAAGACGCGTCCCGCGTCGTCGCCACCCACCACCTGCCCACCCTCCAACACGCACAGACACCGCACTGGCGTGCCATCCGGGCCTTCGTATTCCGCTAAAATCGTCCCAGTCTCGCCGTCGCGCGTCGTCACCTGCCCGCTCGCGCTCGCGCTGTGCAAATTCCGTCCGTCTCGCGAGAGCGCCAACGCCACGACGTCCGTCTCGTACGCTCTCACCTGCGACGTCAACGCCCCCGTGTTCGTGCTCCACGCGCGAAGACCACCGTCCGCACATCCTCCGATCAATCGCACGTCCCCCGGGGCGTATTCAAACAGCGCGAGCGCGCGCACGGCGCCCGCGCTCTTGTCCAACGAGAGCGCGCCCGACGATTGTAAACACGCACCGCGCGTCGATCGAAACGACGACGCGATGGTGGACGGGACGAGATTATCCGACACCTTTTTCTTTATGAGCGAGAGCATGACCGCTCGCGTCGCACGCGCGCCGCGCGCGCCCGAGTGTCAAGATGCGTTCGTTTTCGATTAACGGACAACGGCTGGCCGAAGACGGCAAAGATGGAAAATTACAAACAAGACTAGGTGTCGTCGGACACGGAGGAGGCGACGTCGGTGTCGGCGTCGGTGTCGTCTCGAGGCGAACGCCCGCGCGTGAGGGCGTCGGCGACCTCGCGAACTTGACACTCGACGGCGTCCATGTACGCGGCGGCGGCGCGTTTGAGCTCGTCGGCGGTGCGCTCGGTGGTGTCGTTGAGCTCGCATCCAAAGATATCGGCGGTCGGTTGGAATCTGTAGTACGCGTCGTTCGCGCCGAGTAAGTGACGGATGGTGGCGTCGACTTGGTTGACGTCGCACGAGGCGTGGATGGTGTTGTCGAGCCAGGCGGGGAAACCCGAGAGGCGAGCGTCGCGCGAATTCGGCACCGCCGCGCCAGTGCCCAGAGACACGACGCACAGTGGACGAGATTTCGAAAACAGTCGTCGAGCCTCGAACACGGCGACGGCAGTGGGATTGTTGCTCGCGATGGCGCCATCGATGAGTCGAATCTCGGCGTTGACGTCCTTTGGTTCCGTCTGGGCGTCGCGGCTGCGCTCGTCGGTTTGTGGCGGTTCCTTTCTCGACGGACTGTTCACGTCTTCCGAACGATACGGTTCCGAGTCTCGGTCGTTGTCGTATCCCCCCGTGCCACCGATGCGTTTGCGCACGCGAAGCTCTTCCAAGAACCACGGTGCCGCCGTCGTCGCGCGAACCGAGTTCAACAGACTCGCGCGGTGTTCGCCCGGTAGGTGCCCGAGATGGCCTCGACCGCGTCCGTCGTTCTTGTACGAACGCATCAAAAACGTCGTCGCCGGGGAGCGACTGACGAGATGCGATACCAGACACACGTGCGGTGGAGGCGAGCGAGACGAGTACCATCGAGGATGGGATGCGATCGTGTACAGGGGTTCGTCCGCCTCTTCTCGCAGCGCCTTACGCAGCATCGTTTCAAAGTTTTTCGCTTCGTCGCGGCCTCGCTGGTAAAACTTTGTCGTCTGATTGTACAGATGCGTCATGTATGAATCCGCTTTCTTCGGGAAGATTTCATTCCCCATCTTGACGTAAAGTTCGTTCAATTCATCCGTGCTCATGCGCAACAGACCCGCGCCGACCGCGATGATGCCGCCCGTCGATGTCCCCACGATGAGATCGAAACAGTCGCCGACGCACCAATTGTTCGTCGCCTTGAGAATGCGGTCGAGCATGACGAGCGTTCCGATGCCGCGCATACCACCGCCATCTATGCTCAATATCCGAACCGGCGTGTTGTCGTCGCGATCTTTCGAGTACGCAGCCTTCAGAAGGGGTAACCCGTGATCACCGAGCGCGGAGACGAGCCGCATCGCCTCGGTCCACCTAGACACGCCTCGTAAACTCGCGCTTCTCCAGGAATCGAGGTGGGAATTTTCATCCATCAGTGGCGCCGAGACTTTCTCTCCCAAACTTTTAAGCGAAGCCAACTCCGCCTCACGTCTCTGCGCTTCGATGTCGTCGCCGTTCTCGCCGTTTTCGTCCTTGGCGGAATCGCTCTGCGTAAACGTTACCCTGCGAATCAGCGCCGCGGCGAATCCTTCGCCAGTAGAAGAAGACGGAGGTTCCGGAGATTTGGGTTCTTCAAGAGGCAAGAGCATCTGCGCGTCGGTGGGCTTGAATCGACCGCGGAAACGTCCCGCGATGGGGGGTGTCTCACAGTTGCGCATGCCCGGCGGACGATCCGCGCACGCATCCCGAAGACTATTGCCTATGCGCGACGCTAATAATTCTGCCGCGCCTACGACACCATCCGGCGGTAATTGTATGTAAAGCTCGCACTCATCAGAAATCGAAGACAGCGAGTCGGCGTCGACCACAAAACTAGGAATATTGGTCACGTTGTCAAAGTTTGGACTCGAAAGTAACGGTTGAATGGGAACGCACGTGGGCGACCGGCTCGGCCAGGCAAACACTACAGCTCGCGCCCCTCGCTCGCGAGCTCGCCACATCAACCGAGGAGCTTGACGTATCATCGCGGTGTGTACGTTCCAATTAGCGTCTTTAGCGCTCAGAATGACGATACCGTCGTACATTTGTTCCGAGCCGGCGCTTTCGACGGATGCGGTGCGCTTGAGCGGCTCGGGAGTCAGCAGCGCGTCGTCGTTCGGGCGTTCATTTTCAGGTGTTTTGTCATTGCTCGAGTCCAGAAGCGTCCAGTCTTTGTCGCCATCTTTATCAGGACTTTCGCCACCCTCCCATATTTCGTCATACGCCAGTAGGATTTTTTGCGCAGGCGTCATGACAGCCGCATCATCTACGCCCCGTCGCGACTTTTTCGGAAGTTCAATCAGACCATCTTGACCATCGGTCATCTCTACGTCAAGGAAGTACACTTGACCGGACACCGAAGACGAATGTTGAGACGTGCACGTCAAATTAGACCTGATCGTCGTGAATGGAGACATGGTGCCACCGCTTTTCAGAACCATGGGAACCACCGCCAAGTCGGTGAGCGCCACGTGCTCGGCGAGTCGAGAAACCATTTGCTGAGAGTAACTGTCAAAGTACGCGGAACTTCCTTTCCAAAATGCGTGTATGACGCGTAGCACTGCTTCGAGTGCGCCTCGTCTGATACCTTCCGCATACATGGCGAAATCATCACAAGTCAATAATTTGAGAAGCGATTTCACGTACGCCTTGTCCAATACCTCGAGCTTCTCGTGACTGCCGTCGTCGCGCACACTTTCGATGACTCGATCTACAATGTACTCGATCGCACCGGCGTTAACACACTCTACAGCAGCTAAAGCACCGCGCGAGAGAATGATTTCAACCAGAAGCATGTTTACCGTCGGCACTAGAGACTTATCGCCGCCTTGACGCATGATGTATTGAATGAGCACACACACCAAGTTGTACACGCTCACGCGCGCCTCCCCATCGTTCGCAAAAATCATGTGTCTAACGTCGCTTATCAACTGTGCGTATCGCTCCACGCGTGCATCCGTGGTGATGACTGACCAACCCTCTTCGCCGTACGCTTCCCATGGAACGCACCAGTCGGCTTTCTCCTCGACTGATCCGCGTTGTACGAGGGTTGGGTACCACGCACCGTTAGCAAAACTCAATTTCACCCGTATGCTAGCTTTCGCTTTTGGTTCGGCTACATGCATCCACGTATGTACGTTTTTCTTCGCGTTTCCGTAAGACAAGGCGGCGAGCGCCAAAGGTTTGTCCGGTGCTGCGAGCGCTCTCTGAATGCTTGCTCCTGCCAAACTATCATTCTCATCCGATCCTAAGATGCCAACGAGCACGAGTTGCATTGTCTTTGCAACCTTTTCGCAGATCTTCGTTGCTCCACCGCTCCACTGACCACACGTCGTGATGTAAAGAAAATGTTCTGGCACGCTCTTGCGGGCGACATCAACAGCGCCGCCTTCGAAGAACGCCTTCATGAACGATTGTAGAGCCAACTCGATATCTTTTGACCGACGCGCGCCTCCACTCGTGTCCCATGTGCGCTCGAAAATGGGTGTGAAATCATCCGACCGAACGATCAACACATTCACACCCGATTCTTGTCGCCAACCATCCGCGCTCTCTGCAATTCCCCAACATCCTAAACTACTTTCAACCCGCTCGGTGTTCGTTCTGTCCCCGATATTCGTGACATCCTTCAATTCTTCAGCGTCCGCCTTTTTATCCGAGCTCTTTGGCGGAGCGTTTCTCACGTAAAACCCATCGGCGGAGTGTACGCATCTCGCCGACGTTGTCTGCGACGGATAACCGCCGCCGACGATTTCCAAAGCGGTGCGCGACATGTCGATCGGTACCTTGGACGTCAAGTAATCCGGCATCGCCTCCGATTCGTCGCCGAACGCGCACAACGCCACCTGACACTCGCGATTCGGAAGAAGACGTAAAATTTTACTCTTCGTCTCCAACTCTTCGTCTGAAATATCGCACAAAATCCGCGTCCCATCCTTCGTGTGCGTCTTCAGACCACTCTCGGCGGCGAGAATGAACGCCTGCGAGACGATCGCGTTCACGTCTTCGCCCTCACCCACTGTCGGCACGATATCGATCGCGAGCTTCCATCCATCCTCCTTTGAGTAATCCGCGGGCACCGCTCTCGCGTCCCACGTCGCGAGCGCCTCGCCCGCGCTCGTCCTCGACACTCTGATTCTCTCCGCCACCATCACCCTCGTCGCCGTCTCGATCGGCGGTTTCGCCCCTGGCACGTGCGCTCGCAATACGTACTCCCCGCTCGGCACGTCCTCGGGCACGCACCACGACAATTTCCCGTCGTCTCGCTCGGCTTGAAACGTAATCTTGCCCAAGCTCACCGTCTTCCCGCCTCGCATCCACGCCGTCTGCACGACGAGCGCGATCTCGCACTCGCACGCGCGATCACGGTCGAAATCATCCGCGCGCTCGACGACGACGTCGACGCGCGCGCCGTGCTCCCACACCTTACCGAACCGCGGACGTCGGAAACTCAACGTCATCTCGAGTTGCGATGCGGATGGGATTCACGATGAAGGCGCGACGACGACGACGTCGGCGAGGAACGCGCGGGACTTCGCGCGCGCCGTCGGACGTTCGATCGGTGCGTCCGTCGTCGGCGCGCGGGGCGAGAGCGGACGCGCGCCTCGGCGCGCCGCGCGATAAGGTCTGTGGTCGGTCGGTAGTTGGGACAACAAAACGTCGTTTTGCTCGAGGAGACGAGCCGTCGTTTGAGGCGGTCGAGCGGTGCGCGAACGAAAAAGCGCCTGTATTATTACTAGCGACGAAATACACATTTCAAAAACACTAGCCTAGGAAACTCAGAAGACTGGAGTCGATGAGGTTCGGATCGCCCTCGGGCGTGCCGGGACTGCGTTGCGCGGCGGTTTGCGGTCTCCCGTCGAGATTCATGCGGCCGATGTCGACGGAGAGATCGTTCGGCACGTTGGACCAGACGCCGGGCGTCGTGGACGGTGGTGTTCCGGTGAACGCGCCGCCCCAGTTGGAAGAACCCGGGTTGAGATCGGCGTTGACGTTCAGACCGCCCAATCCCCAGTCGGCGGGAACGCCTTGTTGAACGGGAGCCGCATTCGGCGCATGCCAGTTCTGTTCGCCCCACTGCGCGTTCTGCGGCGGCGGTGCCGCGCTCGGCGCCCAACTCTGCTCCAATCCACCCGAAAAAAGACCACCAGAGGCCGGAAGTTGCGATTCAGTCGCGAAAACGTCGCCGACCGGTAGCGCGCCCATGCCTTGTCCCATCGGTTGCCAGTTGCTATTCGCCGGACTCCACGAGGCGGGCTGACTCGGCGCAGCGTGCACGGGCGGCGCAGTCGGCGGTACCGGCGGCGGTGCCATATGCGCACCCGGGTGCGACTCACCCCACGTACTAGTCGCGGCGATGCCTGAGCCTTGAACGCTGCCCCACGCGCCGCCGTTCTGCGGCGGAGAGGACGCCTGCGGCCTCTGCGCCGGAAGTGGCGGTGCCACGTTGTAAGCCGTCGGCGGACGAGGTCCGGGCGGTAGTGGCGGCGCTAAGCGACCGTCATCGCCAGCCCTGGGCGTCGGAATTCTACTTTGGCCGGGCGGGGGCGCTGACTGCGGAGGCGGCGGTTGCGCTCCCGGCAGCGGACCACTCAGAGGCTGAGCTCGAACGAAAGCTTGCTGATTCGGCTCCGCCTTCTTCACCATCATCCGCATAGCCGGCGCGGCGGCCCACGAAGGTGGGGGTCCCGACGGCGGTGGGGGCTTCGGCGCGCTCGTTTGCCTCTGACTCAACATGGAGCGATCCTCCTCGGCTTGTAAACGTCTCGCGAGCTCCTCGTCCGTCTCTGCTAGAGCAGACCTATTCTGAAGTTCAGCCTCTCGCGCTAATTCCTCAGCTCTCGCACGTTCCTTCTTCTTCTTTCTCTGAGCTGCTTTCTTTGAGATTCCTTCACCGGATGACGCTGCCGCCTTCACCTCGGGCTTCTTGGCGGCTTGGACGCGTTTCCGAATAGCTTCCATCTCAGCCATTTCTCGCTCGGCGGCTTCTTCGGCGGCTTTTCGAAGCACGGCTTGGCGCGCCGCCGCTTCCTCGGCTGCCAACTCCGCCGCGCCCGCCCTTTGCGCGGCGGAGGCCCGCTCACGTTCCTCCTTCTCCGCCTGCTCCTTGGCTGCGCGCTTCTTCGCCTTCTTGCCCTTTCCAGCTTCGACGACGGGCTCTCCCGTCTCACCCTTGGCGCTAGTCCTTCCACCATTCGCTACCGGCGCTCGGCCAGAGGTTACGTACGCACTTTCTACGCTATGTGGTCCCCACTCGGTGACCTTACCGCTCGACTCGTCGACGCGACCGACTCTCGACTTGAAACAATACTTGGTACCGGGTACCAAATCGTCGACAGTGATGACCGCTTTACCCGTTACTGACGAATGAACAGAGAAAGACTGGTCCTTCTCTTTCTTCATCGACAACTCCCAGCATCTATCTTGTGGTAAAGTCTGAGAGGTGGATTTGGTGCGAGATAAGTTAAGGGTGATGGAGTTGTCCGAGCGAGAGACGAGCGTCGGTCGCTGCAGCTTCTCCAGGGGCTCGTTCGCCCGTCGTGCTTCGTTTTCTTGCTTGGCTAACTCGGCGGCGTAGCGCGCCGCTTCTTTACGCATCTGCTCCAGATGTTCAAACAGTTGATCATCCGTCATGGAGGGCCCGCCGCGCTCGCCGCGCTCGCCGCGACCCTCCCTTCGACTATTATTCAAACGTCCGAACCACTTACTGCCGAAACCGCTTCTCCCGCTCCATCCCGGGGGCGGATCGTTTCCGAAAAACTCATGTAAATCCGTGTACTCCTCGTCGTCGTCTGTGTAATCATCGTCATCGTCGTCATAATCATCCAAGCTAGAAAGGGAGTCCCCGTCGTCTTCGTCGTCGTAGTCTCGACTGCTCGCGTCCCCGTCGTCGTAGTCCCCTCGCGACGAGAACCGCGATCTGCGTCCGCCGTCGAACCCAGCGCCACCGAAGAAGAAACTCTCAAAGAAACTCGCGGCGAAATCTCGCATGTCCGCCGCGCTCTCAAACTTATCCCGCAACTCTTCCCTCAAGGAATCTGCCTCTTCGCACGCCTCCTCCGCCAACGTATCGTACGCGCGAACAATCTCCCGGAACCGCCGCTCCGCGTCCGGATCATCGCGATGCTTATCCGGATGATGCTTCAGCGCCAGTTTCCTATACGCCTGTTTCACCGCGCTCGCGTCGACGTTCGCGTGCAGGTCCAACACGCGCATGGCGTCCGCCCTTCTCTCCGCTCGATTCGCCGCGTGCGCCGGCTGTTCACCCCACGACGTCTCCTCATCGCTCCCATCGCTCGCGTCCTCCGCGCCGAGCTCGACGATCCGCTTCCCCCGGCTCGCCATCGCGCGCGCGGACGCCCTCACCGTCGACGATTCCGTCAACCTCGAGGTCTACGTCGACTCGATCTGCGTCTCGCGTCGCTCGACGACGCCCTCCCGCGATCGACGCGTCGCCGCGCGCGCGACGACGCGACGGCTCGCGCGGATGCACGCGTCGACCGATCGCCGCCTCGGTCGTCCGCGCGCGCGCACGCGAGAAGATGACGATTTCGAGCAGAGTTGACCCAGGAGGCGAGCCCGAGGCGCGGGGAGTTGCGACTCCTGGGGCGAACCGGGACGCGCGCGCGCGAGAGCCGCGGGAGGCGCAGGCGGGGAACGACGCGGGTAAGAACTCGAGAAAGAATGCGTTGCGTGTAATTACTACGACGATGCACGCGCGAGCGGCGTCTCGCTCGCGGGTGGTGTCTCGCTCACGCGCCGACGACGCGCAGCGACGGCACCCGCGGATACGCGCGCGCGTCCATCGCGCGCGGATCGCTCACCATCGCTTGACGAGACCGAAGAGGAGATTCATGAATTCCAAAGGGTTTCCTCGCTTGTTCCCGCTCACGTCGCCGTCCTTGGACGACGCGAACCAGTATCGCCATCCGACGAGAAACGCCCCCGCGAAGGTCATCGAGACGACGACGAAGGCGAGCGGCGGCGCCGCCCCCTTCCCGATCGATCGCATCACCAGACCCGCCGGTCCACCGACCGCCCACGTCTTCCCCGCGATAAACGCGGACTGTAATCCGTCGTTCCCGCGCGCGTCCTCACCGTACGCGTTCCCGACCGTCGTCGCCGCGCCGAACCATCCCAGCGCAAACGGAAGCGCCGTCGACGCGACGTCCGCCAACGCCACGCCCTCTCCGTGATTCCCTCTCCCGATCGCCGCGAACGCCAGGATCGCCAACGCATCACCCGCCACCAACTGCGCGACGCGAAACGTCTTCTCCGCATCCGTCTCCTCACGCGTCGCGCGCGCCACGCCTTGCACGTCCGCCTTGTCGAGCGGAATCACTCTGACATTCATCGCCGGCGGCGCCACACCCGCGGATCCGACGTCTCCCGGACCGCTCCCGAGAGGCGCGGGCGACGGCGCTGCGCCCTCGCGTTTGACGAAACGGCCGATCTTTTGCGTCGGCGGCGACGCGGAGGGTCCCTCGTTTTCTTCTCGGTCGTTTTCAGTGGGTGACGAGGACGACGACGCGACGACGACGACGCTGTGCGCCACGCGCGCGCGGAACGACGCCGCGCGCGCGCGCGAACGAGAAGACGCCGCGCGTCGCACCGGCGCGCCCGTCGTCGAGGGCGTCGACCGAGCGAACATGGCGTGCCGAACAATCGCGCCCAAGTCCGTCACTCGGTGACGCGCAGACGATGCGTCGAACGTTCGCGCGAGGACTCGTCGCGCGCGCGCGCGCGTTCGCGTCGTCGACGACGACGAGCACCGCCACCGCACCATTCGCCACGACGCCTTCCGCGCGCGCGGCGATGCGAGACGGGTCCGCGTCGGTGTCGCGAACGACGGCTGCCTCGGCGACACCCTTTGCGCGTCGCGCGTTCTCGGACGCGCGTAAGCGCGAGGACGCGCTCAACGATCTCTTCGTCGAGGCGCGAGAGGAGATTGAAAACGCGATGGAGAGCGTGGGGTCGACGTACTTTAACGAGGATGCGGAACACGCGAGAGACGCGGTGGCGACGGCGGTGGAGGCGTACGAGGCGTTGTTGGCGAGCTTACCGGACGACGACGCGCGAGGGGCGATGCGACGAGGGATGGGTATGAAATTTGAACAATTGCGTGGGGAATTGGCGGCGTTGGATTCGGCGCACGATGATCACTGAGGGCGTTGTTATGTATTTTTGACCCGGGAGGGGCGACGGCGCGGCGCGCGCGCGACGAAAATAGACTCAGACTCGGACGCGCGAATATGAGCGTGCCGACGGCGCGGGACGCGCGAGGACCCGGTGTGTCGCGTCGAACGGTGTTTGGTATCGATGTGCGCGGTCAGAGTGGGGCGCAGTACGCGGATCACGCGTCGGTGGTGTACGTCGCGGGGAAGACAGTCGTCGTGTCCGACGCGTCGAGCGAGGCGCAGCGGTTTCTACCGCTTCCAAAGGATGTGCGGCGCGTGAGCGCGATGTGTGCGCACGCAGGGACGACGACAATCGCCACCGCGGTCGTTGACGCGAGTGATTCGTGCGTTGTGGTGTTGTATAACGCGCAGACGCTCAAGAAGAAGAGGACGCTCTCGCGGAGCGCGGATACGAAGCAACGCGGCGCACGTCCAGATACCGTCGTGTTGGATGGTTTGGCGTTTTCAGACGATGGTAAATCGTTGCTCGCATATAGTTCGACGACGCACGCGCTCGTTCGGTGGGTCGTGGAGGATGGAACGTCCGTCGAGTTACCAGAGCCTCGACGCGTGGCGGGCGGTGCGACAGCGGATAGCGAGTCGGCGGCGATTACAGACGCGACGTGTCAGATTAAGCACGCGCAGTTTTCACCGCACGAACCGAACGTAATCAGTGTAATTTGTCAAGGAGGCATATTCCGTACGTACAGAGTGAACACATCATCTATTCAGCTTCACACGGTGACGTCTCTCAACAAACTTGAAAAGGACGAGGGACGCGAGTTGACGACGCACACGTGGCTCAACGGAGATTTCAAACACGTCGCAATCGGTACGCAGAATGGAGATGTGATCGTGTTATGTGAGAAGAACGTCGTGTGCGAAATCGTGATGTACTCCGCAGGCGACTCTGGTGCGATAAAGGCGCTTCCAGAGTTGTCGAAAGCCGACCTAGTGAGCGTGACGTGCGTCGAGGCGTACAGAGATGGATTCATCACCGCCGGGAAGCGAGGTGAAGTATGCTTTGTGGGACGCGTGTTGAAGGATCGCGCGAAAAATAAGTGCACGTATAAATGCATGAAACGTTTGCATCCTTGCCAGGGTGCGACCGAAGACGTGCTCGATACCGGCGTCGTGCCGCCGGCGATAGCAGACGACAGCGGTTCTCATGTGAATTTGGACGAGGAGGAGTCTGTACGGGAAACAGACGGTATCGAGACGCTGCATGTTTCTCCATCGAGCGACGCTTTGATTTGCACGCTGAAAGACAAGCGATCGTTCGCGCTCTCTTTAACGAATGCGGACATCATGAGAGCGAGCGAAATGCATTTCAAACGCATACTCACCGAGGCGCACTTGGACGGCGTCTCGTCCATGGATGTTTGTCTGCGACGATCCGTCATGGTGAGTGCGAGCGCGCGCGATAAATCCGTACGTGTGTGGAGTTTGCTTACGAACAAGTGCGAGGTGCACAACGAGTTTCTGGACAGTCCGCTGTGCGTATCCTTGCATCCAAGCGGATGGATGTTGTGCGCGGGCTTCAGTGACAAGTTACGAATCATGAACGTCCTCAATAATGATTTTCATGTCGTCAAGGAAATTTCGTTAAAAGCGTGCAGAGTTTGCGCGTTTTCCAAGGGTGGGCATCTAGTCGCCGCCGCGGTCGGAGCGACGATTTACATTCATCACGCCTGCACGTTTGAAGCCGTCGCGGTGCTCAGAGGACACTGTGGAAAAGTCAAGTCGCTCACGTGGGACGATCACGATACGTTTCTCATTTCTTCCGGCACGGACGGCGCCATCTATGAATGGGACGTGCACGCCGCGTGCAGAGGAGAAGAAAAATGCAGACGCCGAGAACATGTGTGCAAACGGAGCGCGTACACGTCTCTCGTCGTCGTTCGCAGTACGGGTGGCTTAATCGCGTGTTCGAGCGATGCGAAACTGAAAGAATTAAATGACGAATTCAAAGTCGTGCGCGAATTTTCTTCCGATGACGTCGTTCTGGCGCACATCGTGTACAGTGCAGCAACACACAGACTCTTTGCTTCGACGTCGACCGGAGGTGTTCGAGCATACAAATTCCCACTGACGGGTGAATACGTTGAGTACGGCGGGCACGCCGGTCCTGTGACGGCGCTTCGAATGAGTCACGATGAGTGTCGTTTACACACAGCGGGCGACGACGGCTGCTTGATGGTGTACGACATAAATAAAAGTGCTCCGCAGTGCGGCGAAACCGCCGTCGCGGCGCCGCGCGCATCCATCATCGCGGGCAACACATCGTCATCCGACGTCTTGATCTCGCAAACCGATCTGGAAGAGCTCCATCAAAGTGTCTCTGACCTTCGAACTCAGGTGAAGGAGGTATCATTAAACGCACAGTATCAACTGCGCCTCAAGTCTGCAGAAATGAATGAAAAACTCAAATCCGCCGAGGACAAGGCGTCGCGTCTGCTGGAACGCGAGCGACAGCGAGTGTCCGAACTGGAAGAAGAGCGCGACGCAGTGGTGCGGAGCAGTCACGAACAGATGGAGACCGTGGTCGCCGAGTACCGACAAACACTCAAGGACGCAGAGATCGATTACACCACCAAAATGTTCGAGGAGGTCCAGCGCTACGAAGAGCTCGAAAAGGCGGGAGAAACAGCCAAGTCTGAATGGAATGCGTGCAAAGAACGTTTGATCAGAGAACACGAGGAGCGTGAAAGTGACCTTAAATACGAGTTTGGGGCCCAAATAGTCCAATTGAAGAACGAGATCGACGATTTGCAAAAGGAGCGCGTATCCCTGGAGGCTGAGTTTGAGCGCGCTCGGGAAGTGATCGACGCCGAGGTGGATGCTGAAATCGAACAGCAAAAATCAAACTTCGAAGCGCAATTACAACGCGAACACGAGCGTTGTCTCGTGTTGAGAGGTGAAAATGGACTCACTAAGTCCAAGTACGCGCTCGTGAAGCAACACGAGGAAGCGCGTCTGCAAGAAATTGAAAACTTGCAAGCGGAGAACGTGAAACTAGCGGAGACTATTTCGGTGCTCAAGGAGGAAGGGAAAGAATTGATGGAAATCATCGACGCGCATGAACGAAACATCGAAGGTAAAAATAAAACGCTCGCGGACTCCAAGCTCGACATGTCCCACGCCGAGAAACATATCGCCGTTCTCGCGAAAGAAGTCGAGGTTCTCACCGAGGCGAAATTACCGTTGGACGAACGATTGCGCTCAATGGAAAAAGAAATTGAGAGTATGAACAGCGAGCTTTTGCGCTATTACGATACCAATTCAGCGCTGATTCGTCAATTTCGGGATATGAAATCACAAAAGGACGCGCTCCAACGCGAAGTCATGCGCGTCCGCAAAAGTAGCGCGGACACGTCCGCCCTCGTGCGTCAATTTCAACACGACTTGCACACCTGCACAAACAGCATTCAGGATGGCAAGGCGTTGAAAGAGAACGTGAACACGCTCTTCGAACGCTACTGCAACTGATTGGAAATTAGAACGTGTGTTCATATCAATCGAATGTTTCATTAAACGTTTTTCTATCGTCTCATTTGAGTGAACGCGGGATCCGTCGCGTTGAACCCGCTCGGCGACTGCGGTTGTCCGAAACCAGATGCCTGTCCGAAACCACCGCCACCAGACTGCCCGAACCCGGTCGACTGCCCGAAACCACCACCGGATTGTCCGAACCCGGTGGATTGTCCGAACCCACTTCCTCCGCCGAAGCCGCCAGCCGTCGGCGACTGCGGTTGTCCAAATCCGCTCGGACTAGCCGGCTGTCCAAATCCTCCCGGGCTCGCGGGTTGACCGAATCCGCTCGACGTTTGCTGACCGAATCCAGCCGTCGCCGCCGCTTGACCGAACCCACCTCCAGCCGCTGCCGCTTGACCGAACCCACTACTGCTCTGGCTCGCGAACGCGCCGAAGCCGCTTGAAGATTGCGCGGCAGCGGCTCCGAATCCAGTTGTCGCCTGGGTGGCCACCGCGCCGAAACCAGTGGAAGCTTGCGTTGCCGCGGCACCGAACCCAGTCGTTGGTTGCGTTGATGCGGCACCGAACCCACCGCTCGCCACGGCACCAAATCCACTGCTTTGACCGAAGCCACTGGCGCTACTCGCGGCGGCTCCAAAACCAGATGGTTTACTTGCAGCGGCGGCGAAACCACCACCGCTCGAGGCGGCTGCACCAAAGGCAGACGGGGAGCCGAATGCCGGCGAACTCGTTTTCGCGGCCGCGCCGAAAGCAGACGGCGCGCCGAACGCGGGAGAACTAGTTGTCGCGGCGGCGCCGAACGCGGAAGGCGCACCAAAGGCTGGAGCACTCGTCGTTGCCGCGGCACCGAATGCGCTGGGTGCGCCAAAAGCGGGCGTGCTCGTCTGTGCAGCCGCGCCGAACGCACTTGGAGCGCCAAAGGCTGGCGAACTCGTCGTTTTCGCAGCACCGAACGATGTTGCCGCGCCGAAACCACTCGAGGAGGCTGCAGCGCCAAACGCGGGAGCGCTCGTGGCAGCAGCCGCACCGAAAGCACTAGTCGATGCTCCGGCAGACGAAGCTGGGGAGGTCGATACCACCGGTGCACCGAATGCAGAAGTACTAGTCGGCGAAGCGGCGTCAAAAGCACTCGTGGTCGCAGCCGCGGACGACGCTGGGCTCGTCTTGGCGCCGAATGCGCTAGAAGCTCCAAAGGAGGGCGCACTCGTCGCGGCGGAAGCCGCTGCAGATGCCGAAGCTGGCATGGAACTCGGTGAACCAAAACCGAAAGAGCCGAATCCGGCCGATATGCTCGTCGTCGAAGCGGAGGCCGATGAAGCCGCATTCGCCCCCGTCGACGAAATTCCAAACGCAGGCTTGGGCGGCGTCTCGCTATCGCTCGACGGCGTGGCTGCACTCGCAGTTGTGATTCCAAACTTTGGAACAGAAGCCGCGGCAGAAGCGAAGTCAAACGGCTTCGGTGCGACGCTGCTCGACGGCGGGGTACCCGGAGGTGGCGTTGCTTTCTTGAGGTCCTCCTCGAGCGCGGCCTGAGCAGCAGCGTACCCCTTGTTTGCCTTTGCTAAGAAATCCGCGCTGAAACTCATCGGCGGTGCCGCTGTAGGCACTGGCATTTTCTTTTCTTCGGGTTTTTCTGTCTTCTCCTTGGACTCTGACAGTTCTGCTTTCACTTCTTCCGGCTTTGCCACGAAACTGAATGCGGGCGCGCTGGCTGGTGGTGCGACGGGTTTCGCATCCACCTTTGGCTCTTCCGATTTACTGGATGCGCTGCTCGCCGTAGGGATGCCGAAAGCAAATCCTCCCGCCGGTGCGGAAGCCGGAGCAGCAAATCCGAAACCTGTACTCGCAGTCGTCGCGGCGGACGCCGACGATGCGCTCGAATAGGTGGGAACACCAAAACTAAACTTTTGCGTCGGCTTGCTTTCACTCTCCTTCTCTGCAAGTTCCTTTTCGAGCGCGTCTTGCGCTGCAGCATAACCCTTATTTGCTTTGGCGAGGAAATCTGCGCTGAAACTCATGGTTGCAGCCGCCGGCTTTTTATCAGCACCCACGTCGCTTGTCGGCTTTGAAGCGGCAACCGGCGCCGTCGCAAAACTAAACGCTGGTTTTGACGCCGGTGCGTCAGCCTTCGATTCGGTTTTCACCGGCGGAGGGGCGAATGAAAACGACGGCGTCGACTTCGCTGGTTGCTCAGCTTTCTTCAAATCATCGTCCAGAGCTTTCTGGGCAGCCGCGTACCCTTTGTTCGCCTTGGCGAGGAAGTCTGCGTTGAAGCTCATGGTGG
>Ga0181581_10001661_pt1 | contig 17448 bp, 14 predicted proteins | sample 071ome_22_FD_132433 | JGI IMG/M metagenome (GOLD analysis project Ga0181581, IMG submission 132433) | Coastal salt marsh microbial communities from the Groves Creek Marsh, Skidaway Island, Georgia - 071404AT metaG (megahit assembly) | ecosystem: Environmental > Aquatic > Marine > Intertidal... | reverse complement strand
ATGGTTGATAATACAGATAATATGTCAGAGGAGGTAATAGAGCCTATGCTCTTAGTACCTAGTACTGGCAGAACATGGTTTTCTATCGAGCTTAACCATTGGGCTGCATATTTCTTATTGCGGTAGGAAGGAGCATTAAGCTCATGCACAGCAAGAGCTACTTCTTTAAAGCTCATACTGCCGCCTATAGATATCCGCTTCTCTGCAATCGGGTCACCGCCAGAGCGAGCAAGCCTCTTATTCTTTAAAGCTTGCTCTCTTGCTTCTTCTAAACTCACTAGAGCGGCACTTCCGAGCCCAATATCCCTGCGTCTACCCTGAATCACTAAACGCTGCTCCCAGCGTTTAGCACCGCTTGCATCTACAATCAGATATAAGCCATGTCCGTCGCCATACTTACCTGGCGCGGCTGTTTTCTTAACAAACAGAGATGTTAGCTTATGAAGCTTGTGTGAACTCATTCTTGTTCACCCCACATATTACCCCACATTATGACTTAGATTCTACAGGACGGCATTGGATAAGTCAAAGAAGAATGTATGTATAAGTGCATGAAATATATCTAATAATTAGATATAAACCATAATTAAAGTTAATATTGAATAAGGGGATGTGGCGGAGGGGAAGGGATTCGAACCCCCGGAAGGAGTTTCCTCCTTCAACGATTTAGCAAACCGCCGCCTTCAGCCACTCGGCCACCCCTCCGCGATAAAGGGCTATTCGGGATTGCTCCCCACGGCGTATGCAACTATCTCTCTAATGCTATGTGCGCGTTCTGTCAATTTTGAAAAAGCCATTGCTTGTATTTTTTCTACCCGGCCATGCCGGAGGCGGCCTTAACCCCGGACAGGCGCATCCGCCCTGTTTATGCGCGCTTCCCCTTGCCCCTTATGTCGCCCTACCCTTTGCCCGTAACCTGTCAAGCCGATAGCCAGCCCGATTTCAGCCTGTTATAATAAAATCAGTCATTCATCACGGAAAAACAAACAGGGGCATTTGCGCTGGATGGACAAGCTAACCGCCATGCGGGTATTTACCCAAATCGCTACCTTGCGGTCTTTTAAAAAGGCCGGAGAGCGGCTATCGCTGGCCCCGTCGGTGATTTCCAAGCATTTAAGCGCCCTGGAAACAGAGCTGGGTGTCCAGCTGATTGAACGTACGACCCGAACCGCCCGCCTGACCGAGATGGGCGAGCTATATTTATCCAAATGCCGCAATATTCTGGATGAAATTGACGATATTGAAACCACGCTGGTAAAGGAAATCGGCCAGCTGAAAGGCCCGCTTAATATCAGCGCGCCGCCCGGCTTTGCCCATCGCCATATCGCCCCGCATTTGCCGGTATTTTGTGCCGCCCATCCGGATGTGAATTTGAATCTGATCAGCGTGCATAATGAAAACAGCCAGCTATTGCCCCGGGTCGATCTGGATATACGTATTTCGGAAACGCGCGTCCATGAAGGCCATAGCATTCAAATTCTGGCCGGCAATCGCCGCCAATTGGTTGGCACACCGCTTTATATCAGCCGGTTTGGCCAGCCTAAAACAGTATCTGATCTGGCCGCGCACAAGCTGGTAACGGTGGAAAATGGCATGGACAGCATTGACTGGCATTTCAGGGATGGCGACCAGAATATCAGCACCTTCAAGGCACGCGGCTATTTGCGGCTGGATAGCGGGGATGCGATTTTGCGTTGCGTGCTCAATGACGGGGGGCTGGCCATGCTGCCGACCTATATTGTGGGGCGGCATATCACCTCTGGCGCATTGATGCCGGTTCTGGAAACCATGGTCGATGAACGCACGCCCATTCACGCCGTCTGGAGGCAGAAAAATCACCGCCTGCCCAAGATTGAGGCGTTTCTGGCTTTCCTGCACCGGCTTTATGGCGATACCCCCTATTGGGATATGGTGACAACAGAAAATAAAAAGGCGGCCGCGCGGGCATCCAAATAACGCCCCCGCTCTCCTTTTAACCTTTCAGCTTGTCTTTCAGCAATTGATTGACCATGCCGGGATTGGCCTGACCGCCCGATAATTTCATGGTTTGCCCGACAAAAAAGCCAAACAGCTTATCCTTGCCGCCGCGATATTCCGCCACCTTGTCCTGATTTTCGGCCAGTACCTGATCGATAAGGGCATCGATTGCCCCGCTATCAGATACCTGTTTCAGCCCTTTTTCCTCGATAATATCGCCAGCCGGCCGGCCTGTTTCAAACATATCGGCAAAGACATCCTTGGCAATCCGGCCAGAAATCGTCCCGTCCGATATCAAATCGACCAGCACGCCCAACCCTTCTGGGCTGACCGGGCTATCGGCCAGTGATTTTCCAGCCTTGTTCAGCGCGCCAAACAGCTCGGAGCTCATCCAGTTCGCGACCAGCTTGCGATCCCTGCCCTTGCTGGCAGCTTCATAAAAAGCAGCTGTCTCGCGCTCTTCTGTCAGCACAGACGCATCATAAGAAGACAGACCATATTCAGATACCATCCGCGCCTTAATCTCGTCTGGCAGTTCTGGTAGTTCTGCCTTAATTTCATCCACAAAATCCTGTGTTAACTGCAAGGGCAGCAAATCAGGATCGGGGAAATAGCGATAATCATGGGCATCTTCTTTGGAACGCATCTGGCGGGTTGTTCCAGTGCCGGTATCAAACAGCCTTGTTTCCTGGTCGATTTTGCCGCCATTTTCCAGAATCTCTATCTGGCGCTCTACCTCATAATCAATGGCTTGCATGATAAAACGCACCGAGTTCAGATTTTTGGTTTCTGTGCGCGTACCAAGTGCCTCGCCCGGGCGGCGCACCGATACATTCACATCTGCCCGCAATGAGCCTTCTTCCATATTGCCATCACACGTCCCCAGATAGCGCAGGATAGAACGCAATTTTTTAATATAGGCGCCTGCCTGTTCTGATGAACGCAAATCCGGACGCGATACAATTTCCATCAGCGCCACACCGGAACGGTTCAGATCAATATAGCTTTTGGATGGATGCTGATCATGCAGGGATTTTCCGGCATCCTGTTCTAAATGGATACGCTCTATGCCGATATCATGGGTCGTGCCATCTGCCAATTCAATGGTCAGCACCCCCTCGCCCACAATCGGATGTTTAAACTGGCTAATCTGATAGCCTTGCGGCAAATCGGCATAAAAATAATTTTTGCGATCAAAAACGCTATACAGGTTAATCTCTGCCTTGATGCCCAACCCGGTTTTTACCGCCTGACGCACACAGGCCTCGTTAATCACCGGCAACATACCCGGCATAGCCGCATCCACCAGTGATACATTTTCATTTGGCCCTGCCCCGAAAGTGGTCGATGAGCCCGAAAACAGCTTGGCCTCGGAGGTTACTTGCGCATGAACTTCCATGCCGATAACCACTTCCCAATCCCCTGTTTGTCCTGCAATTAAATTAGGCATATCTCTACTCTCTTTTTTTGCTCAACCAGCGGCCAGCGCATGGCGCGGCGGCTGGCCGGTAAAGCCAGCCTGTTTTTCAAGGCAGGCTGCAACTTTATATAAGGTATCTTCCCTGAACGCCCCGGACAGCACCTGCAAGCCAAGCGGCAAGCCGGTCTGGCTAAAGCCTGCCGGAACAGAAATGCCCGGAATACCGGCCAGATTGGCTGGTACGGTAAAGACATCATTCAAATACATGGTGATCGGATCATCCTGTTTCACCCCTAATGGAAATGCCGCCGACGGGGTGGCCGGGGTTAAAATGGCATCCACTTTATCAAAGGCTTCATCAAAATCATTCTTAATCAGGCGACGTACCTGCTGGGCTTTCAGATAATAGGCATCATAATAGCCAGCCGACAGGGCATAGGTGCCGATCATAATCCGGCGCTGTACCTCATCGCCAAAGCCGGCTGCACGGGTTGCTTCATACATATCATCCAGCGACTGGCCAGCCTCAACACGCGCGCCATAGCGTACCCCGTCATAACGCGCCAGGTTAGACGAGGCTTCGGCCGGTGCAATAATATAATAGGTTGGCAGCGCATAACGTGTATGCGGCAGAGAAATCGGTACCAGCTCTGCCCCTGCCTCGACCAGCCATTCCTGCCCCTGTTGCCAGAGCGCGGTTATAGCCTCATCCATGCCATCCATAACATATTCTTTGGGGATACCAATTTTCATACCTTTTACACTGGCCTGTAATGCGGTTTGCAAATCGGGTAGCACCGCATCAGCCGAGGTGGAATCTTTTGCATCATGCCCGGCCATAGAGGCAAACATTAGCGCAGAATCAGCTACATCGCGGGTAAAAGGCCCTGCTTGATCCAGCGAAGACGCAAAAGCCACAATCCCCCAGCGCGAGCAGCGCCCATAGGTTGGCTTCATGCCGACCACCCCGCAAAATGCAGCTGGCTGGCGAATAGACCCGCCTGTATCCGTGCCGGTCGCCATCAGCGCAGACCCGGCCGCCACAGAAGAGGCCGACCCCCCTGAAGAGCCACCAGCCGCCAAATCTACCTCACCATTTGCACTCCATGGATTGACCGCCGGGCCAAAAACCGATGTTTCATTGGCAGAACCCATCGCAAATTCATCACAATTGAGCTTGCCCAGCATCACCGCCCCGTCACGCCAGAGCTGGCTGGTAACCGTGCTTTCATAAGCTGGCACAAAGCCTTTTAATATGGCGGAACAGGCGGTGGTTTCCACGCCTGCTGTACAGAATAAATCCTTCACCCCTATCGGCAAGCCTTCTAGCGAGCCTGCGCTGCCATCAGCGATACGCTTATCACTATTGGCGGCCATTTCAAGGGCTTTATCTGCGGTCATGCAGACATAATTATTCAGCGATTTTGTTGCCTCTGCTGCCGCGATATAGGCTTGTGTCAGCTCGGTGGCAGATATTTCTTTTTTCTGCAAGGCAGTGCGTGCCTGTGTAGCGGTAAGATTTAAGTAATTTTCCATTATTCAACTACCTTTGGCACAACGAAAAATCCGCTGGCCTGTTCCGGGGCATTTGCCAAAATATCATCTACCTTATTGCCGTCTGTTACCTTGTCCGCGCGCAAGGGCAGGCTGTGACCGGTGACACTGGCCAGAGGCTCGACAGCAGAGGTGTCCACCTCGCCCAGCTCTTCTATCCAGGACAGAATAGCATTTAATTCCCCGGCTATTTGTTCCTGGCGATCTTCCGGCACATCCAGGCGCGCCAGCCGCGCAATTTTTTTAACGGTATCTTTATCAACAGACATGTTATAAGACTTTCATCAGATGCGAATTTTTATAAAAATGATGTTCACCCCCAGCTAATTAGCAGTGAGTATGCCTGTCTGCAAGCTTTACCAAACGATAAATCAATTGTCATCAGGCCAAAGGCTGTTAGGTCTGGATATTGGCAAAAAAACAATCGGGCTGGCGATTAGCGACCCGGATGCCAGAGTGGCTACCCCTTTGCGCATTTTATGGCGCAGGAAATTTACCCCCGATGCCCGGGAGCTGATAGCGATTATCGCCGAGCATAATATAGGCGGATTGGTGCTGGGCTGGCCACTTAATATGGATGGTAGCCAAGGCCCTTCTTGTGATTCTGTGCGCGATTTTGCCCATGCTTTTTTGCGCCTTCATGATATTGCTATCAGCTTTCAGGATGAAAGATTATCGACAAAGGCTGTAGAACAGGAAATGATAGCAGCGGATATGACCCGCCAGAAACGCCATCTTCGCCGCGATGCACTGGCCGCAACATGGATATTGCAATCTGCCCTGGATAGTCTGGATAGTTTAAAAGATAAGCCTGAGGTATGATTGGCTGAGGTATGATTGTCCAAATGATAGTAATCGGCCAAAAAGGAAAGTGGTGCAAGATGACTGGACGAGCCATTCAATTTTGGATAAAAGACATCTCACGATGAATGATTTACGCGCAAAAGCGTCTGCTGCAAACCTGACGGGTCGCCATCTATTGGGGATTGAAGGGTTATCTGTTCTGGAAATCCAAGCCCTTTTGGCACGCTCCAGCTATTTTGCCGATATCCTGACAGGCAAAACCGCAGATGAGAGCCTGTCCGGCATTTTGCGCGGCATATCAGTTGTTAATCTGTTTTTTGAAAACTCTACCCGAACCCGCGTTTCCTTTGAAGTGGCCGCCAAACATTTGGGCGCATCGGTGCTTAATCTTTCTGTTTCCGGCTCATCTGTAAAAAAGGGCGAGACGCTGATAGATACAGCTGTCACGCTGAACGCTATGCATCCCGATATTCTGGTTATCCGTCACCGCCATGCCGGCACGCCTCTGTTGTTGAGCAAGCACGTCGATGCCAGTGTCATTAATGCAGGTGATGGCCGCCACGAACATCCCACGCAAGCGCTTTTGGATGCGCTGACCATTCAGCGCAAATGCGGCCGGATAGCCGGGCTGACAAGTGCGATTTGCGGAGATGTTGCCAATAGCCGCGTAGCACGCTCGAATTTGTATCTTTTGGGGGCGCTGGGTGCGGATGTGCATTTTGTCAGCCCCTCTACCCTGTTGCCAGCCGGGATCGACCAGTTCGGTGTGCCGGTTCATACCGATCTGGAAACCGGCATTAAAGATGCCGATATTGTGATGATGCTGCGGTTACAAACAGAACGTATGCAAGGGCGCGAAATCCCCAGCCAGCATGAATATTTCAATCTGTTTGGCCTGAATATGGACAAGCTGATGCGCGCCGCTCCCAATGCGCTGGTGATGCATCCAGGCCCGATGAACAGAGGGGTGGAGATTGATTCAGCCATTGCCGATAATGCCGAAAAAAGCCTGATTTACACGCAAGTGGAAATGGGCGTTGCTGCCCGCATGGCCTGTCTGGAAGCGCTGGCACAACACGCGGAGCGGACAAGATGAGCCAGAAGATACTTTTTATAAATGCCCATATCCTCTGCCCCGAGCAAAAACTGGATCAGCAAGGCTGGCTACTGGCAGAACAAGGCATTATCCGCGCTATTGGCAGTAATTCAGACCCGATGCCAGAAGCAAAAGACGGGCAGAAAATCGATTGCAAGGGCGATATTCTTGCCCCCGGCCTGGTGGATATGCGGGTACAATCCGGCGATCCGGGCGCAGAACATCTGGAAACCCTGACCAGCCTGAAACAGGCCGCTACCCATGGCGGCATTACCTCTTTAGCGGTACTGCCCTCAACCGAGCCGGTAATTGATACCGCCGCCATGATTGACAGTTTGCAGCTGCGTGCCAGCCGCATTGATGGCCCGTCCATCTATTGCTACGGGGCGATGACCAAAGAGCTGGAAGATGACCAGATGGCCGAATTAGGGATGATGGCAGCGGCCGGGGCGTGTGCTTTTGCCAGCGGCACACTTTCTATCCAGAATGCCCAGACCTTGCGCCGTATCATGACCTATGCGGCGATGCTGGATAAGCCTGTTATCCATCATTGCGAGGATACAGACCTGACAGGTGAAGGCGATATGAATGAAGGGGAGACCTCTACCCGGCTGGGTATGCTTGGCCAGCCTGCCGCCGCAGAAATTGTTATACTGAAACGCGATATCGAGCTGGCAAGGCTGACAGGCGTGCATTATCACGCCAGTCATATTTCCACCGCCGGAGCCGTTGCTGCTATCCGACAGGCAAAAAAAGAAGGGGTAAAAATTACCGCTGATACCGCCCCGCCCTATTTCCTGCTGAACGAGCTGTCTGTGTCTGGCTATGATGCGGCCTGCAAGCTGAACCCGCCCTTGCGCTCGGAAGCTGACAGACACGCCATCATAGAAGGGCTGCAAGATGGCACGATAGATGCGATTGCCTCTGATCATGTGCCGGTAAATCCGGATATGAAAGCCCAGCCCTTTACACAAGCCAGCACAGGGGCATCCGGAATAGAGCTGTTGCTGACAATGACGATAAAGCTGGTCAAGACAGGGGCGATTTCCTGGCTGCGCGCTTTCGAGCTGACAAGCCAAAATCCGGCTAAAATCCTGAAGCTGGAAGCAGGCAGCCTGACGCCGGGCAACCGTGCTGATTTGGTACAGATAAACCCCAACCACAGCTGGATTATCGAGGGGCGTGCCTTTAAATCCTTATCGCGTATCACCCCTTTTGAAGGCCAGCCTGTCGAAGGACAGGTCAGGGGGCTTTGGGTTGACGGGGTGCAGATAGCCCTTGAGCCATGATCCATGAGTGATGACTTTGCCTATTATGGCTATCTATTTGCCTGTTTGTTGGGATATGGGCTGGGAGCAACCCCTTTCGGGCTTATCCTGACCCGCCTGGTTGGCGATGTGGATATCCGCACCATCGGTTCTGGCAATATAGGGGCCACTAATGTATTGCGTACCGGGCGCAAGGAACTTGCCCTTGCAACCTTGCTACTGGATGGGGGCAAGGGCGGTATAGCCGTGTTACTGACCAGCAGCCTTACCCAGCCGGAAATTGGCGCGATAGCCGGATTTGCAGCGGTTGTGGGGCATTGTTTCCCAATATGGCTGCGCTTTAGGGGTGGCAAGGGGGTGGCCACTGCTATTGCCACCTTATGTGCGATAGATCTGATAACCGGCCTGTTTATGATTGGCTGCTGGCTGATAGTTGCCTTTTTATTTCGAATATCCTCTCTGGCCGCTATTCTCGGCTTTTGCGGGGCAATGGGCTATGGCTATCTTTACGCCGGTTTAAGCGATATGCAGCTATGGGTAACAGGCGCGATATCTGTTTTGTCTATCCTGCGCCACCATGAAAATATCAAACGCATGATAAAGGGCGAGGAAAGCCGCATTTCCTTTCGCAAGAAATCTTAAAAAAAATCCTCTTTCATTTACGGAAAATTAAGCCTCTTTGTTTATGCTGGAGCTTATGAAAGATACTGAACTTCTGGACAGGTTGCGGCTGATCCGCACCAGCCATATTGGCCCTATCACTTGCCAGCATTTGCTGAAACGCTATGGCACGGTGCGTGATGCTTTATCGGCTATACCTGAATTATCGGCACGTGGCGGGCGAAAATTAAAACTATGTCCGCTAGAGACAGCTGAAAAGGAATTGGCACTTATTCGCCAATCCGGGGCAGAATTGCTATGTCATGGTCAGGAAAATTATCCCACTGCCTTGCTACCGTTTGATGATGCGCCCTTTATCCTGACCGTAAAAGGGCATATCAGCCTTTTGAATAGAGGGGCTTGTGCAATTGTCGGGGCACGAAATGCGTCTATCAATGCGGCACGCCTGTCAGAAAAGCTGGAAACAGAGATAGGCCAGCAAAATTTTGTGGTGATATCCGGTCTGGCACGGGGCATTGATGCGGCTGCCCATAAAGGGGCGCTGAAAAGCGGTACAATTGCGGTTTTGGCAAATGGCATTGATGAGGTATATCCCCCTGAAAATGCCGCACTTTATGACAGGGTCTGCGAACAGGGTCTGTTGATTACCGAAATGCCCTATGGCACAAAACCCGCCCCCCGCCTGTTTCCGTCACGCAACCGGATTATTGCCTCGCTTTCCAAAGGGGTACTGGTGATAGAGGCGGCCTTGCGTTCCGGCTCGCTTATCACTGCCAGAGAGGCCGCAGATAGAGGGATTGAGGTGATGACCCTGCCCGGCTCGCCCTTTGATCCGCGCTCGCAAGGCACAAACGCATTGATCCGGGATGGGGCAACACTGGTTCAGAATATTGATGATATCCTGAGCGTGCTGTCCCAGGCCAATAGCGTGGAGATGCCGCCGCCCGGTCCCTATCAAATACCGGCCACCCAATCAGCTGGGGATATGGCCGGGCAATCCGCCACTCTTTCTGAAAAGGAGCGGGCAGATATTTATAAAAAATTACTCGAAAACATCGCTCATGACCCAATTGCGGTTGACGAATTGTGTCGCTGGTGTCATGTCTCTGCTGATATTGTGCAGTCTTTTTTGCTGGAACTGGAGCTGGCAGGACAGGTTCAACGCCATTCCGGCGGACGGGTTTCCCGTCTGATTTCAGAAGACTAGTATCTGAAATAATTAAAAAAAGATTGTCACAGGCGCATATTTTGAAAAAAGGCATCAAGCGGTATGAAAGTTGTTGTTGTCGAATCACCGGCAAAAGCGAAAACCATCAATCAATATCTGGGCAGCGATTATAAAGTTTTGGCTTCCTATGGTCATGTTCGCGATTTACCTTCCAAGGATGGCTCGGTTCAGACAGATAATAATTTTGAGATGAGCTGGCAGATGTCTGATCAGGGCAGCAAGCGGATGAAAGATATCACCGCCGCGCTGAAAGATGCAGATAAGCTGATCCTTGCCACTGACCCGGACAGGGAAGGCGAGGCGATCAGCTGGCATGTAATCGAATTATTGAAACAAAACCGCAAGGCCAGCACCATTCCGGTCGAACGGGTAGTCTTTAACGAAATTACCAAAAGCGCTATTTTAAAGGCGATTGACGAGCCGCGCGCCCTGGATATTGATCTGGTAGATGCCTATCTGGCACGCCGCGCTCTCGACCATCTTATTGGCTTTGGTATATCGCCTGTTTTGTGGCGCAAATTGCCCGGCTCGCGTTCGGCCGGACGCGTACAATCTGTTGCACTTCGCCTGATATGCGAGAGAGAGGCAGAAATAGAAGCCTTTCGCGCACAGGAATATTGGTCGGTCGATACCCTGTTTCAAAATAGCAAGGCAGAGAGCTTTACTGCCCGCATCACCCATCTGGATGGTGAAAAGCTGAACAAGATGAGCCTTGCCAGCGAGGCGATAGCGACCCGGACCGCTGCCCGTATTCGCAAAGCTGACTGGGCCGTATCCGATATTGAAACAAAAAGGGTGCGCCGCCGCCCTTCCCCGCCCTTTACGACCTCTACCTTGCAGCAGGAAGCCTCGCGCAAGCTGGGCTTTTCGGCCAGCCGTACAATGCAGATTGCGCAAAAGCTGTATGAAGGGGTGCATATCGGTTCTGAAACCACTGGCCTGATTACCTATATGCGAACCGATGGTGTACAGATGAGCATGGAAGCCATGGGACAATTGCGCGAGGCTATCGGTTCAACCTATGGCGATAAATTTGTGCCGGAAAAACCGCGCTTTTATAAATCCAAAGCCGCCAATGCCCAGGAAGCCCATGAAGCTATCCGCCCGACCAGTGCCACACGGCCTCCAGAAGATATGCGCCGCTTTCTGGATCATGACCAGTTCCGTTTATATGACCTGATTTGGAAGCGCACCCTTGCCAGCCAGATGGCCGATGCCGAGCTGGATCAGACAGGGGTGGATATCTCTGCCAAAGCGGATCAGATAACGATGCGGGCTTCCGGCTCTGTCATTGTGTTTCCGGGCTTTTTGAAAATTTACCGCGAAGGCTTTGATGATGGTCAAAAAGAAGGGGAAGAAAGCGAAGGCTTGCTGCCTGCCCTGGCAAAAGGCGAACATCTGAGCGTCAATGATGTTCAGCCCGAACAGCATTTCACCCAGCCACCGCCTCGCTATACCGATGCCAGCCTGGTAAAAAAGATGGAAGAGCTGGGCATTGGCCGCCCTTCCACCTATGCCAGCATCATGCAGGTTATTGAAAAACGCGGCTATGTGGTAAAGGATAATAAACGCTTTATTCCCGAACATCGCGGCCGAATTGTTTCCACTTTTCTGGAAAATTTCTTCAGCCGCTATGTGGAATATGATTTCACCGCCTCGCTGGAAAACCAGCTAGATGAAGTATCCGATGGCAAGCTGGATTGGCGGCTATTATTACGTCAATTCTGGACACATTTTGCCAGCTCTACCGATGAGGCGATGAATTTGTCTGTCCCGGAGGTGATGGCCAAGCTGGATAATGAGCTGGAGCAATTATTCTTCACCCCGGATGAAGAGGGCAATATCTCGCGCAGCTGTACCAAATGCGGCACAGGCAGGCTGGAACTCAAGCTTGGAAAATTCGGCCCCTTTTTGGGATGTAATAATTATCCTGAATGTCGCTATACCAAACAGATAAGCTCGGTTGCTGATAATGATGATGACAATCAGGAACTGGATGGCGATAAAATGCTGGGCATGGATAGCGCTTCAAATCTGCCAGTCTTGTTACGAAAAGGCCCTTATGGTTTTTACGTTCAGCTAGGTGATGCGGAACAGAAAAAGCCAAAACGCGCCTCTCTGCCAAAAGGCACTGTTATTGATAATGTTGAGCTGGAATATGCGCTTGGCCTGTTATCCCTGCCCCGTGATATTGGGCCTCATCCCGAAACAGACGATATGATTCAGGCAGGGCTTGGCCGTTATGGCCCTTATTTAAAATATCAGGGAAAATTTACCAGCCTGAAAGAGGGCGATGATGTCTTAAGTGTCGGGATCAACCGGGCGGTAGATTTATTGGCAGAGGCCAGCAAAAAATCTGGACGGGTTCTGGGTCTGCATCCTGATGGTGGCGAGGTAGAGGTAAAGGCCGGGCGGTTTGGTGCCTATTTTGAACATAACAAGCTGCGCGCCCCTCTTGGCAAATCGCTATCGATTGAAGATGTAACGCTGGAAGATGCATTACCTATTCTGGCTGCAAAGGCCGCTGCTCCAAAAAAGGCAAGCAAAAAAACAGCGGCTAAAAAAGCTTCCCCGAAAAAGGCGGCCAAAAAATCAGCATCTAAAAAAGCGACCAGCAATTGATATTCTATTGCTAAAGCCCCTGATGATGACAGCGCAAACCGCTATAAAAAAGAATAGAATTCACACCGAAGACTGGGATAATTTGCGTGTCAAAATCTGAAGATCAGCTGCCAGACAATGCATTGCTTACAGCCTATATTGAGGCCTGTGAAAAGCCCCCGAAACTGCGCGATATAGCCCGCCATTTCCAGCTTTCCCCGGCACAAAGACCTGCCTTGCGCGCCCGGCTTCATGAACTGGCCACCCGTCAGTCGGCAGATTTTTCAAACAAAACAGCCGGAACTGACCTGCCGGAAATTGCCCTTATCGATATTATTGAGATTGATAGAGACGGGATAGGCATTGCCGTCATTGCTGGCCAGACAGCAGAAAACCAGCCGACTATTGAAATATTGCCAGACAATAAAAATCGACGCGCCCTGAAACGGGGCAGCCGTTGCCTTGCACGGATAAAAACAGGCAAAAATGGCCTGCGCGGAACAATTATGCGGATTCTGCCAAAACAGAAAACCCGTATATTTGGCCGTATTTTTCGTAATGCCCAACGTCAGGGATGGATGATAGAGCCAGCTGATAAGGGCGGGCGCAGACCCTTGCCGCTTCTGGCTTCAGAATATTCATTGGAAGAAGATGTGATAGTCGAGGCCGAAATCATCAAGGATAGGCGCGGCCAGCCCGCAGCCCGCATTTTGCGTATTCTGGGTGCGGCAGATAATGCCGAAAGCCTGATAGCACTGGCCATTGCAGAATTCGACCTGCCCCATCATTTTTCTGAAGCCATGCTGGCACAGGCTAATGAGGCCAGCTTGCCAGAGCTGGCAAACCGCACCGATATTCGCCATATACCGCTGGTGACCATTGATGGCGAGGATGCCAAGGATTTTGACGATGCGGTCTTTGCCGAGCCAGATAAAAATGGTGGCTGGCGGCTGATAGTGGCCATCGCCGACGTCGCCTATTATGTCGCGGAAAATAGCGCATTGGATAAAGAAGCGCGGCTACGCGGCAATTCGGTTTATCTGCCAGGTACAGTTATTCCAATGCTGCCAGAGGCGCTGTCAAACGGCCTATGTTCCCTGCGCCCGAATGAAGATAGAGCCTGTCTGGCGGTGGAAATTTTCATTGACGGGCAGGGAAAGAAAATTCGCCACCAATTTTTGCGCGGCTTGATGTGTTCTGTTGCCCGCTTGACCTATACACAGGTTCAACAGGTCATGGACGGGCTGATAGATGAAGAGGACTTAACCTTGCCAGCGGGGACGCTGCATCATCTAAACGCAGTCTTTACGATTTTGAAAAAGGCACGTGACAAGCGCGGGGCTCTTAACCTTGATCTGGCAGAAAAGCGGATTGTGATGGATGCGGACAATCAGCCAGCCGAGATCAGCTTGCGCCGACAAATCCCGGCCAATCAGCTGATCGAGGAAATGATGATTTTAGCCAATATCTGCGCGGCAGAAACGCTGGAAGCTGGCCGCCATCTTTGTGTGTTTCGCGTCCATGACCAGCCTGATCCGGAAAAAATGGATCATTTGCGCGAGCTGGCCGAGGCATTGGACATTCCCTTTGCCAAAGGACAGGTCATCACCCCAAAACGCTTTAATCAGGTGATAGAGGCAGCCGCCAATACCCCCAGCAAGGAGGCGGTAAATGATGCGATATTGCGCTGTCAGGCACGGGCTGTCTATAGCCTGGATAATGCAGGTCATTATGGGCTGGGTCTGACGCGCTATGCCCATTTCACCTCGCCCATACGCCGCTATGCCGATTTGCTGGTACATCGCCGCTTGATAATTTCCTGCACGCTTGGCAGCGGTCCTGTCTTTCTGGAACGTGAGGCAGTAGAAGAGATTTGCAACCATATTTCCGAGACAGAACAAACCGCCGCAAAAGCTGAGAGACGCACCATTGCTCGCCTGTCTGCTATGCTGATGCAGTCCCATATTGATGAGCTGCTAGAGGCGACCGTTACAGGTGTAACCCATGCAGGATTATTTGCAACGATAAAGGGCGGTCTGGCAGAAGGCTTTATTCACCGCGCCTCTCTGCCTGATGATTATTATGAGACAGATGAAAACCAGCTATCCCTTACCGGTATGTATTCCGGCTGGCGTTTTAGCGTGGGCGAGACAATAACCTGCCGGCTGACCGCTGCCAGCCCTGCCAGCGGGGATATCAGTTTACGCTGGCATTCAGGCGGCACCCAGCATACCCCCCTTACCAGCCGCAAAAGAAAAAAAGGCCGGCAGGCACGGGAAAAATCGGGAAAAGCCGGACGCAGACGCTAAACTTCATGCAGTTCTTCTTGACAAGTACTATATATTCGCGCATATAGCGGGGACGTTTAACGACCAATTTTTGTTTTGGAGCCTTGTCGATGGCCAAGCCAGCAACCCTGCAAATTAAACTTGTCAGCACCGCGGATACCGGTTTTTACTATGTGACGAAGAAAAACCCGCGCACCAAGCCCGAAAAACTTGAGCTGAAAAAATACGACCCGAAAGCACGTAAACACGTGCTGTTCCGCGAAGCTAAAATCAAGTAACCCATCCGGTTTGGCCAGTTTATTTGCGCCGAAATCTGCATGAAATGAAATGCGCTATCGGGCTGACAAAGAATAAATGTGATATCGCCGTCATATCTGATGATGGCGATTTTGCATTTGAAACCTGCTTTTTTCTGCCCAAAAGCTATTCAGAATTTCTATCCCTGTTGAGCCGGGAAATTTCCAATGCTGATCCTTCGGCAGACGTTCACGCTATCGGCGTCAGCCTGGCTAGCGATTTTCATCTCTCTGGCGGGCAGATAGCTTGCCCTTCTTTTCCGCTGTTACATGGGCAAAGGCTGAAAGCAGATTTGCAAGCTGGCCTGAACCGCAAAATATCTATCGCCAATCCTGCACAGATGCTGGCCAATTATGCCTGTCACAGAACCGAATATGCCGCTGCACGGCAGATTTTCAGCCTCTATATGGATGATGCGGTTCTGTCTGGCCAGCTGATACATGGAAAGCTGTTAATGGGGGCAAACGGGCTGGCTGGTAATTGGGGGCACATCGCCCTGCCCTGGCCGGTAGATTTTGAGCTTGAAGCAAGAGAATGTGTGTGCGGGCATACAGGGTGTCTGGGCGCATTTGTCAGCCGAACAGCCCTGTCACAGGAATATCAGCATTTAAGCGAAAAAATACTGTCAGCAGAAGAGATTTTCCGCCAGGCCGCCAAAGGAGATATTGTCGCAGAATCAGCTGTTCAGATATTTGAAGACAGGCTGGCAAGGGGGCTGGCGATGGTGATTAATCTATGTGACCCCGATATTATCCTGTTAAGCGGCCGTATGAGCCAGTATGACCGGCTTCTGGTCAATATTCCGCGCAAATGGCCCGGCTATATCGCTGGCCGTATTCCAAACACCAGGCTGATAGCTCCGTTTCCATCAGAAGAAGAAGCGCAAAAAGCATCTCTGCTTGGCGCAGCTATGCTGGGCGAATAAAATTTACGAGCATTCCGGCCGGCTAATCGGCTTAATCTCGGTCAAGGTTGCATCAATCGCGAAATCCCCGTAATCCACCTCGTAATAGGCTACCACCCCATTGGGTTGTAAATGGAAGGTAATCTCATATTCCGGGACAGGCTCGACACTGGACGGGTCAAAATAGGCAATATTGACAGGATAGTAATTGCTGCTTGCCAATTCCCCTAAAATTCGGCTGTTGGTGACTTTCTGGCGGCTGCCAATAACCGTGCTGGTACGTTTAATCGCTCTGTCCGGCTCTGCGCCGAAAAAGATATTAGCGGTAAAGATTTTTTCCCCTTTTTCCGCCCGGGACAATACCTCTTTTGTATGGGCAACAGGAAAATAGACCTTGTCAGGCAGGCGCAAAGCTACATCCGGCTGCATCGAAAAATAGGCCTCACCTGTCTTGCCAGCCTTGGTCACAGTGGCAAAACCGTTAAATTGTTTTTCCTCTTCATAGGTGGAACGTTCATCCACTTCAAAAGAATAAAGCTGACCAGACAGCTCTTCCCAGGATTCAAAATGCGAGGCAAGGATAGCGCTATCGCCTGTTTCATAGGCAAATTCCAGCAAATAATCTTCAGAAGATATCCAGCCCTCGCAATCCTTTCGCAGAATAAAATTGGTTTTACCCGCAATAGCGGTCATTTGCGCTTCTGTACTGGTCGATAGCAAGCTCATCTCATAGGTGGCTTCATGGGCGGCCAGATCAATCGCCAGGCTGGGCGCAGAAAATAGCGCGATGCCCAGACTTGCCTTTATAGCGAGGATGTTTTTGAAATTCATTTGCATTATTCTGTGAGTTCCTGTTTTTTACGATACGGCTTATTTACTCTGCACAGACAGGTTAATCCGACCTATATTATTGATAGAACGGTCAGCTTTTGCCTTTCGCCAAGCCCTACAACCAAACCTTATAAAACAAATATGTATGTACTTGCTAAAAAAAACTACCCCCTTATCGCCAGAGATGGCAAAACACTGTAACTGGCTAGCAGATAGGTCGTTATGCCAAAAATAGATAAACTTCTTACAACTACCCCTGCTTTGGTTACGGCAATTGACGCGATCCGAAGCGCTGATTTCATCGCCATAGATACCGAATTTATGCGCGAAAGCACCTATTACCCACAATTATGCCTTATTCAGATTTGTGCTGGGTCATACGCCTTTTGCATTGACCCTCTAGCAGAGGGAATGGATTTATCGCCTTTATTTGCATTGATGCAGGATAAGAATATCACCAAGGTTTTCCATGCTGGCCGTCAGGATTTGGAAATATTTGTGCAATTGACAGGGGATGTACCCTGCCCTGTCTATGATACCCAAATCGCAGCGATGGTAT
>Ga0181581_10001595_pt1 | contig 17732 bp, 9 predicted proteins | sample 071ome_22_FD_132433 | JGI IMG/M metagenome (GOLD analysis project Ga0181581, IMG submission 132433) | Coastal salt marsh microbial communities from the Groves Creek Marsh, Skidaway Island, Georgia - 071404AT metaG (megahit assembly) | ecosystem: Environmental > Aquatic > Marine > Intertidal zone... | reverse complement strand
CTGCCCCTGCCCCTGCCGCACGAGCGCGAGATGGCGCTGGCCGACTCGATCGGGCGGCAGGGGCAGGGGCAGGGGGCGGCGGCCGAGGGGGAGGGGGCCGCGGCGGCGGCGCTGGCGGCGGCGAGCGACCTGAGCGAGGAGGAGGTGCGGTTCGAGATGACCAAGGCGCAGCGGGCGAGGGTCACGCGCATCCTCACGGGCCTCGCCACGCTCGCGAGCGGGTCGGCGGTGAGCCAGGAGCGCGAGCGCTTCATGCAGATGGTCTCCCGGGAGACGGAGAACACCCTCAACGACGCGCAGGCGGCCGGGGGGCAGATGCTCTTCTCGGGGGGCAGCCTCCAGGCCCCCAAGGCCGTGGTGGACAAGGCGGCCGACGCCGTCATGGACAGCGTCACGCAGATGCTGGGCCGGATCGAGAAGGACATGGACGTCGTGGAGGCGCGGCTGGGGGGCACCCTCAAGGTGCTCGACGCCGACAACGACGGGCGCATCAGCCGCGACGAGCTCGCGGCGGCCACGGCGCTGCTCAAGGAGGAGGTCGACGAGGCGGACCTCGAGCTCCTGGGCCACATGCTCAACAGCCAGGACGACGGCCAGTCGTTCGAGGTCCGCGTCATCCGCGGGCTCGCCCGCCTCGAGCTCGAGGGGGAGGCCGACTTCCGGGCTCCCAGGGCGCCGGTCAAGGCCGCCTCCGACTGCCGGCAGCACCCCGGCCTGTGACCGCCCGCCGCGGCGGGGGGGGGGGACGGGGAAGGGACCCGAGGGGCGCGGGGAAGGGGCGCGGGAGGTTTGAAAGGGGCGCAGGGGAGGTTTGAAAGGGCCCCACTGCCGGCCCGAGGCCGGAGGCTCGCCTTCGGCCCCACCCCCTCAGTCCTCCTCGCTGTCCTCGCCGTCCTCGTCACCCGGGGCAACGGCCACCGCCCCCGCCCGCCGCCACTTGTCGCTCATCAGCCGATAGCCCTCGAGGACAAAGTCCTCGGCGGGGACCGCCCGGAACGCGGCGAAGAAGAGCGCCGTGGGGGACAGGTAGCGCGGCGAGGCCGCCCGGTCCTTGAGCCACTCGGGCAGCGCCTCCCGCTCGGCGTCGACGGCCCGCCGGACCGCCCGCTCGGCCAGCCCCCCGCTCGGCCAACTCCACAGCTGGCACACGAGGTCCCATCCGCCGGGCGCCTCCGCCAGGGACGCGGGGGCTCCCCCCCCGCCCCGGGGCTCGAGCCCCGCGCAGACCTTCCGGGCGGCCGCCCGGGTCCGCTCCCCACCCTCCCCCTCCCACTTGAGGAAGGCGACGCGGGCGGCCAGCTCCTCCCCGAGCGCGGCCGGATCCCCCGCCCCGGCCAACAGGTGCGCAAAGTGCGCGACCTCGGCGACGCTGCACTGGCGTGCGAGCCACTCGGCGCTGCCCCTCGGGTCCACGCAGTACCCCTGCGCGCGGCCGTACGTGAAGGCGAACGCGTGCGCCTCCGGGACCAGGTCGATGGCGAGGTCCCACTGCATGGGGGGCGGGGCGTCGGACGCCGGCCGCCCAGCCTCGGCGAGCCTCGCGACGGCCCGGCGCCGGCAGTCGTTCCACGCGCGCGCGACATTGTTCCGCCAGTCGGACGCGTACATCCCGACGGCCCGCAGGCGCCGCGTCACCCGCGCCACGTGCGCCAGCTCCTCGTCCGCCGCCTCGAGGGCCGCCTCAAGGGTGGGGGCGGGGCGCCGGCACGCGGCCTCGAGGAACGCGTGGAGGAAGTGGCGCCGCGGGTCGCGGAGGACGCCCATGTTGGACACCTGGATGTCCGTGCGGAGGTTGGCCAGGGCCTGCCCGAGCCCGTCCGCCAGCGCGGTGGCCACGTCCCCCGACGAGCGGTAGTCCCGCCAGGTGCCCTCGGCCAGGGCCTTGACGGCTCGCTGGGCCGACCAGACGCGGTCCCGGTCCCTGGCGCGGTGGCGCAGGGACGCGACGATGCGCCGGGCCTTGGATCGCCGCGTCGACCCCAGCCACCGCTCCCGCACGGCCAGCTCCAGCTCGGCGATGAGCTCCCGCCGGCCCAGGGGGGCGTCCTCGTTGACGCCGGGGAAGGCGTAGCGCCAGTCCCCGCGGGCGATGTCCCGGCACACCTTGAGGCATCGGCGCTCCGAGGGGCGGTCCGGGAGGACGTGCTCGCCCCGCGGCCGCACCGTCGCGAACGGCACGCTCACGGCGAGGGCGTCGAGGACAGGGCATGCCTCCCGGACGGCGTCTCGGTGGTGGGCGAGGGCGAGACCGTACAGGAGCTCGAGGCTCAGGCCCCCGGGTGCGGGGAGGGACGCCGCGTCCACGGGGGCGCGCAGGACCGACAGGTTGTGGTTCAGCACGTCCAAGAGCTCCGCGGCCGACCACCCGGGGGGCCGCGCCCCCGCCGGCCCCCGCCCGGCGGCCAGGGCGGCGACAAAGCGGTTCACCTCGCGCAGCGCGCCGTCCGCGACGGATCCGAAGGTGCTCCCGGCGGGGTCGGCCGCGAGGGAGAACATCTCGTCCACGAGCGCCCCCATAGACTCGGCCCGGCTCTCGAGCAGGGCGGGCGCCGGCGCCGGGGCGGGGCCCCGCGCAGCCGCGAGGGCGCGGACGTGGGCCACGGCGCCCGCGGAGAGGCTCGGGTACCCGTCGAAGAACCCCGCCGGGGTGCACGCGTGCGTGAGGACGGCGGCGGACTCGGCGGACGCCTGCATCTCCCTCCACGGCCTGCGGGGGAGACGGGGGACGCGGCCCTCGGGGTGCGTGGGGCACGGCGAGTGGGGGGGTTGGAGCACGCCCTTGCCGCGGCCATCCCGGAGCGCCGCGCATATTTCCGCGCCTCGTACCTCTTTGTGAGGAGCCAAAATCCCGGTGCTTCCCGCCGCATCAGGTTCATGATGCCCTCGATGGCCGCGTCGTGCGCGTCCGCGGGCGACCCCGTCGGGTCGCCCGGGATCTCGTCACGCTCTGCGGGCGCCATCTCCACGTCCGACATCTCGCGCTCCTCCCAGAGGTCCGTCGATACTCACAACTGGGGTGTTGCCGCTGCACCCTCCCTTTTTAAGGGGCGGGCGAAGGTGGGGCTCCTCTGATAAACCCTTGCACTGGCATGCTGGCATAGGTTAGGTGATTCGACAAGACGGCCCGGCTGTGGGACGCCAGGACGGGCGAGCTGAAGGGCGTGCTCGAGGGGAGGTCGGTGTGGCGTACATGGAGCACCGGGGCGGTTGGAGGGTTCACGGGCGTGGGGGTGGGCGGGGCCCTGGGTCGTTTGAGGCACCGCCGGGGAGTTGCACCCCGGGACTGGCTTAACCAGCGGCGCGAGGGGGGACAAGGGGCGCGCGGGAGCAGTGCGAAGGGGGGCGCGGGGGGCGGCCTCAGGGGCGGGCACGCTCCCCACCTCCCCGACGGACGGCATCAGATAGGGGCGAAAGTTGTCTGTTCTCATGGATCGGGTAGTAAGCCCGCCCATCGATTGAACTATGCCTTATACTTTCATTCTTCACTGCCGCCGGCGGGGAGAGCTGTCCAGCAGGGGCTGGGGGCAAAGCGAGCAAGCGGGCATCGGGGCGCCGGGGGGGCTTTCTACGAATAAGCTGTATTTGGCGCATCTGATCCTGTACTAAACCCAACGGGGCGTGAGAGGAGCAAGGGTGGTTGGGGGCAGTGCGAGTGGGGGCAGCAGGGAGCTGCCCCGCGCTCTACCGTGCCTCTGGACGTGGAGGTACGGCCTCATGACAACAAATATGCATCAGAGGGTGGATAGCCCATCGGATATATGCTTGTCTATGTGTATGTGATGAATAATCATCGGCCGCACACCGTGGTCCATCAGCTGAGAGGAGGGGCCCCGGGGGGGCACTGGAGCGTGTATACTGGCAAGCGACTCGCGGCGCGAGGGAGGCAATAACGTAAAAAGGGCGCAGGCCTGGTCGAATCGAACGACGGCGCAAGCGAACGAGCGCGGAGGGGGGGAGACACTGCCCCCACCCCCCTCGGACCATTCCGAGCGACAGGCATGCATTGGGCCACGACGGCATCGGAAACTCGCGGGTTCGTCCATAATAGGCAGTGTGATTAGCACCATCGGGCGCAGAGGCGCAGGACTGCGACGCGGGGAGGCACCGAAACGGCCGCCGACACTCAGGGGGGGCAGCGCGGGCGCACCCCCGTCACGTCTGGGCCGCACGTGCGCTCCGCGGGATCTGTTTGGGTCGGCGCTCTCCCCGGCACACGTCAGGAGGAGGGGGTCCTGGCCCCGCCTGGCGCGCCGGCCCCCCCTCCCTGGCAGGGAGGCCCTGCGCCGCGGCACCGCAAGTCTGCAGGCGACGGTGCGCACCCCGTCACCCTCACCCCGCTGCTCAACGGCGCGAGTGTGTCCATGCAGTTCCGCACAGGAAATCTTCCCATCACGAGGCGCGGAGCGTCCCTTTCCCACCCAACGCGCCCGGCGACCGGCCCCCGCGAGCCCTTTTCGGAGGGGCGGACGGCGACAGGACTCGCAGGGGCGAACGACGTGACCTACACAGGTCTTTGACACCTGGTGCGTGTTTGTATATGCCTTCACTACCGCTCGTGATCGGATGCTTTGGGTTTACGTCCCGGATCGCGCCCCGCGCGTCCCCAGGGACGCCCTCACTCGCCCGGCCCGCTTCTTCGCCGGCCTGGCCTTGATGAGCGGGTTTGGCCATAGCATCGCGGGGAAGGCGCTAGGATTCTTCCTGTCAAAGGGATATGACAGCCACAGATCTCTCTGACCCGCGCGTTTCGTCGCCCCACAGCCGGGGGGGCCAGCCCCCGACCCCACATGACGCCCCCCACCCCCCGGGTTCCCCCGCGCGCAGAGGGGCACGAGAGGATGGACCCCTCCGAGGAGCAGGAGATGGAGATTGAGGCCCTCCAGGCCATTCTCATGGACGACCTGGTCAAGTACGAGGGGCGCACGCCGACGGTGCGTGCCGCCACCCCCCCCCACTAGCTCCCCCCCGCGGACTCCCTTGCGGGGCCCGGGGGAGGACTGACAACCCCCCGTACACCCGCTCCCCCGCAGGGCTGGCCCGACGGCCGGGAGATGTGGTCGGTGATCCTGTCCCCCCTGGAGGACGGGGACACGGACCGGGACAAGGCCCCTGCGCTGCTGCAGATGATCTTTGCGCACACGGATGCCTACCCGGGGGAGGCGCCGCTCGTGTACGTGCGGAGCGAGAAGGGGCTGAGCGACGAGAAGATCGAAGGGGCGGCGGCGGTGGTCGGGGAGCAGGTGGAGGAGCTGATGGGGATGCCGATGATCTTCAACATCATCACGGCCCTCAAGGAGTGGCTTGTTGCGGTCGTGGGCGACGCCGCCAACCAGGCTGCCGAGGAGAGCGAGCACGTGCGGGCGCGGAAGCGGGAGGAGGCGGAGATCCGGGAGCGGGAGGCCGCCCGGGCGCACGGGACGCCCGTGACCCCCGAGGTGTTCGCCGAGTGGAAAGCCCGGTTCGAGGCCGAGATGGCCCTGCAGAGGGCAAAGCTCATCGACGTCAAGCGGCAGGCCGAGCTCGAGGCGCGGCCGACGGGGCGGGAGTGGTTCGAGGCCGGCCGGGGGGGGAAGGACGACGAGGTGGAGCTCGGGGAGAACGAGGTGGCCGAGGACCTCGACGCGCGCGAGGACCTCGACGAGGACTTCCTCAACGACTACGGGGCCGTGGCGGGGAGCGGGGACGACGACGGCAGCGACAGCCTCTTCGACGAGTCGGACGACGACGAGGACTTCCTCGACGAGGCCTGACGCGGGGGCGCGGTTGAACGAGCGACGCCCCGCCCGGGCGGGGCCCCCGGCCGCGCGGCGCACGCGCGCGCCGAGGGCCCCCCCGCCCCCCCCACCCAGCCCCGCAGTCGTGCCCCGACTCCTGGCCGCCGGACTGACGCCCGTTGGGCGCCGGGACCACCGCGCGCCCCGCCCCCCCCCCTCCCTTCAGGATCCTCATCCGGCCCCCCTCCCTCCCAAGGCCGCACAGTCCTCGCAACGGCACGGCACCCGCTCCCGTCGGCGCGTATCCACTGCCAGCCTTGCTCGGCTCCAGGAGCTCCGCGACGTCCGCAGGGGAGCGCTGTTTCCCAGCTACCGCAGTCCCGACTCGGAGTCAAGCTTGTTGTCCTGACCACAAGCTGCCCGGGGTGTGAGAATGGAGGGGCCTGGGACGCCTGGTGGGCCGCCGATGATGGACGGGCCCCCGGGCATGATGATGGGGACTCCCCCGATGGGCCCGCCTGGGCCGCCCGGGGGGTTCATGGGGACGCCCGGTCCGATGATGATGGGATCTCCGGGCCCGTCGCAACCTCCAGGTGCGCCACGCCCACCTCTCTCGCGCTCATCGGGCGCCCTCCGCCCTGGCGGGCAACCCAGCTTTCGCCCTCGCTGCGCGCGAATCCGCCTCGGAATCGGCCCGAGCGTGGCCGTGCGGGTGGATCCGGCTCGAAGAATGCGGGTGATATCTCGATCCCGGCGGCGGCCTGCCCCGGGAAGGGGGGCCGGACGGGCAGAACCAACCGCCCCGAGAGTGAGCGTGCCTCTGCCCCCCCCCTCCCCCGCAGGGCCCGTGCTGCCCAACATCGCCGCCCCCGGGATGGCTCTGGTGGAGGAGCTGGACCAGCCTCTGGTGATCCAGCTGAGGGACGGGCGCACCCTGTACGGGATCCTGCGGTCGTTCGACCAGTTCTCGAACTTCGTCCTCGAGGCGTGCTGGGAGCGGACAGTGGTCGGGGACAAGTACAGCGACGAGAGCGTGGGCACGGAGATCGTGCGGGGGGAGAACCTGGTGCTCATGGGGCGGGTCGAGCAGCACCTCCCCCCCATGCCCCCGTCCTTCACCAAGGTCGACGCCGAGGCCATCAAGCGCGCCAAGCAGGAGCTCCGCGAGGCCGAGGACCTCGGGGCCGACATCCGGGGCCGCTTCGACTTCCTCGACATGGAGTAGGAGGGGCGCTCCGTGGGCGGGCCGATTCAAACAAGGCCTAGACCGTGAGGAAGAGGACCTCGGGGCGCCGGAGGTGGTCGGTGATCTCCCACCGCGGCGGCACCCACTTGCCCTCGGTGTTGACGTACCCGGCCCGCTCCTGCCGCAGCTCCCAGAAGTAAAACATGGTGCAGATCTGGTCCGGGCTCCCCTCGACGACGTTGCCGAACTTGTCCTTGACGCAGTGCACCCGCTGCGCGCGCACGTCCACCACCATGGCCGGGTCGTCGTCCACCAGCTCCATGGCCACGAGCTCCACCTCGTACGTCTGCAGCACGCGGGCGTCCGGGAAGCGGTCGTGCGCCCGCTCGGCGGCGTGGCGGGCCCGGAGCCGCTCCACCAGCTCGTCGCTGCACATGCGCCCCAGCGCGTCGAAGTCCCCCTCGGCGTAGGCCCTCTCGAACGGCGCGATCTGCTGCCTCACGCCCCTCAGGAACATGGGCAGGTCGAAGCCCTGGTCTCTCGCCCGCACCACCCTGCGGGAGCGGGCACCGCGGGGAACGCGCGTCGCGGCCGGCCGCCCCGGGGCCGCTGCCCCCGCCCGCCCCCGCGCGAGCCCCCCGGCAACGGTCTCACCTCATCGCGGCGGCGATCTCGGACTCGGAGAAGATCTCGGCGTGGGCGTAGTCGTCGATGGTCCGGACCACCTCCGAGTCGGAAGTCTCCCACCGCTCCTGGATGCGGCCCTTGGTGTCGCGGACCTGGTCCATCACCTTGCGCACCGTCTCGTTGCCCTCCACCTGGTCCCTCAGATCGTCCATCATCTTCTGCCAGCGCGGCTGCTGCGCCCGGCGCTGGCTCACGGCCAGCGCGGTGGGCGCGTCGGGGTCCTCGGGGGGGCGGTCGCCCCGCTCCACGCGGTGGGACTCGAGCTCGTACTGGTCCTGGGGCATCAGCACGGCCTTGACCTCGTGCTGGAGGGTCCGGAGCGCGCGCTGCGCGCGGGCCGCGAACGACTCGGCCTCGCCCGACGACGGCCCGGCCTTGGCGCCCGCGTCCGAGCGCTCCCCCTTGGGCGCCCCCTCGCCCGGCGCCTCCCCTGCCTTCTCCCCGCCCGCCTCGGCGGCCATCCGCCGCGCCCCGCTCGCGCCGGCCGCGCCAGCGGGGTAGTCGGCGGCGCCGACGCCCCGGAGGCCCAGGCTCGCCTGCGGGGAGGGGGAATCGGGGAGAGATCCGCCGTCTCGCCTCGGACCAGCCACCGAGAGGGACGGCCCGATTCCCGGCCGGGGGGAGTTCGGTGCACGCCTGCGCCCGCGAGTGCCCCCGATCTCTGCGATAGACCCAACTCACCAGCCGCTGAACACCCCTCAGGGACCGCAGCATCCCCGCTTCCCCGTTGTGGTTGTCGCCCCCGGTGGGAGAGCGCCCAGTGGACAATTCGCTGCCGAAGGGGAGCGTTTCGACGGGTTCGGGGCGTCACGAGTAGGATTGTCGGGTATGAGGAGGCCTGGGATCCGAATCATGTCCACCCCGACCCTCGGCGAGGAGTTCCAGCGCCGCAAGGGCACAGCTAGGGTGCCTGGCTTGCTGTTTCGCCCCCGGGCGTCCCCCCCTCCCCGGGATGGGGCGCCCGGGGAGTGGCGGCCTGCTCATGGCCGCCAGGGACACCCCCCCCGGCGACACAGCTACCGCGATACCTCGCCATCCTTCTGCGGTGCAATGACCCCGGAGCCAGGCCCCCCCCAGTGATCCCCCCCCCCGCGACGAACTCCGCTAGGCCTCGCGTTCGCGCACGCTCTGCGCGTAGAGATATCTCCAGTACCCTACCGATCCTCGGTGCCGCCGGACGGGCCGTTTCCCCGCCGCGCGGCCGCCGAGCCCCGGGGAAATCCGGAAATGGCCCCAAACACGGGGACCAGAGGGCCGAGGAGGCACGGGCTGGAGGCGCCCCTGAACGCCCAGCAAGTGGGTGCGGTCGTCCTCTTCCTCCTCCTCGCCCTGGCCTTCCACGCGGCGACTGCCCGCCTCTTCTTCCCGACCTGGCTCCAGGCCCTGCTCCACGTGTGCCACGGCCTCTGGGCCGCTGCCGTGGCCCTGTTCTTCCTGTGGACGAGCTCGGTGGACCCCACGGACCGTAGGGTGTACCGGACCGCAAGGGGCGCGCTAGGTGAGGCGCAGCGCGCGTTTGCCGCGGCCGCGCGGGTCCCCCCCCAGCCGGAGTTTCACAACGAAGTCGAACGGCGAATCTCCGCCCCGGCAGCGTCGTTGGCCCCACCCGCCCCCCCGTCGAGTCCCGTCGCGCAGACACCGAGGGCGAGGACGCCGGGCCGATGTACTGCGACGTGTGCAAGTCGGACGTGGGCGAGAGGACCAAGCACTGCAACATTTGTGGCCGCTGCGTCGACGTCTTCGACCACCACTGCAAGGTGAGGGGCCGGGGCCGCGATCCCGCGCCCCCCCGCGCCCTCCGCCCCCGCCGGCTGGGCCGCACAAACACCCCCCCCGCCCCCGCCCCCGCAGTGGCTCAACAACTGCGTCGGCGCCAGGAACTACCGGCAGTTCCGGGCGCTGCTGGTGCTCGTGACGACGCAGCTCGTGTTCCAGGCGTGCTGCTCGGCGGCGGCGTTCGGGGCGTCGTTCGCGCGCGGCGGGTTCGCCGAGGACGCGCGCGGGGTGTACGGCGGGGCCGTGGGGCTGGCCGGGGCGCGGGGCCTGCTGGGCACGCTGACGGCGCTGTCGGCGGCGGCCGCGGTGCCCCTCGCGGACCTCCTGCTGCTCCACGCGGTGCTGCATGCGAAGGGCGTGACGACGCTCGAGTACATCCAGAAGATGCGGGGTGTCAAGGAGGAGCGGGCGCTGGCGGAGGCCGGGCTGGCGAGCCTGGCCGAGGTGGCGGAGGGGGAGAGGGAGCACCTCCGGCGGAGCACCCGGGTGACGCTGTCGCCGTGCGAGGCCCTGCGGCTCGAGGTGGCGGAGGGGGGCGACGTGACGCAGCCGGCCAAGGCGAAGCGGGGGGACGCGCCCGCGGGGCCGCCGGCGAGCCAGCTGGGGTGCATGTCGGTGCGGTCGGGGGCGTCGCGGGCCGCCCGGCAGGGCACCCGGCGGGGCCAAGTGGCCCCGTCGGGGTGGGCGCGGGGGTGGGGCCACCGGTCCCGCAAGTCCCACGCCGCGAGCAGCGTCGCGGACGGGATGGCGCCCGTGGGGTCGAGCCGGGGCGGCCTCAACACCGAGGCCCACTCCAACTTCGACGTCGTCTCGACCTCGAGGCACCCGGGCACCTCGTACGCCAAGACGCCGGGGCGGGGGGGGCCGCGGCCGCCCATGCCGCCGCCGTCCGACTGGGCGCAGGGCGACCGCGACGACGACGTGGAGTTCCAGTCGGGGAGGGGCGCCCACAGCACGCTCGAGGACGAGCCGCGCCCCGTGGAGAGCGAGCTGGCCGAGTGCCTCGGGCGCGACCTCGACGAGTGGAAGGGCGCCGCCGGGGGCACCTTCCCCAGCGGCATGTCGGCGAGGTGCGAGGGGCACGCGCCAGGGGGGGGGGCGGTCGCGCTGTCCATCCTGGGCCCGGATTGGATGCAGAGCCCCCACACCATGGGGCTGCCGGGGCGCCTGCCCGACGTGGAGGAGGGGGCGTGTGACGAGCAGGAGGAGCGGTCCAGCGACCGCGAGTGAGCGCCACGTGGCGCGACGGGTGGGGCGGGTGGCCGGCGCGACGTGGACTTGGCGGGGGCGTGCCGCGGGACGCCGGGACGTGCCGCGCGCACAGGGTGACAGCGCGCGCGTGACTTCAAAGACCAGAAAGTCTCATCAACCCAGCGGATGACCGCCCCGCCCTTCCCCTCCCGCCCCACTCCGCCCCCATCCCCCCACCCCTACTCCACCTCGGCGGTCTCCCCCTGCCCGGCGGCCAGGGGCCCGCGGAGCAGCAGCGAGGCCAGGTCCCGGAGGGTCGGCAACCCGTGGTAGGCGGCCAGGCGCTCCAAGACGGCCACCTGCGCGCGGGCCCGCGCAGCGTCCTCGGCAGTGCGGAGGGCCGACCCGCACTCGCAGTAGGACGACACGCGCCCGCGCTTGACGAGCCGGCACTTGCGGCACGCGAGGTCCTGCGTCTGCCACCCCTCCCACGCGTCCTGCAGGCCCCGGACGAGCTTGGCCTCGACCTGGTCGGCGTCGGCGGGGCGCCCGCAGCCGGCGCGGGCGCAGGCCCACCCGCCGTCTGCGAAGGACCGCTCCCGGCACGCGTCCACGGGGCGCACGTCGCCGCACCCCGGGCAGCGCACGTCGCGCACGACCCACGACGGGCGCGCCGCCCGCGGGGCCGCCAGGGGCCCGAACTCGTCCACGTGGAGGAGCTTGAGGGCGTTCCTCCGGAGCCGCGCGACGCTGTCCGACACCCGGGCGTCGAGGGACAGCACCTCGCACACCATCTTGGCGAAGGCCAGGGCGGGGGTGCCGTCGCGCTCGGCCGACAGCCCGCCCCCGGGCAGGTCCGGGTAGCCGAGGTGCCCCCGGCTGTGGTCCGCGGACGCGCTGCCGTACGCGCGCTCGATCTTGCCCACCGTGTCGAGCACCTGCGGCGTGACGCTGCTCCGCACCATGTCCTCGAGGGACGCCGCCAGCCGCTCCTCCGCCTCGGAGACGTCCGGCGGGGGGTCGCCGGGGGCGCCGGGGGCCCCGGGGGCGCCGCGCGCCTCGCGCCAGGGCTCGACGAGGAAGCGCACCGCGAGGAGGTCGAGGTGCTCGTGGAGGGTCCCGGGGAGCAGGCGCTTGTCGCCCCACTCGCCGTCGATGGGGGGGGCGGCGCCGGGGCCCCAGCCGTCGTCCGCGGCGGCGTTGGAGACGGAGGCCTGCGAGCCGCCCTCGCCCCCCTCGTCCGCGTCAAGCCGGAACCCGGGCGGGGGGCTCAGGGTGGGCTCCAGGATCCCCAGCCAGTTGCCCTCGTCCTTCCACAGCAGCGAGTGCCAGACGCGCGTCACGGGCAGCAGGAGCCACTCGAGGAGGTCGTTCTTGGCCAGGCTCTTGAGGAGGAAGGACACGTACCCCCGGGCGTGCGCCACGCTCGTGCGGTTGGTGCAGATGACCACCCGCGTGAAGTCGGCGTGCACGACCGTGGCCCCGAGCCGCAGGACGTCGGCCACCAGGTGGGCGAAGAGGCGCCGCATGACCCCCGCCAGCGCCTGCCGCAGGGACGGGTCCGCGGTGGCCGTGCGCTCGTCCGACACCCACCGGGGGAACTGGTCGCACAGCAGGCGCGGCATCGGGGCCCCGCCCTCCCCGGCGGCGGCCCCGTCCTCGTGCCACCGCTGCACCAGGCCCCGGAGCGCGTCCAGCGCCGCCCGCGACACCTGCGTGCCCGGGGCCGGGCCCTCCCGGGCCTCGAGCTCGTCGCTCTTGAGCAGCGCGCAGAGGGCCAGGTTGCACACCGTGAGCTCCACGCAGACCGAGCGGTGCGCCCCGGGGTTGGTGACGCGCTCGCTCTCCCGCTCGCGGGCGCTCGGGGGCTCCAGCAGGTGCGGGGGGCAGGCGTCCGCCGCCCCGACGTCGGGGAGGGACCGGTCGCGCACCCACAGCAGGTGGCCCCGCTTGGCGAGCTCCCGGCAGAAGGCCACGTCGGCGGCGTCCGACAGCAGGTCGACGCCCAGGTTCCCCACGGGCACCTGCGCCATCTCGGCCACCCGCACCCGGTCCCTCAGGAACACGCCCCCCCTCGCGACGCGCAGGAGCGCCGTTCGGGTGGTCGCCGCCTGCCAGAAGAGCGCCGGAATGGACGCGGCGTCGCCGTCCCTGGCCGGCACGTCGACGCAGGGCATGTCCCCCAGGGCGGGCACGCTGGCCCGGAGCTCGTCCGAGCCCACCGGCCCCTCGCAAACGCACACCATCGGCCCCCGGAAGCGGTCCCGGTGCTCGGCCAGGGCCGCCTGCACCTGCCTCAGCCCGACCTCGAGGGTCCTGGCGTAGGAAACATCAAAGGTGAGGTCGCGGGGGAGGCCCTCGAGGTGGCTCACGTCGTCCGCCTCCGCCTCCGCGCCCTCCTTCCCGTCCCCGTCCCCGTCGTCGTCGTCGTCGTCCTCGAGCGACGCCCGGTCGAACTGCTGCCACAGGCGCGCCCACTGGGCCTTTGCCACAGTGGCGGTGACCTCCTGGGGCGCCCGGGAGGCGGGCTCCACGACAGTCATGAAGAGCCTCTTCTCGCTGGGCATGAGCAGCGCGGCGACGGCCACGCCCCTCTTGGCGTCCCCGATCACGAACAAAGACACGGTCTTGAGCGCGCCGCTGGCCAGGTGCCCGCTCAGGTAGGGCGTCCGCCCCGGGGCCTCGGCCAACAGCTCGCCCAGGTCGAAGCCCTTGTGGAGGGCGCGCTGCTTCGCGGCGGCCGACACGGAGGCGCAGCAGCCGAGGGACAGCACGGCCTGGAAGTCCAGGGGCAGGCGGGAGTGGAACACCCCGTGGACGCCCTTGTCGGCCAGCACGTGCGCGAGGGCCGGGGCGGCCTTGGCAAACGCGGGCTCCGGCATCTCCACGGCGAACACCTCGAGGCTCTGGCCCTCCTCGAGCGCGTCCTGGAGGTCCCCCGCCCAGGGCGGCGTCACCGAACCGGCCGGCAGAACCGTGACGGACGCCCCGCCTGCGATGCCCTCCTGCTGCAGGATGCCCTCCACTCGCGCCGCGGCTGCCTCTGCCGCCTCCCCCGACAGGCAGGCCACGTAGAACTTGCGCGGCACCCGGACGGGGGACGCGAACATCTCCCCCGCCACCATTGCCCACACCCGGAACTCCCCCCCGGTGCCCCGCACCCGCTGCACCTGCAGGACGTCCCACCTCCCCGCCGCGACGCTCTTCTGGTGTTCGCGGAAGACGTTCCCGACCGCGCCGAGGTCCCGCTCCTCGGCGGCCCGGGGGTCGGCGGCGGCGCGGGCGCGCTTGGCGGCGCGCTCCCGGAGTTGCGCGGCCCATTTGCGCTTCTGGGCCCGGAGCCAACCGGGGTAGTCCTCGCCCCGGGCCGGCTCGGCGGCGGGCCTCCCGCCCGTGGGGGGGGTGTGGGGCCCGGCGCCGCCGGCCCCGTCCCCCTCCCGGGCGGGGGTCCTCGGGGCCTCCGGGGAGCCGTGCCCGCCGCGGCTGGCCCGCCTCCCGGCCTCCACGGCCCGCTGGAGGGCGTTCTTGCCCGCGCCCACGGTCCCCCCCGCCAGGTCCTCCATGTCGGGCATCCCGCCCGGGGCGGGTGCCACGACGTCCTGGCGAACGTCCTTGACGCCGGGGCGCTTGGTCCGGAAAGCGGAGACCATGTCGGAGATCTTGGCCTGTTGGAACGGGTCGTTCCTCTCCCGGACCTGCTTGCCCAGCCAGTCCGGGTGCTTGACCCGCGGCACGGGGTTGCTCACCGACTGCAGGGCGGCCGGGATGGTGATGATCTTCTGGATGGCGTTGCCGAGGCGCTCCTTGTAGTACTCCCAGTCGATGATGTCCCTGGGGTCGGGCATACCCTGCCCGGGCAGCGTCGTCTTGCACCACTTCTGCAGGTAGCTCCGGGCCATGTGCGGCTGCGAGCTGAAGACCACCACGGGGACACAGCGCTCGGTGGTGCTGAGGCCCTCGGGGAACCGCGAGACGACGTACTCGGCCTTGAGGCCCTTGTCCTTGACGCGCTCGTCGCCGAGGAAGCCGGCCAGGCGAATGGCCGTCGTGATGGCGCTCGACTTGCGGCCCTCGTATTCCTCGAGACTCTTGGACATGGTGCACGACTCGCTGATGAGGCTGAGGAGCTCGGCGTCCTCCAGGTCCCGGCCGCGCGTGTCGAGGACGTCCAGCCAGCGGTTCGCCGCGTTCGCCACGTGAGAGTAGCACTCCTCGAGGGTCCCGCCCGAAAGGAAGGGGGACCCGGAGCTGAAGAGCTCGAGCTGGAACGACTTGACGAGCTGGAGCTCCCCGCGCCGCTTCAGCTCGAAGCCCTTGACCTCGGCCAGCGACCCGTCAAAGTTGAACACGGCGTACCGCTTCTTGATGAGCTTGCCCTCCTGCTGGCTGGCCGGGAGGACCATGGCCTTGTAGGGCCCGTCCACCTCGAACTCAATGCTCATCTCCTTGCTCGTCTCATAGACCTTGCGCTCCTTGTCCACGAGCGTCTGGTACTGGTCGTTCACCTGCGTGTCTGCCGTGAGGCGGTTGAGCATGGAGCACGGGTACTGGACCTTGAGGGCCTTGCCGGTCGTCTTGTTCTTCATCTTGTAGTCCCCCGGAAAGGAGGACGGGAGGGCCACCCAGATGCCGTCCGTGTCGAGCTCCAGGGGCCGCCCGAGCTTGGAGCACAGGCGGTTGGCGTCCGAGATGATGTTGGCGCCCGTGTGGGTCACCACCCCGGCCATCTCCATCGAGTACCACCGCGCGCCCTTGCGCATCACGTACCCGTAGAACGAGTTGAGGATGCACTTGTGCGCAAGCTGCAGCGACTCGTACAGCACGACCATGTCCTTGGCCTCCTGGACCCTGAGAGGGCTCGCCCCCTCCCCGACCGCCGCCTCGAGCTTCCCGGCCCACTCCTTGGTCAGGCGCTTGTAGACGTACCGCCGGTCGCGGAACGCCCGCACCGTGTCGATGTAGAACGAGTTCTCCCGCATGCACACGTTGGCCTCCCGCAGCTGCTCTGTGGGCTTGTCCAGGACTTTCTTGTACACCTTCTGGCAGTAGGTCTTGAAGCGGTCCTTGAGCAGGCGCCGCTGGTCCTCTCCAGGGAGCTCGGCGAACGCGACCTTGTTCCCGGACTTGTCCTTGACCAGCTCCGACTCGAGCTGCCCCTTGATCATCTGGTACTCGGCGCGCGTCCCGGCAAACGTCTCCCCGCGCCAGACCCACCCCATCTTCTTCAGGCAGCGCTTCCCCGGCACGTTGAAGTCGCACGCCGCGCAGTCCTCGTCCGTCACCACCGCCGGGGGCTGCAGCCGGTTGGTGAGGATGATGTTGGGGTACATGGCCGACACGTCGAGGTGGTAGAGGACGGGGCACTCGGTCCGCGCAGGGTGGTCCCGGAGGTCCTCGAGCTTGCCGAGGATCTCGCGCCGGGCCTCCTCGTAGCCTTCCATCTCCTCGACCTTCATGCCCCCCTCGTCCTCGATGGCGTACTTGAGGTCGGCGTCCAGGTTGTCGATGAGCTCCTGGTAGCCGGCGGGGGAGACCTTGAAGGCCATGGGGATGTCGGCGCGGAAGATGCCAGACTCGAGGGCTTCGACCTTGCCCCCAATGTACGTCTCCGAGTCGAGGAGGTGGTTCGCGTAGTAGCGCTCGTGCGGGGTGACGTGCTTGTTCGGGCACACGACCTCGGCACGGTAGGCCTCGACCATGAGGAGCATCTCGCACAGGGTCCCGGAGCCCTTGCGGAGGACCTCGTCCGGGTTCATGGGGATGATGGAGCACAGGGAGAAGATGAAGGGGTGGATGTACTTCATGTAGAGGTAGTACGTGGCCACGGCGTCCGAAACCGAGTACGACGCCATCATCTGCGGGCGCTCGGCGGCGAACCGGACCATGTCCTCGGGGGGCACCTCGACGGGGTTGTACCCGAGCTTGGCCTTGGTGACGGCCTTGAGGCCCCGGGACCCCTGCGGCAGGTACGAGTCCCGGTTCACCCAGTGCATGCAGTCCATGTGGACGGCGAAGCGGGACAGGCAGTCCCCCCCGCCCTCCTTGCACTGGAACCCGAGGGCCTTGTGCATGTCGATGCCGTGCTTGGCCGACCGCGTCTCCATGAAGGGCCAGTCGAACCAGTCCCCGTTGTACGTCACGTAGATCCCCGGCCTGACCCGCGCCATGTGCGCGTAGAAGTACTCGAGGAGGGCCTTCTCGTCGGGCACGTTGACCACCTGGAAGGGCCCGGGGAACTCGGGCTTGGGGGTGTACTCGAACCCGTCAATGTCGCTGCTCACGACCTCGCGGTTCACGACGAGGAAGCCCTGGCGGTCGACCATGTACGAGATCATGAAGACCTGGTCGTACTCCGAGTTGGGGAACTGCAGGGGGAGCTTGGTCGTCTCGATGTCGAAGGCGCAGATGGCCGGCTCGGCCATCCGCTTCATCTCGGGCAGGGGCGCCAGCTGCGCCCGGCCCTCGCGGACGCTGACCGCGTACCACTGCCCGGCGCGGACGTCGCTGTCAATGGAGAAGCGGACGTGGTACGGCACGTCGTGCTCCTTCAGGTCCACGAGGGCGTCCAGGTAGTCCTGCATCGGGGCCGCCTTGTCGGCGTCGCGCGGGTCGCTGGAGGACGCGGCAAACAGGTGCTGCAGGGACGGGAGCCCCCCCCCCTCGTCCTTGGACTTGTTCCGCTGCAGCGCGTCCTTCAGGTCCCGCTTAACGTCCTGGAGCTGCTGGACGTTGAAGAACGAGACCTTGAGCAGCGTCCGCCGCAGCCCACTCAAGTGGTTCTTCAGCGACAGGTCCTCCCTCTCCACCACCGCGACGTCCTTCACCTGGCCGGCGTAGCGCTTGCGCAGGTGCGTCTCGACGTCCCCCTCGAGCCCGGGCTTGACCTGGCAGTAGAAGTAGGGGGCGTAGAGGACCTTGGACTTGAACATGCTCCCGTCCTGGCACACGAAGAAGCACGCCACGGCCGACAGCGTCTGCCCCGACTCCTCGTCCTGTACCGAGGAAGGCAGGAAGTTCAGCAGCCACCCGACCTTGGGCGCGGGGCCCGTGTTAGGGGCCTGGGGGAACCCCAGCCTCGCCTGCAGCTTGTCCTCGTACTCGAGCAGTGCCTTCTTGTCCTCGGGGGTCCGCTCGGGCTTCCGGTCCTGCGTGGGGGCACAGCGGGGGGGGGGGGGGGG
>Ga0181581_10001585_pt1 | contig 17754 bp, 6 predicted proteins | sample 071ome_22_FD_132433 | JGI IMG/M metagenome (GOLD analysis project Ga0181581, IMG submission 132433) | Coastal salt marsh microbial communities from the Groves Creek Marsh, Skidaway Island, Georgia - 071404AT metaG (megahit assembly) | ecosystem: Environmental > Aquatic > Marine > Intertidal zone... | reverse complement strand
CTGCTCGAATCCGAAGAAAAGATAGGACTTGTATTGTTCTCACGCTCGTTTAAACCAGTTGTGCCAGCAAAGGATGCTGAAGGGCGTATTGCAAGTTTGTTCCTGCCTCTCGAAGGTCTTGACTCGGATGCTGGACGTAAATTGTTGAGTAGCTATGACGGTATGGAAGATGAACAATGGTTGTACATTCACGGCTTATCACGAGGTCATCCACTCGTTCTAGAACTTATCAATCGTGGTGCATCACCTGGAACATTCCATGAAACGTTAGAAAATTATGTCACTGTTGAAATTTTTTCGAAACTCAGTGCAGAGCAAAAAAGAGTTCTTTCAGCGATTGCAATTTATCGAAACCCTGCAACACTAAGTCAACTAGCCCAACAAGGCCTTGATACGGATGAACTCGATTCATTGGTTGATTCTGGTCTGGCTCGAAGAGTTGACAAGGAATTGTACGATGTTCACGATCTTATCCGTGAATTTCTCCTTCAAAGTATGCCCACTCCACTCAAAACTGAGTATCATCTCAAGTGTCTCGAATGGTACAGATCACAATCGAATGAATTGCATAACGTCATTGAAACAATTTATCATGCCATAAATTCCAACCAACATGAAGATGCATCTCAATATATAATCGATCATGGAAAAGATCTCATATCTCAAGGGTATATGGAACTTCATACTCATATCAACAAAATTGAATTTGACAGTATTGATGTTGCATCTCGAATTCAAATTCTGCAACTCCAAGGAGACTTGTTTTCACTCCTCGGCCGCCTCGATGAAGCGGAGGCTGCGTTTGATTATGCAATTTCTTTGTGTGATTCGAAGAGCATCGAGTCTCAAGCAAATCTCCTGTCTTCCCTAGCAGATGTTGCAAGAAAACAAGGCGATTTGGACCTTGCTATGGAACGCCACACTGAAGCATTGGAACATTATATCAAATTGAAAAACAACAGGTTAGCTGCTCGAACATACAATAATCTCGGATATTTATATCGAAGAAAAAATGACCGAAACACAGCACTTGAAGCATACGCTGAAGTCGAAAAAATTGTTTCTGATTCAGATGATGAATCACTTCTGTCACATCGTCTTACCTTGACTCGTGCTTTGATTGACCTCGAAGAAATTGAACGAGCAAGAGATCATGCATTGAATTGTTATGAACGCACACAAGAGATTGAAGATGAAAAATTACATGCACGAGCTCAGTCTGTTCTCGGTCGATATTATGCTAAGATCGGTGATTCTAAACTTGCACTTCATCATTATACGTCATCGCTAGAAACGATGCACACAACTGGTGATGTCGTCACATTGGTCGATATTACCATTCTCCTTGGGGAAGTTTTGCAGGATGCTGGGCGAAAAGAAGAGGCGATGGAGCAGTATAGAGAAGCACTCGTTGTTGCAGAAGCCAACGATTTACGAATGCAAATTGGTGAATTGTTGACGCGTTTAGGAGGCGTTACACCTGACCGTCAGCGACGGATGGAGTATTTGCAACGAGCTTTAGCAGTATATCGTGAACTCGGAGCAAGTTCCAAGATGAAAGAGGTTCAAACTCTCGTTCATAGAGCTGTCATGGGTCGCTAAGAAAAATACGGTCTGTCCGCTGAAAGGTAGATTTGACCATCTTCAAGCACAACCCAAATTGTTGTGATACCTGCCAGGGCGAGTGTACCATTGTTCTCTGCATTCCCGGTTCCCGAATGTTGAACAGTGTATCCTTCCCTTTCTGACTCATCAACGAGTTCAATTGTATTTGTTTCCAACTTGAGTGTCATCAATGATTCGTCAGCTTCTGTTGGTCTCCATGAGACCCATTCGGCATATGTTGAATTATCAATTCGACTTGCTTCATTTGCACGCTCAACAGCTTCAACGATATCGTCCATGTTGGCAATAATTGCTTCATCATTCCAACGCTCTCGAGTGGATGTTTCGATTCCCCATGCCCAAATGCTGAACATTGTCATGAGGAGCACACCGAGAAGAAATGTGAAGATATACCCGAGTTCAGTAGCAGCACCTGATTCATCACGTGTGAATTTTGAATCTAAGGTCATCGGTTAGCCTCCCTTAGTGTGACTTCAAGAGCGCTGAGTTGAAGGCTGAATTTGATGACCTCTCCATTGGTGTGCCATACGGTTTCACTCGTTCCGAAACTTGGATCTGGGACCCAACCAACATAGTCGGTGAGGAGGTCGAGCCTTCCAGGGTACACTGTCCAGTCTTCACTTCCTCCGAGCCCCTCACCAGCATGTTCGGCGATTGCTGCTCCGTATGGTTCGTTCCAACCCCTCCTAATTTCATAGGCATCTGTCGATGCGAGCGATGTTCGTAAATTTAGCTCAATATCTATCGAAAGTTTACCTCCTCCAATGACACTATCAGATGATGGATGTAATGCGGGAATAGTTGCTGCAAATCGTGGCCCTGGGCCTCCTCTGTCAGAAGGAGGAACCACGATATACGGATTGAACTCAGGGTGATTGGTCATGACTGCACCTCCAGAGTAAGCTACCTCCATGCCTTCAACGGAGGTTTTGAATTGATACGATAGGCGTGAGAGATGGAAGGCCCAAATGGTTCCTATGTTTGCGTTGAAATCTTGATCAATCGTACCAAACACATCGATTTGAACGCTTGAGGGATGTCGCCCATCGATCCATGCATTTTCTACATCTGAATCGCTGCGGCCACCCATGGATTGCCAAGCAAGTTGCAATGGTATCCAGCCACTCGCTAATGTACCCACCGATTCACAACGCTCGGTGCCTGAATGCGGTATGTAGAGTGCTCCGCTATCACCTGCCGCTCGTAGGAGCGAGATTGGGTGTGTGTTGTTCACTTCAATATTCAATGATTCTGAAGCCAAGGAATACAATTTCGAAGTTGTACCGTCTTGAATGAAAATATTCGTTCCATTCAATCCTCCTTGCTCCCAAAGAATCTCAGTGCGATAGCCACGGAGTGATGCTTCGATTTCTTGGCCTATGTCTTGACTTGAAGTGTAATTGAAGTGATGGCCAGTCCAAAATCCAGTGTCCTTTGCAATGAGATGAACCATGCCATCTCGAAGGTCGACGGGTTGATTTTGATCAAATGATGACCACAGGACAGAGAATGGCGAGTCCGATTCAAGAACAAGTGGGGTTGTGTATGTTGTTGATGGTGGCCATGATACATCTTCAACATCATTTGCAGCCACCGTAATTCCTCCTCCACGCCAAGTTACGGTCAATGCTGTTTCACCTGGGTTCGATAATCGAAGAGTACTATTTGTGTAGGGAGGGATGAACTCTTGTCCGTAGTAAGAGCCGGTCGTTGAGGGAATATATGTGAGGCCTTCACCAGATGATTCACCATACCTGTAAATAATTTGAGAATTTGAACTGGTAAAAATATGAGCAACCGCTTCAGACGATTGATTGAACTGTAATTCTACTCCTGTTCCTGTTCTTGCAATTTCATCGGGAATTCCGAAGTATGTTGCAGATTCATCACCTAAAATCAAAGAGACTTCATTTGCATCTTTGCTCGTCACATAGACGGTCGAGAGTCCAGATGGTAGCGGGATTGACCAAGAACGCCCGAGTTTATTTGCTGCATCGGGCTGATTTGGAGGAATATAGGTTGCACCTTCGTCGCCAGCAAGAGCCAATATGTTGAGTTCATGCGTGGATTTTATTGTGAGGTTACCGACTGGAAAAATGAAACTAGATGAGAACACCTCGTCAACAAGGAGTTCACTGGAATATTCGTAACCATCATCGCCGAACATCGAGATATCAATGGGGCCTAGGGGTAAGGCGAGGCCCGGTTTTGCTGTGATGAGAAGTTTCTCTGTGTAATCGGGTATGTCATAGTAATAAGGGCGATTGATACCAAGCCGTAAATCCGTTGTGCACACCACTGCAGTTTCGGTTTCTGGGTGACGAATTTCGAATTCGTCATCAAAGTCAACAACATTTTTTGCACGTAAACTCATGTCCTCTCCCCAAGTAGCTGAGTACCACATGCCACCACGAAGTCGGTCCCAAACGAGATTGCCATCGACGGGAATCAATTCTGCTGATGTGGAATCCCCTGGCATTCCAGTCTCGCTGAGGAGTGAGGTTTTGTGAGCAAGAAGTGCCATTTGTGCCGACATGTCGTGCCGTTCGACAGACCCTTCAAGTTCCTCAATGACTGGGACCATCGAGACCATCATCATGCCGATGATCGAAAGAACGCCACCAAAAAGGAGAACGGTTGCTACAGCTGCTGAAACAGAATCTTCGTCCCTGCAAAGTGTGCTGGATGTCTTCATGTGTTCACCTCGACTCGTTGAAGGTCAACTTCGAAATGCACAACAGGGCTTGTGGTCATGACAGTGAAACCATCAGCACCACTCGCTCGTTCAAAGGGAGCTATACCATCATATGTCGTCAATGTTGCAGATGAGCGATGGAGATAATAGTCTTGCAACCAAGTTTCATGATACTGTGGACTAACGACTGGATGTAGTTCACTGTGTGCAGAGAAGTGGATGTTGTATGCAGGTCCTGAAAATAAGTTCATTGGTCCGAGAGAGAGAAATTCGATGCTCGTTTTACCGGCACCGCCGAATGAACGAATAGAATGAGCATCAGTGAGAAGGATAGCTAACCTCACATCACCATTAGCGAGGTGAGTGAACGACAAGGTGGGCATAGAAGCAATGGTCCAGGGGTCATTTGGAAATTTCTCGATGACGGCGTTGTTGATGAGAGCGATCTGGTGGTCACCCATCCCGAGACTGGTTGTGACTTTTAATCCCGAGAGAATGACATCAACATGCCTGTGGAGTGATTTGCCCTCTGCATCATACGCTGTGACCATGAACCATTTCTGACGAGAAAGATTGTGGCTGATAATATATCGGCTTTCACCGTCATCGACATCGAGGGCTAAGGTTTCGAGATGATTTTGAATTTCAATGGTTACAATTCGCTCATTTATCGATGTCACTTCAATTGCCGAATCATTCATGTGTTTGATTTTGATGACATCTCGAGTGGTCAAATCAGCAGCCACAGTCCAATATTCTATACCCTTCATAGTTTGTATGGATGTGGAAACCAGCGACATCGAGTTTTTGAAACCAGTTCCATTTGGTGAATTTCCAGCAACGCTGATTCGATCATCAATTCGTTCTGTAATACCAGTGGCAGATTTCCAATTTGTGTTGTCTTCAAAATCACTCATGTATGGGTTGAGGAAAATCCAAACCCCTCCCATGATGGTGATGACCATTGCTAAAAGCATCACAACGCCCAGAACTTCGCTAACACCACGCTCATCCCTGGATGAAGAAGCCGAGAATGTTTCACCTCTCTTGGCTTCCATACTCACGCCAGTCCTTCGTTGGATTTATGCATTCACCTTGAATCGATGGATTTTGCTTTGTTGCCCTTCTTCAGATTGCTGACCAATGTATGTCGAAAATTCCGGTCCATCTTGGGTTGATATTCTCAAATCTCCGGAAAAAATTTCGTCGATGTGGTAGAGAACTGTTGATTCTGCCAGATGCGGCCGATTGTTTTCACTGCTTAGGTGAAGGAGTGTGATGCTTCGAGTTGATTCAGTACAAACCTTCGCTAAGAACGAACCCGTTTGCTCATTTGATAAGTGCCCGCCTCGACCTGTTATTCGGTCTTTCAATTTCCTATGATATGGGCCGCCCAGAAGTCGCTTTGAATCGTAATTCGCTTCAACTGCGATGTGTTCGCATCCCTGGACATGCTGTACCAATTCATCAGTCCATGAGCCCAAATCAGTTATGATTGCAGCACGTTCTTGTTGGAAACTAACAATGAATGCAACATTATCTGCCCCGTCATGTGGGACCGGTACTGGAAGAATTCGGATGCCTGAACCAAATTCAAGCAACTCTAGATTTTCAAAATAGGTGGTGTGGTGGGGTAAAAGGTCCAATTCCAAGGCTGTCCGTTCATTCGCATAGATTTGAATGCCCCAACGTGTTTGGCATAATTTCGCACCGCCTCCGTGGTCACCATGGTGATGAGTGATGAGAATAGCGTCAATATCAGTTGGTTCCAATCCAATTTGGGCAAGTCGTTGAGTAAGTTTTCTGCCACTAAATCCTTGATCGATGAGCAATTTTGTATCTTCGGTTGCAAGCAATGTGGAGTTGCCACTGCTTCCAGTTCCAAGGTGGGTGATACTCAACGTCATGCCAATATTCGTAGCCATTCGCGTACGGACTTTGAATACACCGCCATCGTCCCTCCAAATTGTGCTATTTCCCAAGTGTTTGGGAATGTCGATGATGATTTTAATGATGTTCTGTCGGAACAATGTTCCATCACCCTCATAAGGTAAACGCGTGGAGTTTTAGATAGCGGCAGTTAGCACCATGTCGCAGGTGAGACTATGAGGCGAAGTCAGACAACGATTTTGACGACACTTGCAGTCATCTCCAGCCTGTTGTTCATGTCGCAATTTCCTGCTGTTTCGCCAGTGGCAAACGTGCATCCTGATGACACGACACAAGAGCCACCAAAAAACACGGACTCCGATGGTGACCTCATTCCCGATGTTCACGAATCTCTCTTTGAAGAGTGGATGAACTGGACGAATGTTGATGGAAGAGAGATTTCAATCAAAGGTTTGGACAAAAACGATGCGACTGATGCAGCATTGGACTTTGATCATGATGGATTAAACAGCACTGAGGAATTTTGTTGGCCATATCCTGCGAATTGTACGGCTCCGGGGTTCCCTCGAGGTTTGACTGGAAAAACAGATGAACTCGGGAATAGAATGTACCTTGACCCGAGAACTGCAGATACAGATGGTGATGGGCTTCCTGATGGGTTTGAGGCATACATGTGCGATCGAATTGGCGGATACAATGTCATCCAAATGCGATACAATTGTTTGCGTTTTGACCCCCTCAACGCAAGTGATTTGACCGACGATCCTGACCAAGATGGTTTTGACATCAATCGCGATGGCGATTTATCTATACCCGAACGGTTTACATCTTCAGAAGAATACATTTACGGAGCAAATTCATCATTTGTTACCGAACTCGATGGTTTGTGGTGCAAAGCAAGCCTGCCCGACGGAGCAGTCAGAAATTCTTGGCCATACATCGGAACGAATTCAAATGCTTCATTCATCAACATTCTTCAAGCCTGTACAACGAATACGACAGGAATGATTGGTGAGGATATGTGGTTGGGTACAGACCCTCTTCTTGATGACTCTGACCGATATGAATGGGTGGGTAGAATCCGACCACTGTTCCCTTCTTTCGGGGATGGTATGACCGATGGTTGGGAAGTACATTTTGGTCTCGACCCATTAAATAAAACCAATTCTCTCGTCGATGCAGATAACGATGGTTGGGATCGCAACCGTGATGGTGTTATCACCGAGGATTTATCGAGAACACTTACGGCATTAGAGGTTGGCGAAGCCCTTTCAAATATTCAAGAATACAACATTCATTTCGATGACGGCAATACGATTTACCCTGGCCTCAAGTCATCGTTACTTCTCAATGATTCAACGGTTGTGAGACATCCATTGATGCTTGAGCAACAAGGTGGAATCGAATCGATACACCACGATATTAACTCGTTACTTTCATTTGAACAAACGCTTCATGTGGTTACAACTTATGGCTTGACCTCGGTTAATCTTGAAACAAACCAATCCAATCACCAATGGTTTCCACAAGGCATGAAAGCTAATGATGCAGTGTATATCTCTGGGGATGGAGAAATTTTTGCAATCGCTTTAGCGACCACGAAGGGCATGACCATCGTACCACTCCTAGCCGATGGTTCGTTTGCTTCACTTGATTTATGGACTCATATACCAACAAGCGAAATCAACGCAATCACAATGTTGACATTTCAAGATGGATTGCCAACAGTACTCGGTCTTGGTCCAAAGGGAACGGGGCTCATCGTTGAATTATCTTCGGCCTTTGACATCGAATCAACACATGAACTTGGCTCCGGGATTGTAACTTCACTGTTCGAACGTAACGCAAGTGTCAATGCAGTTGCCCATGGCATAAATTCCAACGGTGAATCATTGCTTGCTGTTGGAACGAATGTTGGTTTGGTCATATTTGAAACAGCGACTGGTCGTGATGAAGCTGTAGGGGAATGGGTGGCGTACTACGACCCCGAGCAATCAAATTTTGGCCCACAAGTCGATGCTGTTCGCCCTATGGTCATCGGTTCACAAGGGAATCCTGCAGAAATTCGAACGGTTGTTTTTGATGGCCCTTCTGCATCAAATAGCCAGGTTTTGTGGTTTGGTACACCTGGGGGTGTTCATCGAATGGACACAAATTCAGGACAAATCACGCACAGTGGCCTCTTTGCTCATCCAGGAGTTGAAGGAAAGACAATACGTGAAACGAATAGTATTCATTCGATATATCCAACTGGTGATGAAATACTAATTGGTTCTGAATGGGGTGTATGGGCCATTGCTGGTGATTATGCTGCAGTGTATGGGCTGCAAGACCAAACCCGAATTCCAGGTGAAATCTCTTCGGTGATTTCAGTGAATCAAGATGGGGTTTCAACAGTCTTTGCTGCAGCAGCACCAGGTCAATTCTCAAATCTAAAGCTCATCAATCCACTCTCAAATGATTCGGACGCGGATGGTATGCCAGATGGTTGGGAATATGAGCATGGTCTTGACCCAACCGATCCTTGGGATGCACAATTTGATTTTGACGGCGATGGCATTGACCTCGATGCATCTGGTGATGGTGTTCTAGAACGATTGTGGGTCAATCTCGACGAATACAGGTATGTTGAACGAACATTAGGTGGATTTAATTCAACGAATCCACAAGAAGGCGACACGGATGGCGATGGTTTGTCAGACGGTGCAGAATACTACGGCTTTTACTACAAGGAAAGCACGCTTTGGTGCTATTACACCATTCAAATGGTGTATCAATGCGACAGTCAAGTTGGTCAGCAAGCCAACGCGACATACCTCAATCAGATGAACATCGATTTTGGAACCGACCCAACCAATGTAGATTCGGATGGGGATGGAATGCCAGATGGTTGGGAGATTGAACATCGTCGTTGGATCGGAACAACGTTCACTGGCGGAAATAATTGGACCCTTGACCCTCACCGTCCAGAAGACGCTGATTGGGATGCAGATAGCGATGGGCTTGCCAACCTTTGTGAGTATCAGTGGTCACTCGTGAGGCTTGCAGGCTTGGAGGGTGAGTTGATTGAAAATTTCGGAGAAGTTCCTGAAGCTGTAGCAAATTGGAGTGTTGCAGATCCAAATTCTATCGATTCAGACGGAGATTCGCTCCCAGATGGCTGGGAATCAAACGGACGTTGTACATGGTCGCCCGAATACAATGGTGTCAATCCACTCAATTCAACCGATGTTCTCGGCAACCCTGATGGTGATGGATACGACATCAACCATGATGGCGTATTGACATTGAACGAGCAATTTGTCAACTACCTCGAATATCATCTCCGAAGTGACTTGTTTGTGAGCAATGGTACGTTTGACGGCGAAGAATTCCCCATGGCATTTGAAACAAATTTGTTCGACCACATCTACGACTACGGCGAACCAGAAGACACGTTTTCTGACAGGGCATTTAGCGAACTATACAACAGCCAAACCACATACAGTATCGGTGCTGCAAATCCTTGGGATTCTGACTCGGATACAGATGGTATGCCAGACGGATGGGAGATTTGGTTTGCCCGATGGAATCTACTCGATGATGGCTGGACATTAAATCCCCTCGATTCGAAAGACCGCTGGGAAGATGCAGATGATGACGGTATGACGAATTGGGAGGAGTACAATTCGATTGATCCAATCTTCTCTGAGATCCAGAGCAACAGGAGTTCTCCACAATGGTTCGTGACAACTGTTGGCACAGCCTACGCACTACAACAATGGCCGGGCATTCCAACATCAGCCTCATTCGGTAGTTTCATCGATGAAGGAGTTCGAAATATATCTGGTATGACGACAGACCCAAACAACATCGATACGGATGGTGACGGGATGCTCGACGGATTGGAGTTGCTCTTCACGGCGTGGAACTCTTCTGCTGAAGTGTGGACGCTCAATCCACTCGTGCCAGACGATGGAAATTTCGATGGTGACGAAGACGGCCTTATCGATAAACAAGAGTTTGCCCTCGCAACAATGCAGCCCGATAACGGAATCGAACATCCGAGTGATGCACCTCTCCTCCATATTGATGGCGATCTTCAACAGCCGACCGAAAAAGCACAACGAATTTTCAACATGCTCATCTCAAAGAACACACGTGGAAAACGCCTCCTTGATGATTTCAATGCTTGGCAATCCGGCGAGCCTCCGAATGCATTCATTTCTGTTCTACAAGGGATGACTGACCCAACGTCAAGCGATACAGATGGCGACGGAATGTACGACGGATTTGAATATTGGTTTACATCATGGGATTTGGATGAAAATAGATGGAGTATGAATCCCCTCATCGATGGAGATGTGTACCTTGACTCAGACGATGATAGTTATGATTGCAATGGAGATGGAGACATCTCACAAGATGAACTGTTTTCCAATTTACGTGAATGGGAGTCGAGAACGTGGGGTAAATTCGACATGAGGGCGACGGTGCCACTTGAACTTGGCATCATCGATTTCGGGGAAGATGCCATGCTCGCTTATCAAGAAGAATTGGGTTACTCGATTTTGCAATCACAACTTGCTTTGTATCAAGACTTTATTGCGAAAGGCCCGGATTCGCTTGATCGAATGGAAAAAATCAATTCACTTGATTCTGGAAATTTCAATCGGTCATTAAGAGGTGTCGCTGACCCAACACACCCGGATTCAGACAGTGATGGTATTCCTGATGGTTGGGAATATTGTTACGCAATCTTTGGTATGAACGACACAACGACAATCAACCACTGGTCTTCAAATCCACTCAATCCATTTGACATAAATTATGATGGTGACCATGATGGGTGGTATGGGCGAACGACCTTTGACCAACCGGCAACTCAAGGTGTTTGGGACAATCGTGTGTTTACGCCTTCTTCGCAACAAATTCAACCCGGTATTGGTGATCTACCTTTCACCAATCAGATGGAATGGATGAACAACACGAGGCCTGACCTCAATGATTCCGATGGTGATAGCGTCACATTCATCACGACTGTGGAAAATGGCGTTGTTCTTTCGCATGTTCAAGATTACAATTATTCTGATGGTCGTGAAGTGTTCAAATATGGAAGCAATCCAAGCGATAATGATTCTGATGGAGATATGTTGCCAGATTGGTATGAATACAAGTTAGGATGGAATGAATCCAACGATAATTTCAGTTCTTTCTTAAAAATTCAAGTTCAATGGATTGACCCGGGAACTGGAGGTCCCTGTACTACATCCACATCATCTTGCTTACCGTTGTCGCTCAATTCAGATACTGGGCAACTTCAACGACCTGATTTGGAATTCACGTGGTTCACCCTCGACCCAGCGGACCCCAATGATGCGAATCAAGACCCAGACCAAGACGGAAACTGGGACTGCACCGGAGTTGGTTGTACATACGAGCCATATACAAATTTCCAAGAATTCTATGCCTTTACACTTCAAGAATACTCGTCACCAAATGCAGTGAGATTATCTGGTTTAACTGTTGATGGGAATTTAGTTACGGAGTGGTGGCAATTGAGGAAAGCAGTGCTTGGTATCGGTCAATCTAATGAACTTGTTTTGAACTATCTCAAGATGGATAAATTTGCTGGACAAGATTACCAATACGGGTATATCGTCAACGATAATGATGTGAGTTTCTTTGAACTCAATGCTTCTGATGACGAAATAATTCTTGCAGGGAATAAGACAGATGCATGGGAGATTTATTATGAATTTTCACCACATACAGCTCCCGATCGAAATGTTGGCGAACACGAATTTGGATGGTACCTGCTAGATTTCGATGATGACCATCTCGCTGAGGGTAGCAGTCCAATGAACTGGGACACGGATGGCGATTGGCTCGTTGATTGGTTTGAAGTACGTGACGATGAAGAAGATGGTGTACGTGGCCAATCCTCACCAATTCGGTATGACTCGCGAGAAACTTGAGTTGATACATGGCTTATGACAAGAAACCGTATTCTTCAAAGGCTATGAGTTTAATGCGTTAGCAAGAGGGGCTATGCTATGAATTCAATTCGGTCGAGCCGAGCGGCAATTTTCATCATATTCATTATGATGTTTACACCATGGTCGCCTGTTTTCACGAATGTTGTTGATGATGCACAAGCTGCTGGCGTTGCCCGACACATCTACGATTTCAAGGATGGCTCGTCGGAGTATATTGCACTCTATCAGGGAGGGAACCCTGATACAGGAGCTGAAATCCAAATTCCAAAGGGTGCTCTGGTTACAGATGTCAGTTTGACATTGTCGGGAGCATCAGCAACAGGATGGTCGCAATTGGTAACGGATGAACGAAAAGATTGGGTGAAAGGACTCGATACACTCGTTGATGATAGAAGCGATGACCTTACACTTGCAATGGGCAATACAACGGTATTGTTTGATCCTCACGGAAACGATGCAATAGAAGACCCAAACTCAAATGCATGGTTAGACAACGGTTCCTTTTCCTTAAGGCAACCTCACACATCAAACGCAACTGAATCAAGATTCTCCCAACAAGTTAGTAAGACAGCTACGACATTTATGGCTCAAGGACAAGGAGCAATCCTCAAGCATCATGATTGGTTATTTTTGTCAACATGGTCCTCATCTTCATTCCATAACGTCGTCAAGAGATTATATCCAAACAACGCAACCATCGAATCAACAATCACACTTGACAAAGCGCAGTGTACTCTTCCACAAAAGCATTCGAGCAGTTATTACGGAATGTATGGTTTTAGAGATTGGACGCTCACCGATGACGAACGATTGTTTGGCATCTTATCCGGCTACAAATATCCCTATGGTTCAACAGCCCCAGTCATGTACCATCGCGTCGTCGAGATGGATGTTTCAAGAGACGATGTGTGGACATGCATAGACTCCTACGATGTTTCACCACAATTGCAAGACTATGTTGCTATAGCTTACGACCACTCAAGAGATGTCGTATGGATTGTCCACAACTCCGCTCGATCCATCGTTCCGTACACCTTTAGCAGCGATGGTACAGGTCAATATCAGCGTGGTGACAGCATGTACACATTCTCCTCCTCATCGGGTTCTAGTTGGGATTGTGGAAGAACAGGCCAACTTGTTCGTGGTCTCGAAGTAAACGAATCGACGTTCTTTATGCGATGCCAAAAAGATCAGTACTACAACGACAGAGATCAATTGGAAGCATGGTCCATTTCAGGCCAATCATCTTCCCTTGTACCGCAACAAGGCGTTCGCCAAATTTCCCCTCTCGGTTACGGCCTGCAATATGATGGAAAGCGATTTATCACCGTTGATTCAGGTTATTCCACCTGGTCCGGCTCCACGTTATACTACAGAGAATTTGGGACAGGCTGGACCTACAAAACGACACCTGCTCCCGGAACAACCACATGGTATGGTCCTGTCGTGAATAGCGGCGATGAGATTCTTTCAGCCAACATGAAGGCGTACTGGTCAGCATCATCTATCGGTGACCGTGTCGATTATTGGATATCCGCAGACAATGGGACGCATTGGGAACCTGTTGTGAGCAATGAAACAATCCACTTTGCTTACCCGGGTAACGAACTTGTTTGGAAAGCACAACTTATTGGTTCAACTGCAGTTTCCTGGTGGGTTAACATTGAATATGCAACTGAATATCAACCTTCGGGAGAATGGACAAGTCCACATTTCAATACCGGTACAAAGGTCGGTAAAGTTCGACCTGTATGGGTTGCGGATGAACCGGTGGGCACTTCAATTTCAGTAATGGTTTCAAATGATAACGGCACCAATTGGAAGGAGGCTCCGAACAACCAAGAGACAAGTTTCTCAACAGAGGGCGCTGGAAACACACTCAAGTATGCGATTTTCCTTACCACCAATGATGCTACAATAACTCCAAAGATTGACAAATTCACATTGAATTTTGAAGAAGGATATCCGGATAGACCAGAAATTGATATTGGTAACGATGGAACATGGGACTGGCGTTCATTGTTGTTCCTCAATGAATCGTCAATCGTCGCAACCGATGAATCAGCTGTCGGCTCGGTGGTGCGAGATGCACCATCCCTCATCGATGCATTCAATGATTTCATACCTGAAAACGGAGAGGGGACCGTCAATGTTCCAATAGCGATCAAGGCAGCCACATCAGGTCGAGTTAAGATTTCGAATATCGATATTTCCTACAAGATGCAAACCCGTGCAGTGGGCGTCGAATTTGAAGGAGGTCTAACAGCACCCGATGGAATCTATCGAAATTTAATCGCTACGGTGGCTCACGGAGATGATGTTGACAGGGTGACCAAAGCAACAATTGGAATTCTTAATTCTCATGGACCAACACCGTCATTTATGTGGCAGTTGGGTGATTCGTGCAGCACAATATCAGATGCTGCAGGTATTATTCAATTTGATACCACAAATTGTTCTTCTTCCATCAATTCGAAAGGAGAATTGGTGATTCGCATACCAACGATAGTTAACTGGAGTTGGAATGATGAGTCCGATGCTGAAGCAGTTGTTACGGTTGAAGATAGTCTTGGTGTAGCAGTAAACGGGTGGATAACTTCAGACATGGACCTCGTCATTGAAAATGACATTCAACTTGACGGGTTGCGAGTCTTTGAAGAAACTGGGCGAGAGTTGTATTCTTTTGACTGGGTACGTGGTGGATATAATTTGACATTTACTGGAGGTATTCATTTTGAAAGTTCTCAACTTATGCCAGAAGCAGGGTCTTTCTCAATCCGTATCATTGGTCAAAATGTGACGTATGATGGTGACCCAATTGGAGAGCCTGTGGTCCTCTTTGAAGAGGTAAATCCTGCCTTCGGTGAATACAACTTTACATTCACTTCACCCACAGAATCTCACCCCGGAGGAATGGTGTTCTACGTACAAGCTGTTGACCTGGTGAACGGTTCGGTCTTTGCGAATCCTTCGTACAATTCCATTCGCCTTGTTCTCGATGGTAATTCTCCACTTGTCATTCAAGCGACGCCAATTGATGGGTCAGAACAACACGCTGCGACAGGTGGTGGACAACCTATATCAATCACGATACAAGATTCCGTTGATCCACCAAATTCTATCTCACTCCACTATTGGATAGGCTGTAGGGCAAGCGATGCAATCGGATGCACTGACTACAATTTTGACGGGTTGCCAAATGCAGACGAATATGAACTCATGAGTATTGGTTCACCTGATACTCAAGTTGGTGGCTTGAATATTTTTGAAGGGGTGATCGATGATTCAATGTTATTGCACGGACAAAAAGTATCGTTCTATGTCTCTGGAAAAGATGGTCAAAACAATCAGGTCGCAATGGGTGGTGGTCCAGTTTGTCCACAAAGTAGCGTATCATGTGGATACAGGCCTGGAGAGACAGTTCCTGACTGGGATGCAGATCTCGTAACTTATGTGATTCGTCAAGAATTCCAACCCAGCGTCGATATCGGCAATTCAACAATTGTCGGACACGATGATTACCAGCCTCTTCACCCAGGTATTCTTTACACTGCACAACTCGTTGTTAGCGATCGGAATACTTGGAAAGATATCCAATACATTCAACTCACACTCAGCGGTGATTTCGAAGATGACGAATCATCAATATTCATCAGTATGGAAGAAGATGACAACGGTCTACCTCGTGCGGTGATGGCGTCTGGTTCAACCAACATTGCAGTATCAAACATTTACTCAACAGTCGAAATTGACCCATTAAATGAGAGCAAAATTTTGATTCAAGCAAGATTTCAATTAACATGGACCTTCCCTGAAATTTTTGACACAAACGGAGAGTCGCATTTCATTCCAAAAATACTCATTACCGACCGTCCTTGCAATGTAGGTGAAATTACACCGTGTCACGAACTTGAATACGGTTTAGGCGAAGATTGGTGGAGTTTAGATAATGACTTCAGATTCGATACCGAGAGCGGTCACATCCGGGCAGTTGAACTTCGAAATGGTGTGAATCACTACAATGACGAAAACTATGAGACCATCATCGGTGCAGGACAGGCACTACGAGTTACAGGTAGAGTCTTATTCTCAGAGGATGAAACCCCAGCTCCAGCCGGTGCGTTTGATGTTACATTCGGGGACTTTGAATTCCTATGGGAAACTTCGACAAGGTTAGATGGAGAATTTTCTCTTGATTTGCTTGTTCCATCTGTACGTTCAGGTCATCTTGATTTGCGACTAAAGTTAGATGACCTGCCAGGCTTAGCAGAAGACCAATCACCATTTGTTCCAAGAGTGCGCCTAGCAGTCGATAGTGACCAACCTACAATAGCCGGTATTTCTCTTGGCGGTGTTGAACCCAATATGCCTCTCTCGATTGGGAATGCCGATGATTTGCTTGTACAACTTGAGACGAGAGATGAAAATGGTTTCGATTTCGATAAACCTGCAGTGCTTCACTACAGAGTGAAGGCAGGAGAGGCAGAAATTTCGAGAGGCAGCGTTTTGCTACCAGAGATTACACCATTCGGAGACCAATTCTTTTGGACAGGTTCTCTTGATTTGACGGACGCAGGTGCTACGACATTACTCCAATCATATACAGTTGATGTTTGGATTTCAGGTTCAGATGAAGCTGGTAATCCATTTGATACCAATGGTAATTCGATGATTGAACCATTTGCATCTTGGCCACTGGCACTTATTGGTCCGATGGTTGACCTGCAGGCTGAAAGTTCATCGCTGCAATGGTCGAACCCGAGTCCTACCCAAGGCCAGATGTCAAGTATGATTGTCAAAGGAGTCAATGTTGGAGGCACGGGCCAAGTTCAATTATCGTTACAACGGCTGATTGAAGGCGGTTTTTGGTCTGAAACTGATGTCATTACCCTTGACGTGACAGCCAATCAAGAATTCATCGCAACGCTATCTGATACAGCTGATGTTGTTGCAGGTGAAAGCATCGAATATCGAGTTCTCGTACTCGTTGATGGTGTTGAGATGGACAGGATGACAGTTGACCCACTCATTGTTAAAGAACAAACGATACGCGATGGTGAAGCACTTTCACAACAAGCGTCAGAAGGGATCTTTAGCATCGTACTCTTCATCATTGCATTGGGATCAATTTCCTTTGGTGTATGGTCGATGGTCATGCGTCGAAGGCTCATTGCGGAATCATTTGAAGATGAATCTGACCAAACAGCAGATGTCGTTGAGTCAATGGATGATGGTGACAAAATTGTCCCAGAAATCAAATCACCACCAAATCCAACGATTCCTCCTCCACAAGCCGCTCCTGCGGCACCTGCGCCAATGCCTGCTGCACCACCTGTTCCACCAACTGGTCTTCCAGAGGGTTGGACAATGGAGCAATGGAATGCATATGGTTGGCAGTACATTAATTCGAAGAAGTAGTGAGGTCATCCTTTGACCAAAGATACGCCCACTATTGATGGAATGGTGGTCTTTCAAGAGCGAGTTGTGAACTTACTTCAACAACTCAAAATGCCTTTGTTTGAGGTTTCTCTTGTTTTTCAAAAGCACATTAAACAATTGCTTTCT
>Ga0181581_10001582_pt1 | contig 17759 bp, 18 predicted proteins | sample 071ome_22_FD_132433 | JGI IMG/M metagenome (GOLD analysis project Ga0181581, IMG submission 132433) | Coastal salt marsh microbial communities from the Groves Creek Marsh, Skidaway Island, Georgia - 071404AT metaG (megahit assembly) | ecosystem: Environmental > Aquatic > Marine > Intertidal... | reverse complement strand
TCAGCCGCTTCTGCTTGTGCTTGTGGACCATCGTGTATTGAACTCATTACTATCTGAATTGCCTTTTCATAGTGTGAACCTTCTGGAGCATCACCATTTCTTAAATAGTCGCCTAATTCGTCTGCAATGTCATCGGCCATGTCATTGCCATCTAATGCATCATTCATAATACTTTGAATGTCGTTGCCTAATCTTGCAAACACTGAATCAGGGTCTATAGGTCTTGCATTACCGCCTACTACTACTTCTTCAATATCTTCTGCACATCCTGAATTGCCTAAGTGAACTTTACCACAAATTTTGCATGGCTTTTTTTGCATACCTGGCTTAAGGTCATCCATGTCGTCTTTTTTGCTGTCCATGTCATCATCGCCTTTAAACATATCACGCATTCTTGCCATGTCATCTGTTGGATCTGGTGGACCCATAACTGGCATAGGCTCAATTGGCATACCTTTTGGTGCAGGAATATCTGCAATATCTTTTGCTGGTTCAGCACCTTTAAGTGCATTCATTAATTTAATAACATCTTCGGCACTATCGCCTGACATATTAATTGACGCTGATGCTGTTTCATTTAATGCCTCGTCCAACGCCTTGATTTTTTTGTAAATATCTTCAAATTTCATAATTAACTCCCAATTGGACTTTTAGATACACCAGCATCTTCCATTTGCTTTTGTTCAGCATCTGGTTTTATACTTTGTACTGGACTGTTAGTATTTTCTTTTCTTACGCCTTCTAACTCTTTAAGTAGTTCCATAACTCTGTTATTACCTACTTCTTTTTGAGCATCTTCTCCACCCATATCTTCTTTTGTAAGTTTTACTTCGTATGGTGATTCATCAATTTCTTGATAAACTTCTTGTGGTGCATTCATATTACGTACCATGATATGTGACTGAGATTTTCCAATATTGTAACCTAAATATTCTTGTAATGATTCAGCGTGAGTAGGATATGTAATTGTTGCTTCATAATAAGTTACTTCTTCATTTTGTAACTGTGGAAAATCTAATGGACGTTCTTGAATAGGTGTTTTTTTACCCGGAGTAATATTTGTAACTCCAAACTTTTTAAGTGCAACTTCTAATTTATCTGCTACACCGTCATTGTCGCCCGCAACACCAATCTTAAATTCATAAGTTTTGTTGTTGTATGCTTCTGTTAAATATTCGCTATATTTTTTCATATTGTTTATCCTACTACAAGTTATTTATCCATGTTTTTAAGTTTTTCTAATAAACTATTACGGTCTGTAACCACATAACCATCACCAGAAACTACGTTATCGTCGCCTACACCGTCTTTATCTTGCTTTTCTTTCTTTAATTGCAGTTCTACCATTTTTAACTTCTTATCCAATTTAGCAACTTTTGCATCTAAATTAGTTTTAAGCATTTGTCCTGCAACTTCAAACACTCTACCACTGTAACGACTTTCTACATTCATACCAAGATCCATTAAATCCTCATATGCTGTCATAGCCTTGGTTGCTACTTCGTTTAATTCTGTATCTGCCATTTCGCCCAAGCCTTTTACTTGAGGCAATGCGGCACTAATTTTATCTAATTCTGCTATACTACGTTGAGTTTCTTCATGCTCAACTATAGCAGATTGTTTTTCTTCCTTTTTTGATTCTTTTTTATCTTGTTCGATAATTTCTTTAGAATCAGGCAAGTTTAATAATTCTTCTAATTTTTTAGTCATATTTTGGATCCGTTAACTGCTACTATTATTTATCTTATTTTCTTGAGCCTGAGTGAAAAATATCTTTCTCTGTGACTACACGAAAATATAAACCCTTGTCCTTGCACCATGCTTTTGCGGCTTCCCATTTAGCCATATTTAAAACTACTTGTGCTTGTTTATATTTGTTGCGTCCTGCACTTTCAAGTGTAGTTTGATTATCGGGTTTAACTTCGATTACTTCTGCTCGTTGTTTGCCATTCTTATCAGAATATGCAATAAAGAAATCTGGAACATACACAGTTGCTTTACCTGTAAGAGGATTCCGATATGGTATTTTAACTGCTTCACTTGCCCATTTTGCAACATTAGGATTTTCATCACAGAATTTCATAAAGGCAAACTCCCAACTCGATCTGTATAAAGGAGTTTTTCTTCCAATGTACTTGTCTGGATTTTTTAGGTTGTAACGCCCTTGTGCAAACTTGGCCATGTTACACCTCTATGTTTCGTGCTTCGGTCCTGTTAGCAGTGTTGTCCACTTTATAACCTAATGTAGAAATTTTTTCTCTGTTATAGTTTAAGACTTCTGTTACCACACTGCTTAATTGAATTTCGTCTTGTTTCTTTAGTGTATCTAATAATTGAAAAACATTTACATTATCTAATTTTGCCTGTTGCATAATAACTGTTCCAACAGCAATTGAACTTTGTTTGCTAAAACCTCTGTTTTCAAAAAAACCAATCACAGCATCAACTTGGTTGCTTGGAAAACTTAATTTTCCTGTAAAATATTGATTAAAAAATTCTTTTACTTCTTTTGCACTGTCTGGTTTATTTGACGATGGGACATTAGTATTCATTATGCATTCCTTACAATGTTTGCTAAGTTATTTAACGTTTCACTATTTTGTGCTTGTTTAAATGAATCACTTGCTGAATCCCATGCACTATTGATTGCACTTACAGAAGCATCGCCTCCTGCTTTAAGATGTGTTTTCTTAAATGTAGTTGCTTTTGTTAAACTATCTAACTGTTCAGGATTATTTGCAAGTTGTGTTGCTACATCTGAAATGCTTGTTGTTTGTGCTAAGTTGGCAATGTTTGAAACAACACTTGCACCCGCAACTGCCGCAGTTAATGTATTCAATCCTCCATTTCCTCCATTCTTAGGAAAAAATGAATTTGCTACGCCACCAACAGGTGCGCCACTTATGTCACCTAATGCTCCTTTTAGAATTCCAAACCCTTCTTGTCTTAAACCTTCTGACGATAAACTTTTTGCATTTCTTGCTAAGTTACCTGCTTTTAATACTGTACCTAATAATGCTCCTGGAGAACTAAATGCATTTCCACTTGTAATATCACCGAACACATCAGCCGCACCAGACGCAACTCCTCCTGGTCCAAACAGACTTGATGTTCCTCCACCGCCAAGTGTTAACGGACTTGGAGTTTTGTCATAATGTTCTGTTGCAAATCCTTTAGGTGCCGCACCTTCAGTTACCGGACCTCTTGAATACCAAACTGTTTCAAATCCTATTGACATTGTACTCTGTACTACGTCACTTGAAGATTGATCCATAGTATCGTGTTGCCAACTTTGAATCAAAGGATTTACAAGAGTAAATGCGGTATATCTTTTACGTGACATCTGATAAACAATGATACTGCTAAAGAAAGGAGCAAAACTATCATTGTCAAAACCATATCTGTATTGTTGATTAGACGTACCATAAATGTTTGCTCTATTGTAAGCAGAATTTGTTGTTTGAGGAGACCCTGCTTGGTCAACACTTGCATAGTTTCCGTCTTTATAATAATATCTATAATAGGCTTCCCACATTGCTGTAGTTAAGCCAAAATTATCATCATGAAATGTAATATTACAAGGACTGTAATCTATTCTTTTTTGTAACAGTCTTTTTCTATTGTATGCGTGTTTTGTTTCTGTAGTAATATCAAACTTAGGTAAGTCAACACTTTTAACAAGCATATTAATTGTATTACCATGCTTTTGTGTTAATTGTGGAATAATTGCAGAAGCATCTGGATTAATATTAAACGCTACATGATAAAGAAACTTTTGCTTTGGAGCAAATTTAAAAGCATCATCTACATAGAGTCTTGCCGCGTGTTGGAAGTCTCCAAGATTCCCTTTTGGATTTAATGCACCTTGTGCTAAATTATTTAAAAATGGGGTTAACTTATTTGCCATACTAATATTTATCTAAGTTATAATATGGGTAGATAATAAAAAAGGCGCCGAAGCGCCTTTTTGTGCTTTATGCAATAAAACTATTATGCACCGCCACCTGTTACAAGAGTGTTTACAGTTCTGCCTACAGCAGTACCAATACCTGTACCTTGTGGAGTTTGAATTGCGTTATCGTATCTGATGTTTAGTGCAACAGTTACAGGATCGTTTGTCGAGTAAGACAACTGATTGTAGTTTGCACTCTCAAGATAACAACCGTACAATTCAAAAGTCTCTAAAACTGTTGCTGTATTTGCTCCGTTACCACCATCGAGTATTTCAATTCTTGTAACGAATTTGTAGTCTGCACCTGAAGCCGCACTTGACTGTTCGAAGAAGTCGAACTGTTTCTGTAACTGTTCGCCAACAAGTTTTTGTACATTGTTGGATACGTCTTCACGTAAGTTAAGTGTGATCGGTTCCCAAGTGTGTTTACCTGCAAGATAAACCCTTGAGTTATAAACATCTAAAGTAATCTGTTCAAAAGATACGTTAGGTCTTGTTACGTCAACTACTTGTTTTGTTAACTCTGTAGTTGGAGTGGATACACCAAAGTTTTCAAGCGATACCCTAAAGCGGTATTGCAGTTTTGGCATTAACAGACCTTGAGTGGAAGCACTTGCGTTACTATCCAAAGGCACTGTTAATCTTGAGAGTGATGAAATTGCCATTATTTGCTCCTATTAATATTATTTATCATATTATAGTCCCGCTATCTCACCAGTGTTTTTAAGTCTTAGTGGAATGTAAATAAATTCTACTGCTTTCACTGGTTCAATCGCTATGTCTACATATAACTCGTTTCTATCAATTCTTGAAGGTGTGTTGTTTGATTCATCACACACTACCAAGAAGTCATATAACGCTCTTTGACCTACAAGTTCTAACATTAAACTATCTACTTGTTGTTTAATCTCATCTCTTGTAATCTTGTCATTTGGTTCAAAGATATAAGGTTTAGCAAGTTTGTTAAGTTGTGATCTTAAGTAAATCACAAGTCTTGCTACATTGATTCTATCTAATGAACTTGCATTTCTTGCTCTTGTCTTTTGACCAAAGTTAACAAGTCCAGCACCAGTTAAGAATGTAATTGGGTTAACTGCATTGCTGTATAATGTATCTCTTTGACCTTCGTTAAGGGCAACTGTTTTAAACTCACCTTCGCCGTCAATGTAACCTGCACTTGATGCGTTAGTAATTCCACCACGTCTTGTACCTGCTGGTGCAAACCATGGATAAGAAACTTGATCGCTTAGTGCAATAGTTCTTAGTATACCGTGTGATGCTGGAACAACTACGTTGTTACCTGCATTATCACTTGTGAATAAACTTGGATAAAAGATACCTAAGTATTCATCATTGGATACTAAACCGTTATCATTATCTTCAACTGCGCCATTTACGTTTGTTGCCCAGTTGTTTAATGAAGTTGCATCTGGTGTTAATCTGAACGGAGAGTCACCAACGATAAACGCTGTTAATCCTCTGTCATTGTTCAGTGCAATCATCTCGCCGATTAGTTCTGGATAACCTGGTGTAGACATTAAGTTAAAGATTCTTGATTCATTATCTCTAATGTCTTGGTTACTATTCATTAATGCTTGTAATGCTTGTACAACAACTTTACGCTGTGCCTTACGACCGAATGTACCTGAACCATCTTCTTGGTTAGCACTTTCAGTTACCCATCTATGTGGATAGTATGCGTCCATTGATGCATCGTTATCTCTTGGATTGTCTTCTGCTGTATCAATGTAGTTACGTACAAATTTCTTCACGTTAAATCCGCTTCTGCGTAGATTAAACAACATCATACCTTTTGGATATAGTGCTGGATCTGGAGCATCTGGATCTAAGTAGTTAGAAGTTAGTAAGTCTGCAATATCGCCTGCTTCGTCACTGTTTGCACCTGCTGTATTATAACGTGCATCTGCAAATAGTACACCGTTGTCAGTTGATTGATCTGAACTATCTCTTAATATCCATTTCTTAGTAGTGAAATTGTATTGGTAAATTTGTGGATAGTTTTCAAGATCTGCTGTTGATACCCAAACGTCACCTTCAACAAGTGCAGAACCATCTGATTGTACAGTTGGTTCAGTTGCTGAAACAATCGGACCTGCTGGTGATGTGTTTGAATAATCTATGCTACCTGATTGATAGTTTTGATATCCAACCCAGTCAGTACCATTGTGAATCATAATATCACACTCGTCAACAATTGAGTTGTACCATAGTGTGCCATCTGCCGCTAAAGCATTTGGAGCATCATCACCTGCTGTGTATGAAAGTACTTGCCAGTTTGAAGCCATGTACTGCTTAGGATTAGTTGAACTATCAGTACCTGGTACAAAGTATAAGTTTGCTGTACCATTATTAGCATCTACATATGGAGTAAATCCTGCAAGTGTTAAAGCACCGTCTGTGTCAACCATTCTAAAATCGCCACCTTTGCTATGCTCAATTACAATTCTGTTTGCACTGTCAACACTTGCAACAATATTTGTAAATCCTGCCGCATTAATTTGACCTGCAACTTCTTCAGAATCTGCTGAAGCCCCATTTGGAGTAATAGTTACTGTAACTGGAGCATTTAACGTATCCTGATTAGTAATTGATTCAGCAATAGTAAATGTGTAGTTTTGTCCTGATGTAATTTGTGTAGTAATAATGTCTGATACAATCTTAGTTGAACCAGCCGCTACACGCTTAAAGATTTTAAAATCAAATTCTGGCTGAGCACCTTCTGACACATTTGATTGTGCATAGTAAGTGTCTACAGAAAGATTTACACCACCGCCACTTGCATCAAGTGCTTTGAGTGCTTTCATGTTATTAGCATAAATCGGAACGTCTTTGCCTTCCCATAATGCAGTATCGCCGTTGAATTCTTTAACAGAAAGTTTAGCACCTAAGTTTGCGTCAGTAGTTTTAAACCAAACTGAGCCTGTTGGTCTTGGAGCAGTATCTGTTGATTTAAATTCTGGAATTGAAGTGTGTGGACCAACACTTAGGCTTGGTGCATAATAAGTTTTTGCATCAAATCCTAATAGAGCCATCAAACCTGTTCCTTCTGCAACAATAAGGTCTGTACCATCTGTTGAGAATAAATTAACTCTGCTATCAATTAATTCGGCTTTAAATCCGTTTCCTGATCCCGCTGTATTAATAGCGTCAACAGTTGTATTAATGTCTGATGTTGCAGTAATGCCATTTCCATTAATAGTCATTGTTTCGCCGTTTGGTGTTGCGTTTTGTGAACCTGTCGCTACTGGCCAAGATGCAATCCATGCGTCAGTTCCCACTTTAACCCAAGTACCACTTGCGTTTTTGTAAAAGATTTTGTTAATTGTAGTTGTAGCAACAACAACGTAATCGCCAATTTGTCCAACAGAAGGTTTAGGATTACCAGTTGCTTGATTGCCAACTAACTGTGTCTCGTCTGTGATTACAGTTGCAATTTTGTTTGAGAATGTCTGTCCGCCTGTTGACGAAGCAGAATTACCATTCCATTCAAAAATACCAACTCTTGAAACTTGTGTGTCAAACCAATAAGTTCCATCTGCTGGATCAGCCGCTGGTGCTGTTGCCGATGCTTGTAATTGATTTGTGTCAATGTCTGCTCTTACTACCCATGCTCTGTTAGAAACTCCTAAGTATGAGTAAGCCGCTTGTAGACCATATTCGTTTAACTCTCCACCGTGAATTGGATTGTTGTTATTGTCTGTATAAAATCTTGGATCTCCAAATGTTTCTGAAAGATCTCTTTGTGAAGTTAATAGGAAAGGTACACCAGCGTTTGCTTGTGTAGTTCCTCTCGCTGTTCCTGTGCCACTTGCATTCGCTTTATCTTGTGCAGTAGCAACAAAAATCATAGGGGTTGTACCTGGCTCAGCCGGAGTATAAAAACTCTCGTCAATTACGCTGACCTGTACACCTGGTGATACTAAGTTTGCCATCTTGTGTTCTCCTGTTGAACTTATTATATGTATTTATACAGAAGTCAGATAATTTAACCAAAACACACGGTCTAAAAGGGCAGAAAAAGGGTAGGTAAATAACAATATGCGTCCATTATGTAAATGCGGTAAACGACCTGTTGCAGTTAATTACAAAAAGGGAAATAAAACCTTTTATAGAACTCAATGTGACGTTTGCATAAGAAATAAAGGCAAAGGCAGAGGAAAACCAAAATGGTATCTTGCTGGTTATAGACAAAAACAACATTGTGAAAAATGCAATTTTAAAGCAGATTTCAAAGAGCAGTTAAGAGTCTATCACTTAGATGGTGATCTTAATAATTGTAGGCCTACTAACTTGAAGACTATATGTGCTAACTGCCAAATTGCTATGCAGAGAGTAGGCGCCCGGTGGAAACAAGGCGATCTTGAACCTGATTTCTAAGTTGATCAAGTGTTCCATTATTTTCAATAGTTTGTGTAAACTTAGTATGTGCCCAGGACCATTCGCTTGGATGTACATCTTTAGGTTCAACACCAACATCTTGGTAGATTCTAAACCAAATAGGATCTTGTCCTCGTTTTACTCTCCAAACTTCACCGTCGATTTCATATAGCATTTTTGCTTCGTTTGGAAAACGTACATCTGGTATAACAAAGTTTGTATCAGGATTATTAAGAATATGTTGCTTGGTTAGACTGACCCAAATACCGTCATAGAATCCGTTACGCATACATTCTGTACCGAACTCTTGAAGCACCAATCTTGGTGTAATTGATCTTCCTGTTTCTGCGGTCCAGTAAGGATCTTCTTGCTCTCTCCAAGCACGTGATTCATCTGTTTTGCCGTCCAGTAATTGTCTATTCCAATTAAACATAACAGCAACAGCATCTTTTAACTTATCTGCGAATGAAATTTTTACAAAGTTGTGATTATCGATTAGATACTGAGCAACTGTATCTTTTCCCGAACCAATTAAACCGCAAATACCAATGATCATTTATATCTCCTAAGTAGAAGTATATAGTATATGATAAATTTAAAGGAATGTCAAGTGGTTTTTAACCAATTGTGAAACTGTATCCAACGCCGCCTGCAACGTTCATTTTAAGATCTTCTTCAAGTTTGTCCATTTCACCTTGTGCTTCTGCTTTTAGGGCATCACCGTTAAGTGTTGAACCTCCTTGTGGTCCTGCAATAGTAGCAAATTTTGAACGTGCTTCACCGAGCATATACTTACACTTGGCTAATGTATAATCTTTAATCCACTGTTTTGCAAGATAGTCATTAAACAATTCTGAATCCGGACGATAGTTATAAACATACAACAATAAATTTTCTTCTGCTCTTGGACGTTGTAATATTGTTAATTTCTTAGTTGTTGTATTCCATTTGAATTCAATAAAACTACCAAACATACGTCCTACAAGTTCTTGATAACTTGCAAACAGATTATAAGTTGCAAGTCCACCCATATTAGAACTCGATAATAGATATGTATTTGTGTATGCTAAATTAAATGGTTCAAACAATGTTCCGCCGTCTCCGCCGCCAGTTCTTGAACCAATTGAACGTCTAAAAATCTGGCGTACTTCTACAATGTTAGGATCTAAAGTGTACTCGTTCTGATCAATTACTGTTTCTAAAAATACGTAACTTTCTTCAACTGAATTATCTGATCTTTGTCTAAATTTGTCCAGTGAACTACGTAATGCAATTTCGTAATGCTTAGGATCAAGTTCAACATCAACCATGCCGCCACCGAGCATAGCGTCAACGTAATCGAATATTTCCTGTTTTTGAGTTTGTAGTGTAGCCATAATTTAACGTCTCCATTAGTATTTATGCGATCGATAAATACTATTGTTATGCCGAGAATCAGTTTATATAAACCCGAAAAGGGCAAAGACTACGATTTTTTAGATAAAACCATTACAGAAATGTTTACTGTAGGTGGTACTGATGTTTTTGTCCACAAGTATTTAGGACCTAAAAATCCTGACGAGGAAGATGCTACGCCATCACAGCCTCGTTACGATGCTGTTAAAGAAACAAACATTCAAGATATGCTGTTTATGGAAAACAGAGATCGTAAGTATGACCCTGATATCTATGTAATGCGTGGTATTTACAATGTGCAAGATGTAGACTTTGATATGAGTCAGTTTGGATTGTTCTTAACAAACGATACATTGTTTATGACTATCCCAATTAATTACAGTGTAAAAACTCTTGGTAGAAAAGTTATGGCGGGTGATGTATTTGAATTACCACACCTTAAAGACGAACACGCTTTAAATGATTATAGTGTAGCACTGAAAAGATTTTATGTTGTAGAAGATGTAAACAGAGCCGCAGAAGGTTTTTCACAAAGTTGGTATCCACATTTATATAGAGTAAAACTAAAACAAATCGTAGACTCACAAGAATTTAAAGACATACTTGACTTACCAGCAGAAGAAGGTAGTTCACAATCGTTGCGTGATGTTTTAAGTACATACGAAAAAGAAATGCAGATTAATAATGCTGTTCTCAATCAAGCAGAAGCAGATGCACCTAAGTCAGGATACGATACTACACACTTGTATACATTGCAAGTTGATGCAGAAGGTAAACCAGAACTTGTTACTGCTGACGAAACTACTATTGATGCAAGTATTAACAGTGGCAATTTAGATGCAAGTAGAGTAAACGAATCACCAGAGCGTGAGGGTTATCAAGGTTACTTACTTGGAGATGGTATTCCACCTAATGGTGAAGCATTTGGATTTGGTAGTAGTTTTCCACTTACTCAAGTTAAAGGTGATTATTTCCTACGTACAGACTTTTTACCTAATAGATTATTTAGATATGACGGACAACGTTGGATTAAGATGGAAGATGCAGTACGCATGACAATGACAAATACAAATCAAAGATTGCACCAAAAAGGCACCTTTATTAATAATGCAAAAACAAATGATATTGGTGGCGAAACAGTTAAAGAAAGACAAAGCCTTTCACAAGCACTTAAACCTAAGGCGGACAACTAATGCAACATTTTTACGACGGACAGATAAGACGATACATTACACAGTTAATCAGATTAATGAGTAATTTCTCTTACAAAGATGGAGATGATAACTTAAGACAAATTCCTGTTATGTATGGAGATATTACACGTCAGGTTGGGCACATTCTTAGAGATAATTCTGAAAATAAAATTCCAAGTGCTCCGCGTATTGCAATTTATATGACCGGATTAGAATTAGATCGTGATAGACTTGCAGATGCAACATTTGTTGGTAAAGTACATTTACGAGAAAGAACATACGATACCGACAATGAAGAATATCTTAATACTCAAGGTAAAAATGTTACTGTTGAAAGATTAATGCCAACTCCATACAAGTTACAAGTTAATGCTGACATTTGGTCAACTAATACAGATCAAAAACTACAAATTATGGAACAGATTTTAATGCTGTTTAATCCAAGTTTAGAAATTCAAACAACAGACAACTATGTAGACTGGACCAGTTTAAGTGTTGTTGATTTAGAAAGTGTTACATGGAGTGGAAGAAGTATTCCAACTGGTACAGAAAGTGAAATTGATGTAGGTACTCTTTCTTTTACAACTCCAATTTATATTTCACCTCCAGCAAAAGTTAAAAAACTTGGTGTTATTACAAATATCGTGATGAGTATTTTCAATGAAGAACAAGGTACCATCGATTTAGGTGAAAGTTTTCCAGAACTTAAAGCACATAATGATTCATTTTCAGAAAGACCTGCTCAATCAGAATCTGATGGGCCTGCAAAACGTAAAGACACTGCCGGAATTGCTTTAACTGCATATAACGATTACGATATACTTGTAATGGGTAACGAAGCACAACTAATACACAAGGGTGTTGTTGGTAATACATCTTGGACTGGTTTCTTAGATGCTATTCCTGGCACATTTAGATCAGGATTAAGTCAATTACAATTAACAAGACAGGACCTTTCTCAAAGTATTAATGGTGCAGTTGCAATTAATCCAAACGACGAAACTAAACTTGCTATTACTTGGGACAACGACACACTTCCAAGCGACACAGTTATTTCAGGTTCAACAGGAGATCGAAATAAGATAGATTATATCATTGATCCTAAATCATATAACCCAGCAACTATCAAAAATCCTGGAGTAAGAATACTACTGTTAGGAGATATTGGATCTACTGGAAACTCTGATGGTCCTGATGCTTGGAAGAATGCAGACAACAGCGACTTTACAGCCAGTGAAAATGATATTATCGAATGGACTGGTTCTAAGTGGCAAGTACTGTTTGATGCAAGTACAGAAACAACAATAACATACACAACCAATCTAAATACCGGTATTCAATACAAATGGACTGGTACAGAATGGATTCTTTCCTTTGAAGGTGAATATCGAAACGGAACCTGGCGCATACAATTTTAAATAATTACTTGTATGAGCAGTAAGATTACCTGTAGTGGAGCATTATTCTATGCATTAGAAACTAAACGCTTTCTATTTTTGCATAGAACACAAAGCAAACAAAATAATGTTTGGGGATTAGTTGGTGGTAAAAACACAACCGACGAAACTCCATTCTCTGCATTGAGTAGAGAAATCAAAGAAGAAATTGGTGAAGTACCAAACATTGTAAAGCATATACCTTTAGAAACTTTTATCAGTTCAGATGAAAAATTTAATTTCCACACATATCTTGTTGTAGTAAAAAATGAATTCTTGCCAAATCTAAACGAAGAACACGACGGATATGCTTGGGCAAGTTTTGGTAAATGGCCTAAACCTTTACATCAAGGTTTAAGAAACACACTTCAAAACAAAACTAACATTACAAAATTAGAAACTGTATTTGAATTAGTAAAACTATTAGAGGAATAACATGATCAAAGTATATGGCGACATTATGCTGGATCGTTGGATATTTGGTTCTGCTGATAGGGTTAGTCCCGAAGCACCTATACCTGTATTATTAGAAACAAATCAAACTTTTAGCGTAGGTGGTGCAGGTAACTTAGCGTTGAATATTTCTTCTATTAACGGTGATGTAGAATTATATGGCTCAGTAGGACAAGATAAAGAAGGATTTAAATTATTAGAATTAATATCTCAAACAAATGTTAACTGTAATGCAACTTCTGAAGACGTTACAACAACTACTAAGACAAGACTTGTAGGGCAGGGCGGACAACATATCTTACGCTGGGATAGAGAAGAACAATATAAACTTCGTAGTTGCGAAGAACGTTTATTGCGGTCTTTAGAAAAGGATGATGTTGTTTGTATAAGTGATTATAAAAAAGGCGTTGTAAAAAAAGACACAGTTGAAAAAATATTAAAAATAACTTCTAAAGTATTAGTAGATCCTAAACAAGATCCGGACTTTTATAAAGGTGCTTGGTTAGTTAAGCCTAACATGAAGGAATATGTTGGTTGGTTTGGACAATTTACCAAAGAAAAAGCCTTACTAAAAATGCGTGAATACGATTGGAAAAATCTTGTAGTAACAGACGGAGCAAACGGTATTCATGTTATTGATGAAAATTTTAATTATAATCATTTTAAAGAAGATGTACTTGAGGTTGCAGATGTTACAGGTGCAGGCGATACAGTATTAGCAGTAATTGCTTATGGCTTAGAAAAAAATATGACTATTGCAGATAGTTGTAAACTTGCTTGTTATGCCGCGGCGCGAACTGTTGAACGCAGGGGTGTGGTAACAATTACAAAAGATGATTTAAAAGCAAAAACTGTCTGGACTAATGGTGTATTCGACATATTACATGAAGGACATTTTAAATTATTAAAATTTGCAAAGTCAAAAGGCAAAAAATTAATAGTTGGCATTAACAGTGACGATAGTACTAAACGTTTAAAAGGTGAAAATCGTCCTATCAATAACCAACTTCAACGTAAGATGAATTTAGAGTTATTGCCATGGGTAGACGAAGTTGTTATTTTTAATGAGGATACACCTATTAATGTAATCAAACAATTTAACCCAGACCTAATTGTCAAGGGAGGAGACTACACTGTAGAAACTACTGTAGGAAATGAATTGTGCCCAGTAGAGATTTTCCCAACAATAGAAGGTCATTCAACAACAAGTATTATAGAGAAAATTAAATGAAAATTTTAGTAACAGGACACGAAGGATTTATTGGTAGGAACCTTGCATCATATTTGCAACACAAAGGTCATGAAGTAGAAGGCTGGGAATGGCAAGAAAACAAATACCCAGATGCCCAACAATACGATAGAGTAATCCACTGTGGTGCTATAAGTTCAACGACCGAAGTAGATGTTGAAAAAGTTATGAAGCAAAATTACGAATTCACAATGAAACTGGTAGAGATTTGTGACATGATGGGAACCAGTATGCAATTTGCAAGTTCGGCAAGTGTATATGGTCCTGGTACTGACGGATTTAATGAAACATCTAAATGCCTACCACAAAGTCCATATGCTTGGAGTAAGTATTTGATTGATAGATGGGTAGCCGAATATCAAAATGATTTTAAAATTAACATACAGGGGTTTCGTTATTTTAATGTATATGGAAATTATGAAGACCATAAAGGAGATCAAGCAAGTCCAATAACTAAGTTTACCAAACAAGCCAAAGAACGTGGTGTGATTACATTGTTTGAAAATAGTGAAAATTACTTGCGTGATTTTATTAGTGTACAGGATGTGTGTTTAGTGCATGAAAAAATGTTAGAAAAAGACGTAAATGGTATTTTTAACTTAGGTACTGGTACTGCAACATCATTCAAAGACATTGCGTTAACCATTGCTAAAAAATATGATGCAAGAATAGAATACATACCTATGCCTGAAAAATTACGTGGTCAATACCAAGAATATACCTGTGCTGATATGACAAAAACATTAGAACAAGTAGAACATACGTTTATTAGACCTCAGGAATGGATACATGAGTCAAAATAATTGTAAAGTCGAGTGGTGGAGTGTTGTTCCAGGACTATCAAAAGTAGAGCCTGTCCAGTCTGCCAGTAAATTTATACCTTCTTGGTTTAAAAATATGCCAAGGTTCCTTGATGAAAGCAATTATGCAGACAAAGGAACTTTAAAAAATTGTCCCGGGTTTGTTGATTACTATAAAAATGCTTATGTAGTTACTATGTGGTGCGATTTTCACCTCAACGTTGATAAAGACAACTTTGCATGGCATTCAAGTAATGAAGACTTTACCATGAGTTTGCATTACGGTGAACAATTTAGAAATCATTTACCAGAAAATTCAAAAAATCAATTTTTATGTGTTGCAAAAACAGATTGTCCTTGGCGTGTAAGAACAAGTCCTGGTTGGGCAATGATGCAATTACCAATGTTTTATGAATTTAATGAATATTTTGATTGTATGCCTGGTATAACACATACCGAATGGAGTCATCAGATCAATCAACAACTACTAATTAAAAAAGAAGGTGAATTTTTAATTGAAAAAGGTACACCTTTAGCAATGTATGTTCCAATTAAACTTACAGACTTAGAAACTACTGTACAAGACGAGGACGAAGACAAATATCGTGCAAGTTTTGTTAGTAATATGATATTCCAAAGTAAGTTTAGAGGTGCATACAAAAAATTTAAAGATAAGTGGAGTAAAAAATGAGTCGTCTTGAAGGAAAAGTTGAAAAAGGCTGGGGATACGAATTAATCTGGGCAACAAATGACAAGTACTGTGGAAAAATTATGGTATTTGAAAAAGCAGGTGCAAAATTCTCCATGCATTTTCATAAAGAGAAAGACGAAACATGGTTTGTTAACAGTGGACGCTTTGAAGTAAAGTGGATTGACACAAAAGATGCTATATTATACACCAAAGAATTAAAACCAGGTGACACTTGGCATAATCCACCACTACAACCGCATCAACTTACAGCACTTGAAGACGGTAGTTCAGTAAGTGAAGTAAGTACACCTGATTCAGTTGAAGATAATTATAGAATTATTCCAGGCGATAGTCAAAAAGATGTTATAAAGAAAAATAATCCGCCGCCGATGCCTACTTAGTCTTATTTTTAATCCAACGATAAGCCGCATAGGCTATTAATAGTACAACAATAGTACCAATACCATCTACCCACGATGTTTCGTTCATTGCTCTAATTAGATCTGCTGTGATTTCCATTATGCTTGTGCCTCTGACCAACGTAGGACAATATTAGAAGATATCGACGCACCAGATGTTTTAAACACGTTAATCGCTAATACGTCTGGTCCATTCGGAAACGTACCTCTACCACCCAATGTAGTATTAGTTAATTCTTTAATGAATGATAGATCCAATGTTGATCTTTCTCCAGGTTGTGCAATGAATGAGAAGATAGTTTCACCTGGTTGAGCATACGGTGGTTGTACAAATTGGAATTCAATTTGAGTAGAACCTGCTGTAATTGCTTGATTGTCCGATGTTTGGTTAAATGTAACATTGTAGTACTCAGTTGAACTGTAAGATTCTAACTTAACTGAAGTAACCTGTGTTCCTGCTGGGAATCTACTGTCACTTACGTTAGTACCTTGAACAACACCGGCCGAATCATATCCTGCTTTTTCAAAGAATATGTTGTTAGTTGGCGCCGCCTTAAATGTTTTGCTGAGTATAATAGTTACGTCCGTGTTAACAATATCTGTATTAGGTCTATTACTTGTAAACACAAGTCTTAGATTTCCTCTGGTTCTCGAACTATAAGTATAGGAAGAAACAGAAGTAATTGTAGTACCAGCAGGGAAGTAGTTTCCTGATTGACTTTGTACTTCAAGACCGATTTGGAACAACGCTGTATTAGACTGATAAAAACTATCTAACACAAAGAAATAATTTCTTGAATTGTCAAGGGTGTTATCCCAACTTGTATTGTTACTTCTATAACCTCTATCAACTGCTGTTACTTCTGCAGTGACAGGCGCTTGTGTGGTTACAAGAGCAGTTGTTGGTGTATCACCCGAGTTCCAGTTAGTAGAACCACCTGGTGCTACTTGTGCAAAACTTGGTTGTCCACCTTGTGCAAGTCCTGACAGTCCCTGCCAACCAACATCACTTGGATTAAGTGGATAGTTTTGTGGATTCAAAATACCTTCAATAACAATACCACCCGTATCTGATGCTCCAGGTTGGTCTGTGGTAATTTCAAGACCTTCAAGTAGTAACTGTGCTCTGTTTAATAGTTCACGTTCACCTAAATCACCCACAAGTGCGTTAGATACACTTGGTGCAAGTCGTAATAGGAATGATGTTGCTCTTGTTGTACTAACTGTAACACCAGTTGATTTGTATGAGAACAAGTATCCACGATCTGAATCAAAACCACCGTCTGTAATAAACGCAGAACCCCAGTGTGATATAACCGGAGATGCTGTATTACTAATTAATACAACTCCTGTATTTCGTGTATGTGCCGCCGCTGGTCCACCGGTATAAGTTCTTGTAGCACCTGATGCAAAGTTTGTCATCGGACTTGCTCGTGTACAACCTATTAAATCTTTTCCATCAACACCTGTAAAACGAATCATTTCAGCATCAATTAATACTACTCCACCTTCTGGTGGCATAAACGATGCATCAACTAATGAAATAACTTGTTGAGTTTCGTCTACGTCTTTAGATAATTTACCTGTTGGACCTTCATTGGTTATTTCATAACGCACAGGCATATTACCAGTACGCATAAATGCTTCTGTGTTTACGTTTGAGTTACGCATTCTGTGCATGAATACAAAATTACCATCTGATCCTCTGAGCATCCAGTCAATAAAACCAGCACCATACCATGAATACTGAATTCCGACCATCTGCATCTTACT
>Ga0181581_10001581_pt1 | contig 17763 bp, 12 predicted proteins | sample 071ome_22_FD_132433 | JGI IMG/M metagenome (GOLD analysis project Ga0181581, IMG submission 132433) | Coastal salt marsh microbial communities from the Groves Creek Marsh, Skidaway Island, Georgia - 071404AT metaG (megahit assembly) | ecosystem: Environmental > Aquatic > Marine > Intertidal... | reverse complement strand
CTTCCTGATCGTGCTCCTCAAGACCGAGGCCGTTCCATAGACGCAAGGGCTTGATGCGAGTGAGCACTGCCGTACCAGAATAACCTTTTTTGACCGCCGAATACACGTAGCGGTGATAACCCTCTGGCCAGGGAAGGCCATCCAGCTGATCCGGCTGCGCCTTGGTTTCCTGGAAACAAAGGATGTCGCTTTCCACGGTAGGAATCCATTCCATGAGCCCCTTACCGACGGCGGCTCGCATGCCATTGACGTTCCAGGAAATCAGTTTCATGAGTCAGCAGAGTTTTCTTGGGAGGGCTGCCGAGCATCCAGACCAAAAAACACTTCGGCGACATGAGTGGTTTCTTGGGCCAATTGCGTGAGTGGCTTTTCAACACATCGCGCGATGACTGCAGCAATATGGGCCAGATGCATCGGCTCATTGCGTTGGGTCTTGGGCTTGGGGTCCAGGTCTCGAGGCATGAGGTAAGGGGCATCGGTCTCGATCATCAATCGGTCGGAAGGGATGCTTGGCACCAGCTCCTTGAGATGACGCCCGCGGCGCTCATCACAGATCCATCCTGTGATGCCAATGTGGCAATCCAGGTCCAGCAAGCCAAAAAGGGTGGCACGATCGTCGGTAAAGCAATGCACCACCGCCCGGGTGATCCTTGGGCGATAGTCCCTCAGGATGGACAGGAAGGCATCGCTGGCATCTCGCTGATGCAGAAAGAGAGGGAGACGGTTTTCGACGGCCATTTCCAGCTGCTGAATAAACACTTTTTCTTGCACTGGACGGGGAGAAAAGTCGCGAAACCAGTCCAAGCCGCACTCTCCTACGGCCACCACCTCGGGGCAGGCATGCAAGGACTTGAGCTGATGAGCTGTATCCCCATTCACCTCTTTGGCATGGTGGGGATGGATACCTGCGGTGGCCAATAAGCGACCCGGATAAGCGCGTGCCAGCTCCGCTGCCTGATAGCTACCCTCCTGAGTGGCTCCGGTAAGAATCATTCGACCAACGCCTGCAGCCTGAGCGCGTTCGAGCACTGCGGCTCGGTCCACATCAAAGGAATCGTGGGTCAGGTTCAAGCCAATGTCGATCAGATCAGGAAGGGTATCACTCATCACTTGTGTTTAGAAACCAGTTCATCTCCCTGGCGGCTCTTTCCCTAAAGGCGCCCTTGATAGACCTGACTGGGCTCACCACCCACACCGACCTCGGCAGCAAACAAACCTCCCGCCAAAGGTTGTTGAACCCATCCCTCCTTATCCAGGTCTCGGCTGGCAGTGGTGATGTAGAGCGTTTGATAATCAGGCCCTCCAAAACAGCATGAGGTCACACATTCAACGGGTAGTTCGACTTTGCCCAGCAGCTCTCCGCTCGTGGGGTCCCAGCATCCGACCCCCCAACCTGCCCAAAGGGCAACCCAGAGTCGGCCTTGAGCATCGATGGTCATGCCATCGGGGTAGCCCATGCCATCGGGAATCTCAAAGGCCGAGCGGCGCTGAGAAATCGAACCGGTTTCAGGGTCAAAATCGAGAGCATCAATCCGTCTGGTCGGGGTGTCGATGTAATACATCGTGCGCTGATCCTGTGACCAGGCCAAGCCGTTGGAGATGGTGATGCCATCGAGCTGGGCGCTCACCTTCCCTTCCAGATCCATGCAATAGAGATGGCCCACCCCTGCGGTCTCCAGACAGGACATGGTGCCCGCCCAAAGGCGGCCCTGAGGATCACACTTGGCATCGTTGAATCGATTGTCTGGCAGATGGGCTTCTGGATGCTCGAGCTTCTGCAGTTGCCCACTGGAGGGGTCGAGCAGGAAAAGGCCCTGCTGTCCGCCTGCCAGCAGCGCATCGGTTTGCGTTTGAACCACAAATCCCACGCGCTGACCCGCAGACCAGCACTCATTGCGTTGCTGGCCAGGGTAGAAACGACAGATCTTTCCCTGTTCGATATCCACCCACACCAATGCCTGGCGCTGCTCGTCCCATCCGGGTCCCTCGCCAAGGGTGGCCTTGCCATCAAACACACATCTTGCCTTGAAGGTCTGCATGAGATGGTTTTAGAGGGTTCGGGCGCTGCCTGCAAGGTCCTGATGGCAAAATGAATAGTGCTCGCTAATAAGGAGGTTTTGCTTTTAAAATTGTCTCCTGATGCGCATCTGTCGATTCCATACAACGACCGACTCAAGCCCCCGCCTTGGTGCCTTCCGCAAGCAGGAGACTGTGGTGGATCTCAGCCTCATGGGATGGCACGAGGTAGCAGCATTGTTTGAAGGCCAGGCTCAGGAGGCCATTCAATCAGCATGGGAAGCACCTGACGCAGTCACCCACGCACTCAAAGACATTACCCTTCTGCCTCCAGTCGACCATCAGGAAGTGTGGGCCGCAGGGGTCACCTACTTGAGAAGTAAGACCGCCCGCATGGAAGAATCGGACTTCAGCGCTTCGGCCTATGACCGGGTGTATGAGGCCCCAAGACCCGAAATCTTTTTCAAATCGCTCCCACAAAAAGTCGTGGCCCCTGGGGATGCGGTGGGTATACGCAAAGATGCCGATTGGAATGTGCCGGAGCCTGAACTGGCGTTGGTCATGAATGCATCGGGAGCCATCGTCGGTGTGACGATCGGCAACGACATGAGCTCGCGCGACATCGAAGGGGAAAACCTGCTCTATTTACCTCAGGCAAAGACCTACGATCGCAGCTGCTCGCTGGGGCCCTGGATGGTCCTGGGTGTTGACGAGACGACCGTGCGCAACTGGACCATCGGCGTGCATATTTTCCGAAACGAGCAGAGTGTTTTTAGTGGTGAAACCTCCATCAGTCAGATCAAACGTTCCTTCGATGACCTTGCCGGTTATCTTTTCCGCTCCCAGCGTTTCCCTCATGGAGCCGTGCTCATGACAGGGACCGGGGTCGTACCCAATGATGACTTTACCCTGGAAGCGGGCGATCGAGTCGATATCCACGTCTCTGGCATCGGTACGCTGAGTAACTCCGTTGTCCGCGTGTGATGGTTCGGTTGACCCAACCAACGTTGCGTTGCGTGAAATCGTGCCTCCAGGAATGGTTGCCGTGAGATAGCATGATTCAGGTCGAACACCTCACCAAACGATATGCCGGTCATACGGCTCTGAATGACCTCTCCTTCAGCGTCGAGAAAGGGCGTATTGCCGGATTTCTTGGCCCCAATGGCGCTGGCAAGAGCACAACGATGCGTATTCTATCCACTTTCATGCCTGCCACCTCGGGACGGGTGGTGATGGCAGGGTACGACATCCTCAGGAAACCCTTGGAAGTGCGGCGTCGCATTGGTTACATGCCTGAAAACAATCCCCTGCATTTGGACATGCGGGTGGCTGAATACCTTCGTTTTCGCGGGGGTCTCAGGGGCATGTCCGGAGAGGCACTGCAAAAGCGCACCGAAGAGGTTCTCGAACAGTGCGATTTGAAGGAGGTTTCGAAAAAAATCATCGGTCAAATGTCCAAGGGCTACCGCCAACGAGTGGGTGTGGCCGATGCCATTCTCCATCGACCCGAAGTGATCATGCTGGATGAACCTACCATTGGGCTGGATCCCCATCAGGTACGTCTGTTTCGACACATGATCGCATCCCTGGCTCAAAACCACACAGTGCTCCTTTCCACACATATTCTTTCAGAAGTAGAGATTCTTTGTGATCATATTCTCATCCTTCAGGGAGGGCGACTTCTGGCGAATGACACACGGGAGGAAATCCAGAAAAGAGTGGGGAGCCTGACCCAATGTCTGGCTGAAATTCAGGCGCCCTGGGAACCTCTCTCTGAGGCCTTGCGCTCCATGGATTCGGTTGCAGATTTTGATATCCAGGATCTCGGCGAAGGATTTTTGCGATGCAAGATGCATTCCAAGGATGGCAACGACCTGCGACCTATGCTGTTTGAAATGATCAAGCAAAAGGGCTGGAGCCTGCGAGAACTCACTCAGGACCAGCCCAGTCTGGAAGACCTCTTTGTCCAACTCACCCATGTCGGCCGAGTCACCCGAGAAGAACCCTCCTGAGCCATGCGCGTCTTTCTTACATTGTTCAGGCGAGAGGTAGGTCTCTTCCTTTCTACACTCAGTGGCTATGTGATCTTGAGCATGGTGCTCTTCCTCATCGGCATGAGCCTGTTGACCGTGATTCTCGCCTACAATGGCAGAGCCATGGATGCCCCGCTGACCGAGGCCTTCTACAGCACACCGTTTTTCTGGTTCATCGTCCTGCTGGCTTGCCCCGCGATCACGATGCGTAGCTTTGCCCATGAAAAATCCACTGGGACCTACGAATCTCTCATGACCACCCCGGTGACTCCACTGCAAGTCCTGGGTTCCAAGTTCATGAGCTGCTGGCTTTTTTATGGGCTACTCTGGGTTCCACTCTGGCTCATGATGATCTGGCTGGGGCGGTTCTTCAATGACCCTGGGTACCTCGACACGGGCATCATAGCCGGGACCAGTTTGGGGGTTATGCTGGTAGGGGCCTTGTTTCTTTCCATGGGCTGCCTGGCGTCCGTGCTCACCCAAAGTCAACTGATCGCAGCCATGATCGCCCTGACACTGGAGATGGCCCTGTTCATGTTGAGCTTTGTCATTTATCTGCTTCCCGATCAATCGGGATGGCAAGCTGCTCTCTTCGAGCACATCAGCTTGTTCAACCACATGAGTGACTTTGTTCGAGGTATCGTCGATGGACGCCATCTGACGTTTTATCTCTGCGCCACGGCCCTAAGTTTGTTTGCCACCTGGCGATGGGTGGAGAGTCATAAGTAACAGCCAAACCATGTCGACCCTACCAAAACCCAATCCCCACCCCTCCAGACGTCGTCTGCGGGATGGCAGCGTGTTCTGGTTGGATCTTTTGATGGCCATCGGTGCCGTGCTTTTGATCGGTGTCTGTCTCAACTTTCTGGCCTTACGCCACCCCTGGCGATGGGTATGGCATGAGGACCCTGCCCTGGCGCTGTCCACCATGAGTCAGCAGTGGCTTCGCTCCGTCACGGACCCGATTCGTGTGGTGGTGTTTCATCACCCTGAAGAAAAGGACACGCCCCTTTCTCGCATCATGGGTCTGCTCAAGGAATACCGTGAGGCCAATCGGAACATTCAGGTGGAAGTTGTGGACTATCTCCGAGAACGCAGCAAGGCGCAGCAAATTCAGACCCAATACCAAATCCAGGAGCCCCTGGAGGAAGAATGCCTGCTCTTTGCCACCGGCGATCGGTCTCGCATGGTCTCTGTCAAGGAGCTGACTGACTACGGCATCACACAAGGGGAAGAGGATGGAACCATGGTGATGAAGGCATTGGGATTCAAAGGTGAGATGCTCTTTACCTCGACGCTGATGAACCTGATCGATCAACGTCCATCGGTGGTTTATTTCACCCAAGGGCATGGGGAGCATGATCTGAACAGCGAGGCACTGGATGGTTATTTATCTCTCAGGCAGTCACTGGAGGGACGGCATCTGGAGGTTCGATCCCTCTTGCTGCACCAGGAAGGATCCATCCCGGAGGATGCTGCTGCCTTGGTCATCGCCGGAGGAAACCAACCCTGGAGTGGCGAAGACCTCGGTCTGCTTCAGGCCTACCTCGCACGAGGAGGGCGCGTGTTGGTTGCCTTTCATTTCAAATCTTTTGGGATGCTGACAGGCCTGGAAGATTGGTTGCGCTCTTGGAGCCTGCAAGTCGGACAGAATGTCATCGACGATGTCACCAAGTTTTCAGGAAGTGAATTGTTGGTGGGACAACTGGCTCCCCACCCCATCATGAACCCATTACTCGGCACAGCGACCCCGCTGGTCATGCCCCTTCCGCGTTCGGTCACCCCCATGAATCGACCACTGGAGGACTATGACCTTGAGATGCAGTCACTAGCCTTTACCACAACCAATGGCGTGGCCAAATCGGAATTTTCCAGGGGAGCCTTTCTACACAATCCGCGTGTGGACGCTCGAGGTCGTATTTCTCTGGCATGTGCCATGGAGGCAATCCCGTCTGACCAAAGTGGCCTGGAAAAAATTGCCAGTCGCTTGATCGTCCTGGGCGATTCGCAAAGCTGGAACAACCTGCATCTCACCAAGGGCGGCAATCGTGACTTTGCCAGCTTGTCGATGAGCTGGTTGTTGGAGCGCGACACTCTCATGGGTGGGCTGGGGCCAAGGCCCATTCGGGAATTTCGCATGGATATTCCCGAACAAACCTTGAAACAGCTCCAATGGGTGTTACTGCTGATCCTGCCCTCGGGAGTCTTCGCTGTTGGCTTCCTGATTTGGCTGAAACGTCGTTATTGATTTTGAAATCCTGAACCCTTTTAGCGCCTGTGATGATTCGTCAACAAACCCTCTGTCTATGGCTGGTGGCCATTGCTTTAGGGGCAGGGGTCTGGTGGGTGGAAAAGCCTCTGGAAAATCAGGACCTTACCATGAGAGGTCCCGCCACTTTGATGGAACCATCAACACTGGGAAGATGGGATAGCCTGGTGGTAGCTCAGTCGGATCAAACATGGATTTTTGAGAAAAATTGGCTTGGCTGGAACCTCCAACAGCCCATCGCAGATCTGGCACATCCTACCCGTATCACCCAGCTACTCGAGACCCTCGCTCGTGTCGAGGTCCAGAGTCCCATTCGAAAGGAGGACATTCAGACTCAGGGAGGCTGGGAAGCCTTTGGTCTTCAGGAACCCACATGGACCTTGCAATGGAAGCAAGGTGATCAGGTGGGTGTGCTTTTGCAGGTGGGCCAAAAAGCTTCTGCAGGCCAGAAAGTCTATGTTCGAATCAATGAGGAGGAAAACCTGTGGGTGGTGGATGCCTCATGGTTGGATCAGCTCAAGCCCGAGCTCTCTCAATGGAGGGACCCACGTGTCGTCTCGCTACCAACCGAGCCCATTGATCAACTAGAGTGGCTGCATGCCGATCACCATGTCGTCATCCAGCGAGATATCCAAAAGGGAGCCTGGAAGCTGATGGAGCCCGCTGCCTTGGCGGGAGTTCGACCGAACTTGGTGCGTCTGGAGACACTGATGGAAAAAGTCCTTCCCAACTGGCAGGCCCTTTCCTTCCTCCCGAAAGAAGAGACGCAGGATCGCCTGCTCCTTGGACTTGAGGATCCTGTCTGCACCTTTGTCCTCATGGCGGGCGAAAAGGAGGTCGATCGCATTGCTTTTGGTTATCCCGACCCGGAGAATCCGGCACTGCGCTTTGCCTATAGCCAGAAACGGGACGTGGTCATGAGGGTCTTGGAAAACCTCTATGATCAACAATTTGATCTTCCCGCTTCGGCATTTCGTGATCCTTTTCTCATCGAGCCGGGTTACGCCTGCAATGAAGTTATTCTCAAAGGCCCCACAGGATTCACCCTCGTTTATGATGCCAACACCACCGCCTGGAGTTTTGTCGATCCTCCAGACATGCCGACGGATCCGACCTTGGTTCAGACCATGTGTCAGAACCTGGTCAACCTGCAGATCATGGCCTATCACGACGAACTTCCTCAGAATCAAGTAGAAGCTCTTTTCGAGAAGCCCAGCCTGCAACTCACGCTGGCCACCCGACAGGGAGAAGCGCTGATCCAGTCCCTTGACTTGAGCTTCAGCCCAGCGGTTGGAGGATCCATGTTGGTGAGGCGCTCGGACGAGACCACGCTTTACGAATTGCCTGCAAGCAAATTGATGGATTTGCCCAATCATCCGATCAAACTCAGACGCCTGTCTCTCTGGCGGGTCGCACCCGCGGACCTGGTGGAAGCAACCATTATAATAGGCGGGGAACGCACGACCCTGAGAAGGACCAGCACCGATGTCTGGATGGTAGGAGAGCAACCCATGGACGATGCTCATGCAAAGGACTGGTCTCTCTTTATCGCGCAGCTGGTAGAACCCGAAGTGCGTGAATGGGTCGAAGCAGATCATCAACGCTACGAGGCTTTCGGGCTCACAGATGCAGACCAACCCATGAAACTGGTCGTCCGCTTTTCACGCGAGGGTCGTTCGGTCGATCGCTCCATGGTGGTCGGGCGTCAAGGACCCGACGCCACGTATTACGCCGGAAGCGAGGTCGAGACTGGGCCTATGGTATGCAAGGTGTCGCTTGATCTCGTGGAAATTCTTCGCCAGGTGCATGCATGGGGACTTTGAAGACATCACCCAAAACCCAAGGCCCAGAGCGTCAGCGCCCTTGGCTGAAACGGGGGATTCGCGCACTTTTATGGCTACTGGCCTTGAGTGTATGCATCACTTTTTATGGACGCTGGCATCTTGAGAACCGGGGGCTCCCTTCCTGGATCAAAGAGCGCATCATCGCTCAGTTAGCAGAGAAAGGATGGGATGTTTCCTTTGGGAGCATGCGCTGGCTCCCGGATGAAGGTTTGGTCATCGAGGACAGCCGCATCGTCTTGCAGGGAAAGACACCTGGGACGGTCACTGCTGAAACAATGGTACTGAACATTCAACCGTGGGCATGGCTCACCTCTGCCTTCGAGCTTGATCACGCCGTGCTCAAGAATGGCCGTTTCGAAATGCCGTTGGGTGAGGACGGGGTTGCGCCGTGGGTGATCGACGACATCACCTCAAGGATCCAACTCCACTCACGTGATTGGTGGGAACTGGATATTTTGGAAGCCGAGGCCTTTGGGGCTCAATGGACCCTGAGTGGAAGCATCACCAATGCAATGGCCCTCCGCAATATCAGCCTGCCAAAAGACTCCACCAAGGCATCCGATCGATCGATGGCGGACATCCTTCAGCAGATTGTTTCGCTACGTCAGCGATTGACCTTCGGTGATCCCCCCGAATTAAAAATGCATCTCGATTTGGATGCATCCGAGTTGGAACATTCCTCGGCACACATCGAATGGTCCATCGGACCCACCCGCGCGGACGCCTTGCAATGGGATCGTATTCGATTCGATGCCGATCTCCCGGTAAAAACCCCATCGCAGGATTGGGCGTTTTCCTGGCAAGTATCGGCCGATCGCCTGACAAGCGCAGACGATCTATCCGTGGATATTCAATTGGGTGGAGAAGTGACGGTGGATGCCACCCAGCTACAGCTCACCAAAGGTTCATGGAGGGGCGAAGTAAAACCCTCAGAAGAAAGTTCCTTAAGTGGAGAGCCCCTTCATCTTGAAGGGATGTTTCTGGCGCCATCCCAAGAACAGCCTCAATGGGAGCTTTCTGGCAACTTGCAGGCTGGACCCATGCAGTGGGAGAAGTTGTATTCCATGACGTGGGATCAATTGAATGCGACCGTTGAGCTGGTGTTGGACCCAGGCAACTGGCGTGATGGCAAACTCCATTGCAACCTGAGCATGAATGAACTTATCACGCCATGGGTCAGCCTCAAGGAAGGGACGGTTTCCGTGGACGTTGAGCCTCATGTAAACCCTCCCCAACCCGAGGAGATGCAAGACTGGGCCTGGTGGACTTACTTGTCACCTTATCACATCCAGGTGGAGAGCCAATTCGAGGGACTGGAGGGTGAACTGCTCGAAGCGCAGTCCTTGGCGAGTCGTTTGCGATGGCAGGCTCCCAATCTCCAGATGGAGAAACTGAGCGGTGCACTCTACGAAGGCGGGATGGACCTCAAGGGCCTGATCCATGTCCCCAGTCGCCTGGCAAAAGTCGAGGGAAACGCTGACTTTGACGCTCGCCGCATCCGACACCTGCTTTCAGAGAACGGTCGACGATGGATCGATCAATACACCTGGGAAGTACCACCCAAACTTCAGGCACAGGCCAGCGCCACCCTACCCATGTGGACCGACTCCAACCCTGATTGGCGAGGTGAGGTCAAACCCACGATGGCACTTGAGGCCCAATTTCAGGTTGGCAAGGCCGCCTTTCGAGACGTCCCCGTGGAAAGTGCCTCTTCGGATATTCGCTTTGAATCCATGGAATGGACCCTTCCCAACCTGGTGGTCCACCGGCCAGAAGGCCCTACCCATCTCCACTATCAATGTGATGCCAGAACCCAGGATTATCATTGGGTCGTTCAAAGCGTGGCGCAGCCCAAAGTCCTCCGTCCCATGCTACATCCAAAAGCACAAAAGGTACTCGATGAGCTGGTCTTTGAGGATCCTATTTCCATCGAAGGGGAAATTTGGGGGCGCTGGAGGGACCGTGAACGCACTCGAGGACACGCCATCATTGAGACAGGCAGGGGGAGCTATCGCGGTCAAGAGTGGCTTTCCCTCACCACTCAGGGAAGCTACACCAACCGTCTCCTGCATCTGAAAGATCCCAAGCTGGTTCGCGCTGAAGGGGAAGCGAGCGCCGAGGGCTTGCTCATCGATACAAAGGAACGGTTCATGTCCCTGACCCATGCGGTTGGCCGTATCGACCCCATGGCGATCGCCAAGGCGATTGGACCACAAACCGCCCGTACCCTAGCACCCTACCGTTTTGCCAAAGCACCCCAAATATCCATGCAGGGAACCATTCCCTTTGGGAGAGCGCTGGAAACTCATCTGCAATTTGAAATCGAAGGAGGCCCTTTTTCTTACTGGAAATTCAATGTTCCTCACATCGCAGGCATCATCGACTGGCAAGGAGAAAACTTCCACATTCGAGAACTGAAATCTGATTTTTACGAAGGAAAACTTGATGGAGGGATCCGCTTGAAACTCAAGGAGGGTGGTGGTGCCACCATGGCGTTTGATGCCCGGGTGGAAGAAGTCGATCTGAATCCCTTCATGAAGGATGTGGTCGACCCAAGCCGGGAGGCTGAGGGAAGCCTCAGCGGTGAGCTGAACATCACCTCGGCAGAAACCGCTGACTGGGGAAGCTGGCAGGGCTTTGGCCACGCCAAACTGGAAGCCGGCCGCTTGTGGGATACCCCGCTGTTCGGTATTTTCTCCCGCCTGATGAATGCGGTTTCTCCCGGGCTGGGAAATAGTCAGGGTAGCGACGGCCAGGGCCAGTTCACCATCGAAGATAGTGTCATTCGAACGCAAGACTTGAGCCTTCAGGAGCGAACCGCACGGCTGGCCTACGATGGAAGCGTCGACTTTGAGGGCAAACTTCAGGCACGCGTGGAAGCCGAGTTGTTACGTGACACCCCCATGGTTGGCAAATTCTTTAGCCTGGCCTTGTGGCCTGTCTCCAAATTATTCGAATACAAAGTGGAAGGGAGTCTGGGAAAACCGGATATTCAACCTCTTTACATGCTGCCCAAATACATGCTCCTGCCCTTCCAATCGCTCAATCGTATCGAATCCCTCGTCCCCCAGGAGCTTTTGACCGCCCCTTCATGGTTTCCCTCGCGCGAGAGCCGTCCGGAGGAGGAAACCAGCCCAGGTAGCTTGGCAGAGCCTGCGCAATCTCCTTGAGACGTCCTCGCCATCGTTTTTTCAATTTTTAGTGGCGCGTAGGAAGATGGCAAGAGGATGGATCCATCAGGCCTCCCATGTCCGATTGGTTGGGGAGTTCCATCCGATCTTGCTTGATTGTTTTGTCGCAGCGATTAAACCAACAAGATCCAGATGCGACGGCTCAGGCCTTTTCATGACCCATGAAAGCCAAAACCGACCATCCTCAAGCGAAATCATTCAACAAACCCACTGATCATGAAATCATCCAGACTCTTTCATTGGACTGCAAGCCTGGTCCTGGCAAGCATCTGCCTTGGCGGATCCGTCGAGGCAGCCTCGAAAAAACTACTCGTCGTGACCGTCACCAAAGGCTTCCGACATTCTTCCATCCCAACGGCCGAATCGGTTCTGGGCGCCCTGGCGGCAGGCTCCAGCCATTTCGAGGTGGACTACGCTCGCACCGACGAGGAGATTGCCGAAAAAATGAATCCTCAGGCGCTGCAGCAATGGGATGGTGTGGTTTTTGCCAACACCACCGGCGATCTCCCCATCCCCAATCGGGAATATTTCATGGAATGGCTCCACAGCGGAAAGGCTTTCATTGGCATGCACTCCAGTTCAGACACCTTTCATGGCTTTCCCAAGTTTGTCGGTATGATCGGTGGCGAGTTCTTGACCCATGGCCCTCAAGTGGAGGTCACCGCTCGCGTGGAGGATCGCCACCATCCTGCATGTCACCATTATGGAGAATCGTTTCAGGTGTATGATGAAATCTATATCCTCAAGAATTTCCATCGGGATCGGGTGCACGGGCTCTTGAGCCAGGACAAGCACCCCAACACCTGGGCTCCCGGAGACTACCCCATTGCCTGGTGCAGTGAGTATGGAACCGGCAAGGTGTTCTACACCTCCCTGGGCCACCGCGAGGACATCTGGACGAGCGATCATTATCAAAAACACATCCTGGGTGGAATCCATTGGGCTCTGGGACTGGCCGAAGGGGATGGAAAGCCTCTTTCCAATGCCTATGAAGTCAGCGAAGAGGAAGCCAAGGAAGGCTTCAAACCCTTGTTCAACGGCGTGAATCTCGATGGCTGGACCCTGCGTCGCGCGGATGGGCATCCAAGCTGGAGCGTGCAGAATGGTATGATGGTCAACACCATCGGAAAGGACGAGCATGGCACGGACATTGTGACCAAGGAGAAGTTTTGGAACTTCACGGTGCGCTACGAATACCTCATTCCAAAAGGTAGCAACAGCGGGTTTTACTTGCGAGGCCGTCATGAAATTCAGATTTTTGATGACTACGGCAAAAAACCCGAAATGGGTGGCAACGGAGCCATTTACAGCGTGAAACCCGTCTCACTGATGGCTTCACGCAAAGCCGGCGAATGGCAAGAGGTGGAAGCTACCATCAAAGGCAATCGAATAAGTGTGACCCTCAACGGCGTCCAAGTACATAACAACATTGAAGTCAACCGGGCGACCGGTAGTGAGTTGGATGCCAACGTGGATCAACCCGGTTCCTTGTTCGTTCAAGGGGACCATGGGGCCGTCGCATTGAGAAACATTCGCATCAAAGTGCTGGATTAATGGCCCTTTTTGGGACACATTGATCGGGACTGATCGCTACCCCGGACAGACTCCTCAGTGGGTCTGCACGGGGTTTTTAATCTAAGTGCCTGATAGACAATTATTTTTATGAAGGAACAAACTGAGAAGGTCGATTTGAACCGTAGGAATTTCCTGAAAGGTGGATCCATGGCGAGTGTCATGGCCGTGATGGCAAGCGGCAAGGATGTCTTGCAGCCCTCCCCATCGCTCGCCCAGGCAGCTTCCACCAATGCGGGGCCTCCCGTCAAATTCGGGGTCATTGGATGCGGATATCATGGTCGAGACATCGTGGGCACACTGGCGGTGCTTCCCAATGCACCCGTGGTCGCTCTGTGTGATCATTACGGAGCCTTCCTTCGACGAGCGGGTCGCTCGGCACCCGATGCCAAGCAGTATGCCAACTACAAGGATCTTCTGGCCGATGAGAACGTCGAAGCGGTCGTGATTGCCACTCCGAGCCATCAGCACAAGGAAATCGTTCAGGATGCGCTGAAGGCGGGTAAACACGTTTACTGCGAAGCGCCCCTGGCCAGCACCATCGAGGATGCCAAAGCCGTTGCCATGGCAGCTCACCAGCATCCCAAACAGTATTTCCAAGCGGGCCTCCAGTTCCGTAGCGATCCACAGCGTGATTTCCTCGTGGATTATGTCCGCACCGGGGCCTGGGGTCAGACCGTCTCAGCCCGTTCTCAATGGCACAAGAAAACCAGCTGGAAACGCGCAGCTCCGACCAACGAGCGAGAAAAGGAAATCAACTGGAGACTCGACAAAAACCTTTCTACCGGATTGATCGGAGAAATCGGTATCCATCAGTTGGACGCCAAATCCTGGTTCCTGGGCAAGCGACCTCAGGCCATCACAGGCATCGGCTCCACCGTGCTGTGGAAAGATGGTCGCAGTGAACCTGACACCGTTCAGATCAACTTGGAATATGATGGTGGCATCCATGCGGGATTCGACATCACCTTATGTAACTCGTTCGATACCGACTATGAGATGTATTACGGCACGGATGCGGCCTTGATGGTGCGCGGCTCCCAAGCCTGGATGTTCAAGGAAGCCGATGCGCCCATGCTCGGTTGGGAGGTCTATGCGAAGAAAGACACCTTCTTCAAGGAAGTGGGTATCTACCTGGTAGCCAACGCTACCAAGCTCACCACCGTTACGGGGTCTGGCGAAGAGGATGCCAAGGACAACCCATACAACGATACTCCGCTGTATTACGCCTTGGAAAACTTTGTGCACAACGCCTATGTGCATCAATCGGGAGTGGAGGATTTCATTGCCGGCTTTGGTGACGAAGACGAAGAGGTGCTTCGCGAATACCTGGTGGAACTGGAAGGGTCCAAGAAACCTGCGGCCAACTACAAGCACGGTTATGAAGCCAACGTGATTGCCTGCAAGGCACACGAAGCCATCCTTGGCAACAAACGGATCGAGATACCGAGCGAACTCTTTGAATTAGCTTGAGAGAAACCAAGAACCATTTCGAAACATCGGAGAATCTAATGAAATTGAGTCAACGAATTATTTGTTACTGGAGCGTGTTATCCCTGATCTGGGCTTCCACGCTGCTCAGCCAAGCCCAGAACACGACCTACAAGGGAATGTTCCGCGGCAGCTCCATGAAGGTCGACGGAACCTCCACAGTTCACGACTGGACCATCGAGAGCAAGTTAATCTCAGGATCCATCGAACTGAAGGGAGCCTTTCCTTCCGACCTGGCGGTCAGTGAGGTTCCTGCTTTGAGCGGCACACCGAAGGCGGATGTCAAAATCTCGGCTCGGTCCCTGAAAAGTGGCAAACCCAAGATGGACCAGGTGATGTTGGCAGCGATGAAGGCCGACGATCACCCTTGGATCACCTACAGCCTCAAATCACTGGCACCTTCCAAGGCTGAAAGGAAAAGCGGCGATGCCCTGGCCTATGACTCGGTGGGTGAACTGACCGTTTCAGGGGTGAAAAAGGAAATCAAGATGCCTGTCACCTTCACTCCAACCGAAAAGGGGATGAAGATCAACGGCAAGATCCAGATCAAAATGACCGACTATGGCATTGATCCTCCCGCGCCAAAGATCGCCCTGGGATTGATCACCGTGGGAGACGAACTCGATCTCACCTTCGAGTGGCACACTCAGAAGAAATGAGGCTTTGAGTTCTTTGATTGCTTACAAGGCCCTCCATCAGGAGGGCCTTTTTGCTTTCCACTTTCGGGACTTGCAAGATTACCGGGGAAGCTTTCGATCGTAGAATTGCACACCTTTGGGAGGCCGGACGGGAAGCACCAGACCACCGCTGGCTTCGAGTTCTTCAAAGAGTTGGTTCCGCATGGCAGCAATGCGATCCTGGAAAGCAGGTATTTGAATCAGGTTGATCTGTTCGTGAGGATCGGTTTCCAGGTCGTAGAATCCATTGCGATCCCAGACACCGTGGTAATAAATGTATTTGTAACGATCTCCCCGAATGGCCAGGGTGGTGGGGGTGGCTGGAAAGTTCCACTCCCAGTGGTATTCATACAGGATGTGATCCCGCCAAGGGACCCTTTCTCCTCGCATCAGCGGTAACATGGAACGCCCATCCAGAGCCATGGCCTCTTCAAGGGCAATCCCACCCACTTCCAAAAAGGTGGACGCCAGATCCATATTCAGCACCATGGCATCTTGCTGAGTACCTGGCTGGATCAAGCCCGGAGCCATGGCCAGCATGGGAATGCGAATCGACGTCTCAAAGGCATCTCGCTTGTCATAAAACCCATGCTCCCCAAGGGCAAAGCCATTGTCTCCCAGATACACCACCAGAGACTCATCCAACAATTGCTGCTCTTCCAGCTGGTCGAGCACCCGACCCACATTTTCATCCAGTCCGTGCACGGTCTCTGCATACTGATGGTAGAGATCATCAAAAGAGGGCACCGGATCCTTATCCAGCGGACCCGTCTCCATATGATCGATGCCATGGATCCCGTAGCGTCGCGCCCGAATCCAGTTGGACTGGGTCTGATAGTTGGCCTCGGTGTTGGCCATCGTCATGGGATAGTCAATTGCCTCGGAAGCATAGCGACCCAGATGGCGGGGCGCCGGCTGAAACGGGTAGTGAACGGCCTTGTAGGACAGGTAAAGGAGAAAGGGCTGATCAGAATCTCGTGTCTTGAGCCAATCGATGGCCTGATCGGTCAGCACATCGGTCGTGTAACCTTCCAAAACCCGCCGTTGACCGTTGATGTTGAGTTCAGGATCTGCGTAAGTGCCTTGCCCCTTGAAGCTGACCCAATGGTGAAAACCGGGCCTTGGATCATCGTGATCGTGTCCCATGTGCCACTTGCCGACAAAAGCCGTTTGATAGCCTGCTTGCTGCAAATATTGAGGGAAAAACCGGGTTCCCTCAGCAACGGGTCGTTGATTATCGACCACTCGATGGTGGTGCATGTATTGCCCTGTCAAAATGGTGGCGCGACTGGGACTACAAAGCGAGGTCGTCACAAAAGCGTTTCGAAAGTGAACTCCCTGGGCTGCCATGCGATCCAGATGGGGTGTTTCCAGAAAGGAAGGGCTCTGCTCCATGAAACTCATGAAGTCGTATCGATGATCATCGCTGAGAATGAGGATGATGTTGCGCGGAGCCGCCTGAGCCAGGAGCAGGGTATTCCACAAGCAAAGCAGCATCCAAAACTTGAGGGGGGATTTCACGTGGCTTATCCAGTCAGGAATCTCTTTTCGGGGCAAGTCAGAAAGCATCCCACACACATTGGCGTTGCCTTGAAAGGCATCCTGAGTATGTTGATCGAAAGGTCACCTTGAAGGTGTATCATCGGTTCAAGCATTTATGTCATCAGAAGCGCCACTCGAGAATCAAACCGGTCAAGACTTCATCCGGGAAATCGTTCATCACGATCTTAAGGAAGGTAAACACAGCGGTATCGTGACCCGGTTTCCACCGGAACCCAACGGTTACCTCCACATCGGTCACGCCAAGTCCATTTGTCTGAATTTTGGCATTGCCCAGGAGACGCAAGGGGCCTTCCACCTTCGCTTTGATGATACCAATCCCACTCGCGAGGACACCGAGTATGTGGATTCCATCATGAAGGATGTTGCGTGGCTGGGTTTTCAATGGCGGGATGAACCGTTTTATGCCAGCAACTATTTTGAAAAGCTCTACGGCTATGCTCAGGAGTTGATTCGCGCGGGAAAAGCCTACGTATGCGACCTGTCCGCAGAAGATTTCATGCGCACTCGCGGGACACCCACGCGAGCGGGCGAGGAGAGCCCATGCCGTGAACGCAGTGTGGAGGAGAACCTCACCCTTCTGGAAGCCATGCGGCGGGGCGACTTCGAGGATGGCGCCAAAACCTTGCGAGCCAAAATCGACATGGCTTCTCCCAACATTCATTTGCGGGATCCAGCGCTCTACCGTATTCGCAAGGTGAACCACCATCGTACCGGAGATGCCTGGGCGATTTACCCAATGTATGATTTCGCCCATTGCCTGAGCGATGCCATCGAGGGAATCACCCATTCTCTGTGCACCCTGGAGTTTGAGGTGCATCGTCCCCTTTATGACTGGATCCTCAAAGAGCTGGGGCTTCCAGATCCACGACCTCGGCAAATCGAGTTTGCTCGACTCAATCTGGGATACACCGTTATGAGCAAACGCAAGCTCTTGCAGCTGGTGCAGGAGGGACATGTGGATGGGTGGGATGATCCTCGCATGCCAACCCTTTCAGGTTTGCGCCGAAGAGGGGTTCGAGCCGAGGCCATTCGCCACTTCTGCAAGCGCATTGGCTTGACCAAATTCAATGCCCTGACCGACATTTCCTTGCTGGAACACAGCATTCG
>Ga0181581_10001580_pt1 | contig 17763 bp, 14 predicted proteins | sample 071ome_22_FD_132433 | JGI IMG/M metagenome (GOLD analysis project Ga0181581, IMG submission 132433) | Coastal salt marsh microbial communities from the Groves Creek Marsh, Skidaway Island, Georgia - 071404AT metaG (megahit assembly) | ecosystem: Environmental > Aquatic > Marine > Intertidal... | reverse complement strand
CGAAATAGATCAGCTGCAAAGAGTGAAGCCTCATCACCCCCAGCTCCAGCCCGAATTTCGACGATTGTGTTTCTGCCTGAGTCAGGATCACTGGGCAGCATCGCCAAAAGTAAATTTTGCTCAAAGGAGGGCCACAATGCCTCAAGGTGAGCGATTTCTTCTCGAGCGGCTTCAGACATCTCGGGATCTTGAAGCATATCGTTAGCCTGCTCAAGCTCCAGCAAGCAGTTTTGGGCGAGTTGATGCAATTTTAAAATCTCGCCAACTCGATTGTGCTCTCTTGAAGTTAATCTGGCTCGGTCTGAATCTTTGAATATATCTGGGTCAGCAAGCTCCTTTTCAAGTTCGGTGTATTGAGACCGAAAAGGTTCGATATTTGGTAATTGGCGCATGACTCTTCAACTATATTATGAAATCGAATTAAATCTACAAAATTGAATCATTCCGCCATGCATACCCAAGCACATAGCCAAGATGTTGTGGCTTGCGTTTGGGATTTTGATAAAACCCTAATTCCAGGGTATATGCAGACTCCGCTTTTTTCGGCTTATGGCATCAACGAAAGTACATTTTGGAAAGAAGTTAATTCTCTTCCCCACCTCTACGCTAAACGAGGACTGAGGGTCTCCAGGGATACTATTTATCTTAACCACCTTCTAAGTCATGTTAAATCAGGGTCCATGAGGGGTTTAACCAACCAAAAACTGAAGGATTTTGGAAAAGATCTAAAGTTTTTTCCCGGTCTTCCCGATTTTTTCACTCAACTCTCAAAAATTCCTCAAGAAAGTGAATTCAGTTCACACAATTTTAAGATTGAGCATTATATAATTAGTACGGGCCTCGCACAAATGATAAGAGGAAGTGCTATATTTCCTTTTGTTGAAGATGTTTTTGCATGTGAATTCATTGAGTCAGTCTTAGATCCCAACTTTACCCGCCAATCTGACCTCGAGCTTACCTTAGAACCCGAGATATCCCAAGTCGGTATGTCTGTCGACAATACCATTAAGACCCGATTCATCTTTGAAATAAATAAAGGCTGTAATAAGAACCCATCTATTGATGTTAACGCCGCAATGCCTCACACGGATCGCAGAATACCTATTGATCAAATTATTTATATCGCGGATGGGCCAAGTGATGTCCCTGTTTTCGCTGTTGTCAAACAAATGGGAGGCAAAACTTACGCGGTATATGATCCTAAAAACGAAAACGAATTTGCACAAACCTGCGAATTAGTCGAAAGCTCTAGAGTTCACAACAACGGCCCTGCCGATTATAGGGAAAGCTCTTCGACGACGATTTGGATCAAACAGAAAACGAGGGATATTCTTCGTCAAATGATTAAAAAGAGAATAGTCCAATTAGAGCAGCGATCCCACCCTGCCCCCCAGCATTTAACCGATAACCCGATGCCCAAAAAAACTAAATTGGCCAAACAAGATACCTTTTGGGAGTGAAAAAATGGCAACATAATTCCCTTCTGGGCCTGGAATACCTACCGGCAGAAGACATTAAACAAATACTTGATCTAGCCAAGAGCTTCAAAGAAGGTGACGCTGATCTTCTACCAACCGACAGTCTTCTAAGGGGCAAGAGGGTGATCAACTTATTCATGGAGCCAAGCACACGGACTCGTATTGCCTTCGAGATCGCCACAAAATCATTGGGTGCGGATGTAATCTCAATAATGGGAGAAGCAAGCAGTTTGACCAAGGGCGAGACATTGCATGACACCGCGATGAATGTACAGGCTCTTGGTGCTCATGGTATCATCTTAAGGCATTCCTCACCTGGTTCTCCCTTGCTTTTGTCCGAAATGGTCCAAGTACCTATAATCAATGCTGGTGATGGATCTCACGAGCATCCGAGCCAAGCACTTTTAGATATATTTACTCTTCGAGAAAAACTAGGTTCTATTGAGGGAAAGAAAATAACAATTTTAGGAGATATACTATTTTCCCGAGTGGCTAGATCTAACTTATGGGGGCTAATGAAGCTAGGGGCTAAAGTTACTCTAGCGGGACCATCAACATTATTACCAGATGAGGTTGCAAGCCTTGGGGTTAAAGTGAGCCACAATCTGCACAACGCAATAGAATCAGCTGACGCGATTATGTTACTAAGAATCCAACATGAAAGGCAGCAAGCATCACATTTTCCCTCCCTAAGCGAATATTCAAAAATGTTTGGATTAAATAAACCACTGGATAAATTGCTTAAAAGAGAAGCAATTATACTTCACCCGGGACCTATAAATAGGGGCGTAGAAATTGATTCTGAATTAGCAGATTCCTCAAAATCAGTCATACTTCAACAAGTAAGAAACGGCATTTTCGTCAGGATGGCGATTTTATACCTACTAATTGGTCGCAAACCATAAGATCAAAAAGCTATGAAAGATTTGATTAACTGCGACTTAATCGGTGCTCGAATTGTTAACCCTGCTACTAAAACAGATAAATGTATAGATTTGTTTATAAGAAATGGAAAAATTACTTACTCACCTAAGACATCCAAGAATTGCGAAAAGATTAATTTAAGTGGTAAAATCATAACACCAAGCTTTGTTGACCTTCGGTTGCACCAAAAGGATTTTGCAGGAAATAATTCGGAAAACTTTTCCGTCACCACGGAAAGGGCAGCAAGGGGTGGATTTTCGATGTTGTTGCTGATGCCTAACACAACACCTGTAGCAGATAGCCCAGCAGCGGTAAGATTAATTCTTGAAAGAGCACGCAGGGATGCAAAAGTAAAAGTGATTTTAGCGGGAACTTTAACTCAAAACGCTGAGGGGAAAGCACTTTCCCCTATGGGCTCATTGATGGAGGCGGGTATAAGTGCGGTTACCGATTGCCCAAAATCACCAGGTAATAACAAAATATTTATCAATGCGGTAAAGTATGCGAAGATGTTTAATTTGCCGATAATAGAATATCCGAGGACATCTGACCTTTCAGAAGGAAGTATGTCCCATGAAAGTCTTTTGAGCTTTAAGTTGGGACTTCAGGGAGAACCTAGAATAAGCGAAGAACTTGCCGTTCACCGTGCAATTGCTGTGTCAAAGTCTCTGGGTGTGAGTATTCATTTAAGTTCTATCTCAACATATTCTTCAGTAAATTTGATCAGAGAAGCAAAGAAGCAAAATGTGAGTATCACGGCCGATACAACTGCACACCATTTACTTTTGACCGAGGAAAGTATTAAATCCTATGATACGAACGCAAAAACAGAGCCTTATTTGCGTGAGGAATCTGACCGTCAAGCGTTGATTGATGGTGTGGTAGACGGCACTCTTGACGCAATTACTTCAGGTCATGATTCTTGGCCGAACCACTTAAAAAAAGTAGAGTTTGATAAAGCTCCACCTGGTACCTTGGGTGTTGAAACCGCTTTTTCTGCCGCATACAAAGCTTTATTTGCTAGCATAAAAGATCCAATAAGGTTAATATCCGAGAAGTTGGCAATTAACCCCCGAAAGATTTTGCACAAAGACCAGAATCATTTTGTTGAGGGTGAATTGGCTAGCTTTAATATAGTCGATTTAAATAGTAATTGGGAGTATAGCAAAAAAACAATGTACAACGGAGACGCACAAAACACTCCACTGTTAAACACATCGTTTCAAGCTAAAATTATTGCACAGTTTTACAACGGAAGAATAATTTATTCATCTTTGCTCTAACGAGATTCCCATATCAATGTTTTGTTTATTGAATAAAGGTGGACACTTTAAAATTATAATATTTTCTATTGTATCAATAATCCTTTTCTTTACACACAAACAGGCAACTTTATTCCTTTCTATTTTTGCATTGTATGGATTTTATCATTATAGACTACACACTGAGTTGAAATTACAGTCTTGTCGTTTTTTCTTGATTAGCGTTATTTGTTTTGCACCTTTACTAACATTAGTTCTTTCATTAAGCCAATTTTTTCTTAGTGAATTCCCACAACAGGTAATTGTTAATGAATTTAAAAACTCTTCATCCTGGGATAGAATTCTTTTTTTAATTGGTATAAGCATATTTTCTCCTGTAATTGAGGAATTAACATTTAGAGTTATTATTTTTAAAGCACTAAAAAACTATATAGGCATATTTCCTTCTCTCTTTTTAGCTTCTTTGTTTTTCGCACTTATACACCAAAATATTTTGGCATTACCTACACTATTTTTGATTGGCTTTTTTTTTGGCTACCTTTATCAAAAATACAACACTATTGCTTTTCCTATTATTGCACATGCTTTATTTAATCTTTTTATGGGAATATTAATAATCACCTGATTTTTACATGCCTAGACTAAAGTCAAGGTCTATTCAAGAAACAATAGAATTTGCTCACTTTTTCGCAAGTAAACTCAGTGGTTCAATGAATGTTGTTTACCTGACAGGTGCTGTTGGTTGTGGTAAAACACTTATATGTAGAGAGATTTGCAAGTACTTCAATATTATTGACCTTAATAGTGCCTCGTTTCAAAACATCTCCTTTTTTTCTACTAGTTCTCTCAATGTAGTTCACTGTGACTTCTATTTGAATAAGATTGATGAATTAGCTTTCGAGGAGAATATCTTGCCCCTCCTTATGCCGAATTGGCTTATGTTGGTTGAATGGTCTAATCCAGTATCCTTTTTAGGGGATATAAATCATCACAGTATTCACATCGAGGTTAGCAATAATAATTATCGAGATATTAGTTGGTGTTGAATTCAAGTATTTTTTTAGAAACTTGCAAATTTCCCTAAAACTTATTTTTATTGTAAGTCTTGCTCAGGTGGCGGAATTGGTAGACGCGCTAGACTAAGGATCTAGTGCCGAAAGGCGTGGGGGTTCGAGTCCCCCCTTGAGCACCACTATCCCTTTGTTTTATCAAAGGTTTTATGTTTGATTCTCCGACCCATTTGGTACTCATCTTTAAATGTTTTGTTACCAAATTGATCAAATCCTTCAAACAGTCCGTGTTTCAAATTTTTTGACCAATGCTCAAGAAGTTTAACCCTAAAATCACCGCCACTTAGCCTATATTTCTCAACCATCCATTTATTCGAACTGTGTGATCCAAAATTTTGGCCGAACTTTTTAGTAGCGAGATATCTAACCTTACTCCATAAGGTTATAAATTTCCCACCTTCAGGAGAATTCTCTGGTTCGTAGTTTTCTGGATCTAATGGGTCTGGAAACCAATAAATATGGGTACCATGCTTCTCCCCTTTTAGATATTCCTTAGAGTACTTGGGAATCCCATATTCATTAAAACGAATTACTTTTCCGTGAACCAAACCATCCAAATAAGGCACTTCTTCAATGATTTGACCACTGGGAAACTTTGTTTCAGCAGTGCCACTAAATGGTAAGTCTTCTCCCCGTGCAAAGTAGAGGGGGCTGTGACTCCAACGGTAAGATTTTAAAACCGTCATCCCCTTAATTGACCCTCGATTAGTTCGCAGTTGGCCAATAACGAATTTTTCTTCGTTACAGCCAACAACCTTTCCGGTTACTAGGTTAGAATAACCGCTGCCTTCACTAACAACATGGACTTTTTCGACAAAGCCTCGTTCATCAAGTAATGGAACCGCAATGGCACCTGACCCTTTCCAGAACAAATGCGCATCAGAGAATTCTATATGATTTGCATCATATACCTCAAGCTCGGAGGCATTTACCCTTCTATGTTTATATGGACTGTAGGGTAAAGAGGGACTTGATGCAGCGAATTTGAGCCACCACTTCTTAATGTTTTCTTTTTCTCCATCAAAGTAAATTAGATAGGTGAACAAAGAACACGAAGCGAGAATGGCCAGAAGTACGATAGAAAACTTTTTCACTAAACCTTATCGATACATACTGAAAACGGTATTCCTATTTGTCACCATTCAAATGAGCAAGTTGCTCCGATTAGTTAAAGATTCAGATAACCGCTTTGGCAAACAGGGTCCTTTGTAAATAAAACCTGTGTAAATCTGCAGGATAGTTGCACCAGCGTCCAACTTTTCTTGGGCACTATCATAATTATAAACGCCGCCACATCCAATGATAGGCAAGTTTCCTCCAGTCAGTTTTGATATAAAACGTATGATCTTGTTTGCCTGAGAACCAATTGGCTTACCGCTGATACCGCCCGCCACATTTGAATCAAAGTAATTAACCAAGTTTTTATTTATGGTGGTATTGCACGCGATAACTCCATCGAAACCTAGATCGGAAATTAAGCCAATGATGTTTTCTATGGTTTTAAAATTCTCATCTGGAGAAATTTTTATTAAGCAAGGTGGAGAAACCTTACAATTACGCCTCTCCCATTCTTTTTGGGTATCTCTTAGTCCGCTCAAGAAAGGTAAAAGATGTTCTTGATGATGCAAATTTCGCAGATCTGGAGTATTGGGGGAGCTTATATTAACGGTGATATAATCCGCCTGTTTTGCGACTATGTTAAAGCATTTTCCGTAATCATCGAGAGCACAATCCAATGGGGTTTCCCGTCCTTTGCCTATATTTATTCCAAGCGGAATGGACCGTAAACTTTTAGGATAAAAATTTTCCAAGTTCTTAACGAGATTTTCAGCACCAAAATTGTTAAATCCCATACGATTAACCAACGCTTCATCGGCTGGAAGCCTAAACAACCTTGGCTTATTGTTACCATTTTGTGCAAAGGGAGTTACGGTACCAACTTCAATATGCCCAAACCCTAGGGCTTCTGATGCTGCAGGGAACCTACCATCCTTATCTAATCCGGCAGCTTGTCCAATCACATTAGGGAAAGAGAGTCCAAAAGCATGCACTGGCGAGCTTTTTTTCTGAAGAAAAAATTTTAGTGCAGATCGAGCCAAGCGGGACCGACCAATAATCTCGAGGCTTTTAACCCCCAAATCATGAGCCTTCTCAGTCTCTAGTTGAAACAGACAAGGTCGCAGAATGTGTTCGTAAAGGAAAGCCATATGAAGGTAATTTATCTCACAATTTACTATTTTTTAAGTGTAGTTTTTTAACAGAAGAGAACGCAATTGATTGACATAAGAAAAAAAGATGCCTTAACGCAAACAAATGAAAAAAACAAGTCCGAGCCTTGATTGGTGTATAGTTCGTTGTGACGAGAAGAAGAAATGGTGGGTTGACTCAATTAGTGATAATGAGAATTGGGACATCGAAGACTTGGGTATTATTGACCCAAAGCAGTTCCTTTACATCAACGAATTACTAGATTCCATGACTGAGTTTGGCCTAGAATCTCAGCTTATCGATGAGGCATTTTTCACCTTCGAGATATCCGAAGAGCTTAAAGATGAAAAAGTCCGATTAGATAGGGTTAGAGATTCCTTACTCAAAGCCGAGGATATGCTTTTTGCACTCCCCGATGTTTTAGATGAAGAAAAGGGGCCCTATGCCGACTTCCTAAGCCATGTGTCTCAAGTTCGGGTTTCTATGCTTAATGATTTGATTGAATTTGCGGAGCCTTACACAATTGAGGAGATGGAGGAGGTTTTGTCAGAGAAATTAAATAATGACTACTTAGAGGGCAGACGGAGCCATTTTAGTGATGAGCTGATAGCAATTCTAGAGTTTGTGCCTGACGGATTTGAACTCGATTCAGACCTCGATGAAGAAAGTAGTGGCGAGGAAAAAGGCGAGGATTACTCAGATCTTGATTCCGAGCTTCTTGATATTTCCGACAAAGAAGAAAAACTGCTACCCGACGAAGATCTTAAGTGGGACGAAGAGGAGGAAAAGGAGGAAACTACGCCCTATGAAGGGGGAGCGCCCGACGACCTGTAATCTCTGTCCATTTGAGCTAGCTTTTTAGCCAATTGACCAGCCTGTCTGCAAAGTAAGTAAGAATTATATCTGCACCAGCCCGCTTGATGGAAATAATAGATTCCATCGCACAGGATTGAAGATTGAGCCAGTCATTTTGGGAGGCCGCAACTAACCGGGAATATTCCCCTGATACTTGGTAGGCGGCGATTGGGACATTGCATTGTTGTTTAGCCTGGTGAATGATATCAAGATAGGGCTCAGCTGGTTTAATCAAGAGTATATCTGCCCCCTCTTCGATATCTAAGAAAAGTTCCCTGCGAGCAGCCCGAAAGTTTGCCGGATCCAGTTGGTACGATTGCTTACTTATGGATGCACCGCCAGAGGCACCGATTGCGTCCCGAAAAGGCCCATAATACGAAGAGCAGAATTTGGCGGAGTAACTAATTATCCCAGTCTCGTGAAAACCATTTTCCTCAAGCTGGCTTCTGATAACAGAAACTCTTCCATCCATCATGTCTGAAGGTGCAACAAAATGAAAGCCTGCCTTTGCACAAAGAAGTGAAGCTTTTGCTAAAATCTCCACCGTATCGTCATTTACAACCTTCCCTTCACTTCCGATAATACCATCGTGTCCATGGTCGGTATAAGGGTCCAAGGCAAGATCGGCGATAAGGCAGAGATCTAAATGCAATGCAGATATCAGTCGACCCGCCTGATAGCACAAAGAATCCTCGTTTAAGATATAGGATCCAGTGGAATCCTTTTTAGATTCACCAATTTTAGGAAATAAAGCAAAGGCTCGTATCCCAGAGGAGTACCACTCGGTGATTTTTCTTTCTAATTCATGCAGTGGCCAGCGAAAAACTCCTGGCATAGATGGTATTTCAACCGGTTTGGCCTCTTCCGTTATAAATACGGGCAAAGCTAAATCTGTGGCATGGATTTGGCTTTCCCTTGTGATCGAGCGGATGGCTTGGTTTTGTCTTAAACGGCGGGGGCGTTGAGGAAATCTGAAATTCATTATTAAACAGGATAAATCTAGGATTGCATCGACAAGTGAAAGAGAAAATCTGATGATTTGTCATCACAAGAATATGGCAAACTTAATCAAAGAAATTAGCTAATGAACCTAAGTGCAGATTTAGAGTTCTATTTGTCACTGGTTCTTCTCTTTGCTGCATTGCTTGCATTTGTCTGGGAAAAGATCCGCATGGAAACGACAGCAATGATCTTGTTTGGCACCATCCTCTTTATTAGTGCATTTAATTTACCAAACTGGCCTCATTTTACAGATATCATGATCGTTTTTTCAAATGAGGCCCCCCTCACCATTGTTGCGATGTTTGCAATTGGTGCAGCCCTAAACAAGCACAGGGTGATCGAGCAATTAACATCATTTTTACGCAGGCTTACTACCTTTAGCTACAAGCCATTTATGCTGATACTTTTATGCTCTGTGGCACTGCTTTCAGCATTTGTAAACAACACGCCAGTGGTAGTCATTCTTCTGCCTGTAGCAATTTCTCTATCCAAAACCCTCAAAGTTTCTTCATCCAAAATGCTTATTCCGATTTCTTATGCATCCATATTTGGAGGATGCTGTACGCTGGTCGGGACCAGTACAAATATACTTGCTAGCGGGTTCATGACCAACTCAGAATATTATCCCCAAATGAGGGCCATGGCCATGTTTGAGCTCTCTAAGGTCGGGTTACCCCTAATGATTATGGGAATTATTTTCTTAGTATTGTTTGGTCGAAATCTGCTTCCCAAAAGAGAAGCACTGAGCAAGATAATTTCGGAAATTAGACAAAAGGAGTTCCTTACTGAAGCGATGATAACTCCGGAATCGGTTCTTGTTGGGAAAAAAATATCTGCTCCTGAAATAACTTCTCTCAAAGGCGTTAGAGTATTAGATATCGTGAGATGTGGCTCAAACCTTGCCCACCAAAAAATGGATTTGCAAGATCAGGAGCTAGAGCCGGGAGACCGATTGATTCTTTCATGCCGCCCGAGTGGTATTGTGGACGCGGGCTCATTGGAGGGAGTCAATATAATCGACGATCATAATCTTGGTCTTGAGCAGATTTCTATGGGAGAAGCTGTTATGGTTGAAGGCATGGTTGGGCCGTCATCGGTATTTTCCGGCAAAACTCTTGAAGAAACAGATTTTAGATCAAAGTTTAATCTCACGATACTTGCCATCCACAGAAAGGGAAAAAACCTTGGACTAAGTATGCGTAATGTAAGGCTTAGACCTGGGGATACACTCCTTTTGTTGGGACCGGATTTTTCAATTGAAAAACTTAGAAGAACGGAAGAAATCGTTTTGCTTGATGAATCAACTGTAGATTACAAAAATATTCGCATTCGCACAGGCTTTGTTGTGTCTACCCTGATAGGTGTAATTACTTTTGCGACTCTCGGTATTTTGCCAATTTCCATTTCGGCTATTCTTGGCCTTATTTTACTGTTAGGCACAGGTTGTATATCTTTGAAGGATTGCGCTAAGTCTGTGGAGTGGAATTTGCTTATTCTTATATATGCCATGCTTTCGCTGGGAATTTGTATGCAACACAGTGGTGCTTCAGTATGGGTTGCTGATCTGATCCAAAGCCTCTGCGTTAGTAGCTTTGATGAAAATTGGCGCTTAATCGGCGCCTTAATCTACATTTATTTGTTCACCGCAATCTTAACTGAACTTCTCTCGAATAATGCAACCATTGCAATCATGGCTCCTGTTACATTAGCAGTCGCCTTTCAGTTGGGTCTAGATCAGGAAGCCGCCAGAGGCTTTGTGCTTACGGCATGCATAGCCTCATCGGCCAGCTTCATCACGCCCATAGGTTACCAAACAAATACATTTGTGTATTCGGTTGGCGGATACCGGTTCAAGGATTTTGTCAAGTTTGGGGTGTACCCTATGTTGATTTATTTTACTGGCACAATTCTACTTGTTTCTTGGTATTGGAAACTATTCCCTTACTGACAAATACGATTAGTAGTTCTAATTAAAAATGCAATTAAGTGGGAATATTTACAGTTACTTTTGTTATGGTTTACAGTAAGAATCGTAAGCCTAAAATTTGAACAATTCAAATGATTGGTTTAATTCACGACTAGTTTTTCAAGAGAACGCAAATTTTATTTGGATTAAAAACTTAACAGCTATGTAAGCGAATCAGTAAAACATTAAATTAAGTTGCTGATGATTAGTATTTTGCAATAACAACCAAAATCTCCAGGCATATTTATTTAAGATTTTAAATTTTCACTTAAAGGGGTAAATAAGGAAAATCTCCCCTTGACCCAATTCTTCGTGGAAGACAGAATAAGTCGTATGATCAATCGTTACGCTTATTGCAATGATGTAAAAAAAAGCCCCAGATTAACCATAAGCTAAACTTATCCATTTGCTGAAACTAAATATTCTCATGAGCTTAGAAAAAAATACTCCAGAAGAAGAAACTTACGATTCCTCAAAGATTCAAAAACTCGAGGGATTAGAGGGCGTCAGAAAAAGGCCAGACATGTACATTGGCGACACGAACGAGAGAGGCCTACACCATTGCGTCTTTGAGATCGTTGATAATTCTATTGATGAGAGCCTTGCAGGATATTGCTCTGAAATCCTTGTTAATCTGCACGCTGATGGCTCATGCACGATTCAGGACAACGGCCGGGGTATTCCCGTTGATGTGCACCCAAAGCACAATATGCCTGCACTTGAGTTGGTGCTTACCAACCTGCATGCTGGCGGGAAATTTGGGAAAGGGGCATATCAGGTTTCTGGCGGGCTTCACGGCGTCGGTGCAAAATGCGTGAATGCCGTATCAGAGTGGTTCACTGCAGAAGTTCGCAGGGATGGCAAAATACATCAAATGGAGTTTTCCAGGGGTATTACTACGAGCCATTTAAAAGTTATAGGTGACTCACAGGCAACTGGAACCAAGATCACATTTCTACCGGATTTGCAGATTTTTACCGAAACACGCGAATTTAAGTTCGAAATCCTTGCCAAAAGACTTCGCGAACTAGCATTCTTGAATCCGGGAGTTAAAATTGATTTGTGCGATGAAAAGGAAAGCCGCAAAGAATCCTTCTATTTTGAGAACGGAATTACTGAGTATGTCCTCTACCTCAATAAAAATAAGAATTGTCTTACCGAACAGCCCATTTCATTTGCAGGAGAGGCACCGGCTGAAACGGGTGATGGAACTATTAAACTAGAGGTATCGATGATTTACAATGATTCCTTTAACGATCAACTCTACGCCTATGCAAATTCGATACACAATGTTGAGGGAGGAACCCATCTCTCTGGATATAGGACAGCTCTAACTCGAGTGATCAATGCATATGCGAGACAAAACGACCTACTTAAAGAGAAAGAACTTTCATTAACAGGTGATGATGTAAGGGAAGGATTAACTGCAATTATCTCCGTAAAAGTCCCAGAGCCTAGATTTGAAGGACAAACAAAAACAAAATTGTCGAACCGGGAAGTGGATGGAATTGTGCAAAAAATTGTAGGGGAAAATCTCAAGCACTATTTTGAGGTGCAGCCCGATGAAGCTAAAATTATAATTCAGAAAGTTATTCATGCCGCAAGAGCAAGGGAAGCCGCACGGAAAGCGAGAGAAACTGTGCGCAAGGGGGCCCTCTCCGGGGGAGGTCTTCCTGGTAAATTAGCAGATTGCTCGGAGAAGGATCCGTCCAAAAGCGAATTGTACATTGTGGAAGGGGATTCAGCGGGCGGTTCCGCTAAGCAAGGAAGGGACCGACTGACTCAGGCAATCCTTCCATTGCGTGGTAAGCTTTTAAATGTCGAAAAGGCGAGGTTGGATAAGGTTTTGAACAATGCTGAGATTAGGAGCCTCATTACTGCCGTTGGTACTGGTATCGGAGATCACGAAGGTGAGGGCTCGTTTGATGCGGACAAGGCTCGATACCATAAAATTATAATCATGACTGATGCGGATGTTGATGGTGCTCATATTCGTACACTATTACTTACCTTCATATTTCGTCAAATGAAGGGCTTAATAGAAAAAGGCTATGTTTATGTAGCAAGACCTCCTTTGTATAAAATTAAACGGAGAAAAACAGAACAATATGTACAAGATGATGCAGAAATGAGTAAAATTCTTATTCAGCTCGGTTGCGAAGATGTAAATCTTTGCAGAATTGAAAATAACGAAATTATTAATCAAGAAACTCTTAAACTTTTGTATGACGATATTCTTAAAATCGAGCAACAGGGAAAGAATTTAAGTAGGTATGGATGCTCACTTAAAAGATTATTGGCTCAATATGACCACCAAACAGGTAAACTACCCAGATTCCTAGCAAGGATTCGAGTAGGTAATGATGAAGAGCTAAGATTTCTCGCCGATATCGATGCAAAGGCGGGCTTTATTCAGGCACAAAACCTAGAAGAAGATGGAAGGGAACTCGATTCAATTACGAGGGAAATTGAACATAATAATTTGATTTTAAGTCAGAGAATTTCATTACATGAATTATTTGAGGTTCATGAGATTGAAAAAAGCATTAACCACCTTTTAAAGCATGGTCTAAATATTGATTTTTTTACAAATAACGACGAAAAATATATTTACCAACTACAACTATCCGATAATACTAACAATGAGGTTGTTAACATATACAATATAGAACATTTTTTGTCTGAAATTAGAAAGATCGGAAAAAAAGGTCTTCAAATTCAGCGTTACAAGGGTCTCGGTGAGATGAACCCCAAACAATTATTTGAGACAACTATGGATCCAGCAAAACGCACACTTATAAAAGTAGAAATCGAGGATATGGTTTCTGCAGACGAAATGTTTACTATTCTGATGGGTGAAGAGGTCGCACCAAGGCGTGCGTTTATCGAAGATAATGCACTCAATGTAAGTTTTTTAGACGCTTAATATTTAAACCCTTATAATATGAAAGAGAACATTAGTGAAATTATGCAATCTGCATACATCGATTATTCGATGTCCGTGATTGTTAGCCGAGCACTACCCGACGCTAGAGATGGATTTAAACCTGTTCAAAGAAGAGTTTTATACGCAATGCTTAGAGAGGGCCTTTTGCATAATAGGGCCTATGATAAATGTGCCGGTGTAGTGGGAGAAGTTTTAAAAAACTATCATCCGCACGGCGACAGTTCTGTTTATGACACCTTAGTGCGGATGGCACAACCGTGGGTCATGCGTTATCCACTAATTGACGGGCAAGGAAATTTTGGTTCCGTTGATGGTGATTCTGCGGCTGCATATCGTTACACTGAGTGTCGCCTAACCAAAATAGCAGAGGAACTGCTCAAGGACATAGACGAAGACACCGTTAATTTCACACCAAATTACAAGGAAAGTGCTACTGAACCTTCCGTTTTACCATCCGCCCTTCCCGCCCTTTTGATGAATGGATCAACAGGAATTGCGGTAGGTATGGCTACAAACATTCCCCCGCACAATCTAACCGAACTAATTAACGCAGTTTGCTTACTCATTGAGAGCCCAAACTCTTCTATTGATGAGATAATGGAAGTATTGCCAGGTCCTGATTTTCCAACCGGTGGTAGCATCCCTGGTAGATCAGGTATTGAATCATACATGCGCACGGGTCGCGGTATTGTTAAGATGCGTGGTACCATGCATGTGGAAGATCTTCCCTCCGGAAAGCAACAAATCATTGTTACAGATATACCCTACAATGTTAATCGTGCGACACTGGTCACTAGAATAGCAGATTTAGTGAAAGAAAAGGTCTTGGATGGCGTGAGTGATTTACGGGATGAGTCGACTGAGGAAACTAGGATAGTAGTCGAATTAAAAATGGGAGAAATTGAGCGAGTTACTATGAACAAGCTCTACAAACTCACTGCACTCGAGAGTAGCTTTGGGGTCATTCTGCTCGCTTTAGATAGATTGCGACCACGCCAGCTTAATATAAAGGAAGCACTGGAGTGCTTTATCGAGCATAGAAGAGATGTTGTTCTGCGCAGAACTCAGTTTAGGCTCAGAAAAGCCCAGGATCGAGCACATATTCTCGAGGGCTACAAAATTGCACTAGATAATTTAGATGATTTTGTAAAAATTATTCGTGCTTCATCAAATAGACAAGAAGCGAAAGAAAAGATCATGTCCACTTATGGGACTAGCGAGAGACAAACCAATGCTATCTTAGACTTGAGGCTGTATCAATTAACCGGTATGGAGAGAGAAAAAATTGATTCAGAATATGAAGAATTAATGACATTGATTGAGGGTTTACTCAATATTATCAACAATGAGTCTACCCTACTCTCACTCATACGCGATGAACTACTTGAACTACGGTCTTCTTATGGTGACGAGCGGAAGTGCATTATAACCGAAGCCGAAGGTGAGGTGCGCATGGAGGATCTTATTCCTAACGATGGGTGTGTCGTCACTGTAACCCAATCAGGTTTCATTAAAAGAACCTCGGTTGAGGAATATCGATTACAAAATCGTGGTGGAAAGGGCGTAATAGGAAGTGGGCAAAAAGATGAAGATCCCGTCAATGTTTTACAGACCTGTAATGCACATGATACGCTGATGTTTATCATGAACAATGGAAGAGTATATGTCGAAAAAGCTTATGAAATTCCTGAAGGCAGCCGAACATCAAAAGGAAGAAACATCGTCAATTTCCTTGAATTGCAGAAAGGTGAAACAATTGCAGCACTTATTTCTATCGATTCATTTGAATCAGAGAAATCTTTAATCTTATGCACTAAAAAAGGAGTGGTTAAAAAAACCAAAATTGATGCATATAAAAATTATCGAAAAGGAGGAATAATAGGCATTAATGTCGATGATGGCGATCTTGTTTTAAAAGCTCTGCTTGCATCTGATGATAACCATTTACTTATTCTTACACGCAAAGGAAAGGGTTTGCGTTTTGACTGCATGCAACTACGAAACCAGGGTCGAGTTACTCGCGGTGTTCGAGGAATTCGTCTCAAAAAAGATGACTCTGTCGTTAATTTGCTTGTTGTTGATGATTCGAAACTCCTACTCATCGCCGGCACTAATGGGTTGGGAATACGCACGAGATTCAGCACTTTTCTCCCCAATGGGGGCAAAGTTGACACTTCTGCAAATGTTGATGATGCTACTCCCAGAAAACGGGGTGGCCAAGGCGTCACTGCCATGAACACAGACTCAGTCTGTGATGCATTGAGCGTAGATCAGGAAAGTGAAATACTTATGATAACACATCGCGGACAGGCCGTAAGATGTCCTGTTACGAACATTCGGGAGACAAATCGTGGCTCAAAGGGGGTTCGGTTGGTGAATTTAGACACTAAGGACTCCTTGGTCGGAATATCAGAAGTTGTTATGTTAGATGAGGATGTAGTGGAGTTGCCTGGAAGAAGTGATGAACTAAGCACTGAACTAAGCACTGAATCTAATCCTGTAGAAAATCATCTATCCTAATAATTGGTAGCACTCTATCCAAAATTAGCATAGTACAAATACAATCATAGGTAGCATTGTGAAATGTGCGTTTGTGTGAATTGCAGAGTTTATTTGAGTAAGACATCAGTTCATCTTTAGCGATAAACGACTCAGTCAAAAACCCCAACCTGTAATCATTTAGTTGCGGGTAGAGTGTATTGTAAATTCTGTAGGTATCAACCCATGGTCCCCAGTTTAATATTTTTCCGTCATTATGTAAATATGGCAGATATTTCTTTAAAATATTCTTTTCGACATTGTAATTATGAGAAACAATAAAATCATAGTCCGTCTTGCTAAGCTCTGTAATTCCTGTTGTGAGACTTGAAGAGTTCATGTACTCGATACATTTAGATTGCTCAATTTTGTTCTTCCTTACTATGAGGTATGAAAATTCATTTATCCTCGATAGATTTCCCTCAAAGTCTAACACGATGTAATTATATGACCTCCTCGCTTTCATTCACTGATTTTGAGCAGTTTTGTATCAGAGTCACTGAAAATCTTAAAAATTTCTTGTCAAAAGATGTCTCTTTATTGAACTACGAACCCAAAGAGGATGGCTCTCCTGTATCTTCAGCGGACCTTACAATTGAGGATATGATTCGCAGGGAAATTTCCCAAAACTTTCCCGATCACGGCATTCAGGGCGAAGAAAGAGCTGATCACCGGCATGATTCTCCGTTTAACTGGATAATTGACCCAATTGATGGAACGCTCTCTTACTTGCACGGAGTCCCCCTATACGGCTGCTTAATCGGATTTTCTATCAATGAAGAAGTGAAGTATGGTTTTATGAGATTGCCTGCTATTGCAAATGAATTTCTATCAGGTGACGGCACTCAAGCAAGACTCAACGGAAAACCAGTGCTCGCCAAACAAGTTGCCGATTTTAAGTCTAGCCTGATTTTAACAACCGATATGCAAACATTGGAAAAGTCCGAATATAGTAAACTTTGGACACATTGCATAGAACAGGGTGCCACAAGTAGAACATGGGGTGACTGTTTTGGCTATTATCTGTTATGTACTGGCAGGGCCGACATGATGGTTGATGTTGGACTTAAGCAACATGATATCCTCCCCATTTATCCTATTTTGAGGGGATCTGGGGTGAAATATGAAAGCAGAAGATATAAAAGCTTGACTGATATTGTTGCAATGACTGCGGCGTTTAAGCAACTGCTCTAGCAATGGAGCGGGCGAAGGGATTCGAACCCTCGACATCCACCTTGGCAAGGTGGTGCTCTACCAACTGAGCTACGCCCGCATTCGAGTTCTTCCACTAAAGGAAAGGTGTAGTGTTCTGCAAGACAAAAAACAGGTGAGTCAGGGGTATATTCATCGCAATCTGTTTTTCTTGACAGTTTGATTCTAAAATCTATTTTTATTCCTTTTAACTCAAATTAACCCCCATGATTTCCGCCCATGTAGCTCAGTCGGTAGAGCGCGTCCTTGGTAAGGACGAGGTCGGCGGTTCAAATCCGCTCGTGGGCTCCACTAATCACAT
>Ga0181581_10001579_pt1 | contig 17768 bp, 20 predicted proteins | sample 071ome_22_FD_132433 | JGI IMG/M metagenome (GOLD analysis project Ga0181581, IMG submission 132433) | Coastal salt marsh microbial communities from the Groves Creek Marsh, Skidaway Island, Georgia - 071404AT metaG (megahit assembly) | ecosystem: Environmental > Aquatic > Marine > Intertidal... | reverse complement strand
GGCTTTACAGGCTTCAAGCATTTCATCGACTACATCCACACCGATAACACCCTCTTTTTGACGTGAAAAATAACTGAACTGAAGCAGTTCCATTCCTCCACCTACACCCACATACAGGATTTTGGGATTGTTTACCAAGTCACGAGGATGTACCGTACTCCCGCAACCGTAATTCATTTCCTGCATGATCTTGGGGATGGTCAGACCTGGAAATTGCCAGATGGGAGTAGTGGTACAACACAGTCCCACATCCGGACTTAGTGCGGCTTCTTTGTATACGCTTTTTGCGGTTTGCAGGTAACTCATTCTTTTTGCTTTTAAAAATAGAGGATTTCGTTGTGAGTCACCAAGGGTTTAACAGTTTTTAGGAAAAATGTTTTTGGTATTGGCTAAAAAGTTCTGACTCGGCTTTGAGGTCTTCGATTTCATCGATGTCGTTCGCTAATTCAAGAAAATAAAAAGCCTCAGAGGAGACTCTTTTTAGGGTTTGTTTTAAAACGTTTTGGGAACTCCAAGCAATCTCTTTAAAAAGGTGGGGGAAGGGCTTTTTCATTCCAATCAGGTAGTAGCCACCATCGTAAGTAGGTCCTAGGACGTATTCGTTTTCATCCAAAGCGTTTTCAGCTTCCAGCAACAGCCTTTCATTAAGAGTCCAAAGATCGCTACCAATAAGTATCACCTTTTCATAGCCTTTTTCAAATGCCCATTGAAAGGCTGCACTCATTTTTTCTCCTAGATTCTTCCCTTTCTGAAGTTCAAAGTATTTAGCGTGTGAAAAAAAGTCCCCTCTTTTTTCCGTCTGGATGTTTTCGAAAACGGCCGTTGTCATTTTTGAATTCTCCGAAACGGAGGAAGTGTGTTTTAGCAATTTGTTATAAACCCAAAGTGCACCATTGGTTCCAATGGTTTTGGCCAATCGCGTTTTCACTTTTCCTGCAACAGCTGCTTTCGAAAAAACGATGAGAAGGGTCTTCATGGTTTTCTAAAGATAGGATATCTATAATCCAAACAGTAACAAATTTTAAAATACATGCTAAAAGGCAGAATTAAATTTGGTTTAAAAAAAGGAGTCAGCGAGTGGTGATATACGTTCTCAATTTTGATTGAAAGCCTCTCTCACAGCAGTCAATTTGGCCAAAATATCTCGTAGTATAACAAGTTCTGCAATCCGATTGCGGTAGACAGATGAAGCTTTTCTTTTGCTGTTTTGAAAGAAAACAAAAAACAACAAGACCAATAGATTGGAGAATACCAAGGGAAAATAATCTTCAAATAAGTTGTCAAAATTTAGTTTGAAATGGAACAATGACATGATTCTTGGGCTAAATATCATTCACAAGTAAGTCATTTTCAACAAAATAAAAAAATCTCTCAGTAAGAGAGTTTCTCTAAAGGCAGGTTTAAGGCAAGGAGATGGTCTAGAAAAAAAGAAGTTTTCCTATCGGATACTTTTGATAAAAGAACCAATGTGTTCTACACCTTTTTCTTCCAAAAATTTGATAAAGGCAGAGCCTATAATAGCACCGCTGGAGTAGGCGGTGGCAGCGGTAAAAGTCTTTGCATTGCTGATACCAAAACCGACTAGGGTAGGTGTATTTAGTTGAAGCGCAGCGATCCGTTTAAAGTAATCCGTTTGTTCCGTCCCAAAATTATTTTTGGCACCCGTCACACTGGCACTGCTCACCATATAAATGAATCCCTTGGAAATGCGATCAATAGATCGTATCCGTTCTTCTGAGGTTTGGGGTGTAATCAAAAACATGTTGTAGAGTCCATATTTTTCAAACAGGGATTTGTATTGTTCTTGATAAACGTCCACAGGGAGGTCTGGAATAATGAGACCGTCGATTCCGATTTGAGCACAGCGGCTACAAAAGCGTTCAACACCATACTGCATCATGGGGTTGAAATACCCCATAAGAATCAGGGGGATGTGAATGTGTTGTCTGACATTTTCAAGCTGTGAAAAGAGTTTTTCCGTTGTCATTCCGTTGTTTAGGGCTCGTGTAGAGCTCTGTTGAATGGTAGGGCCATCGGCTAGGGGGTCAGAAAAAGGAAGTCCAATTTCAACCAAATCAACCCCAGCTTCTTGCAGGTTTTTTAAAATCGGAATTGTGTCTTCCAAATTGGGATGGCCTGCCGAAAAATAAATAGATAAGAGTTTATTGCCCTCTTGAAATTTTTGATCGATTCGATTCATTACAATTTAAAATAATCTATGTAAGTGTTTAGGTCTTTGTCTCCACGACCTGAACAGTTAAAAACGAGGACTTCTTCGGGATCAAAAGTACGCACCTCGAGTACAGCAAAAGCATGAGCGGTTTCTATGGCTGGAATGATGCCTTCCATTTGTGAAAGGGTCAGTCCCCAGTCCATGGCTTCCTGATCTGGAACAGAGATGAATTCTGCTCTTTTCGAACGAAATAGGTGCGCATGCATGGGTCCTACACCGGGATAGTCCAATCCTGCAGAGATGGAGTAGGGCTCTGTAATTTGTCCGTCTGGGGTTTGCATCAACAAGGTTTTACTTCCGTGAATAATTCCTTCCTTGCCCAATGCAGAAGTGGCAGCACTGGCACCTGAATCAATCCCCTTTCCTGCAGCTTCTACAGCAATGATGTTGACGCGTGTGTCGTTGAGGTAATGGTAGTACAATCCTGCGGCATTACTTCCTCCCCCTACACAAGCAATGACATGATCGGGATATTCACGTCCCTCCACTTCCATGAGTTGCACTTGAGTTTCTTCACTGATGACAGACTGAAAGCGCGCTACCATATCGGGATAAGGATGTGGCCCAACTACAGAGCCAATGATGTAGTGCGTATCCACAGGATTGTTGATCCAATCGCGTATGGCTTCATTGGTAGCGTCTTTAAGGGTTTTACTCCCTGATTGTGCAGGACGTACTTCGGCCCCCAACATTTTCATACGCGCTACATTTGGTGCCTGACGTTTGATGTCCAATTCCCCCATGTAAACGATACACTCAATACCCATTAAGGCACAAACCGTAGCTGTAGCCACTCCGTGTTGACCCGCACCGGTTTCTGCAATGATTCGTTTTTTACCTAAGCGTTTGGCCAGAAGTATTTGTCCTATCGTGTTGTTTACTTTATGTGCTCCTGTGTGGCAAAGATCCTCGCGTTTCAAGTAAATTTTAGTCTGATACCGTTCCGAAAGTCGCTTAGCAAAATACAGTGGTGTAGGTCGTCCTACATAAGCCTTTAGTAGGTCTTTAAATTCCTTTTGAAAATCTGGAGCTTCACTGATTTTAAGGTATTGTTCTTTCAGTTCGGCTACATTGGGATAGAGCATTTCTGGAATGTATGCCCCTCCAAAATCACCGTAATAGCCTTTTTCATCTACATTATAATTCATCTAATAGGTCTTTCAATTGTTTTATCGCCTCAATTTTTTTTAATCCCGGTTCGGTTTCAAATTTACTATTTACATCAATAGCATATACGGGCAATTTCGTTTTTAAAATTTCTTTGATTTGAGGCAGTTGTTCCAACCCAATGCCTCCGCTCAAAAAGAATGGTTTTTGCGAGGGATATTCTTTTAGTAGACCCCAATCAAATTGGGTTCCGTTACCCCCAGGTAGGCTGCCTTTGGTGTCAAATAAAAAATAATCACAAACGTCTTCATATGCTTGGAGTTGAGAAAAATCAAAAGTGTCCAGTATCGAAAAGGCTTTAATGACTTCAACCCCCCAAGAGCTTACAATTTGGCAGTAGTCCGGTGTTTCTTTTCCGTGAAGTTGAACTGCCTTTAGATTGTGTTGCTCAATTATACTTTGGATGTAGTCCAAAGAAGCATCCACAAAAACGCCTGTTTTTTTTATTGAGTTTTTGAGTGGCGGCGTTGCAGCACGAACGTATCGTTTTGAAGGAGCCCAAAAAATAAAACCCATATAGTCTGGTTCCAAAACTTCAAGAGCAGTTATGTTTTCAAGCGAGCGCATTCCACAGACTTTCAACCTCATGATATCAAGTGTTTGATGAATATTTTTGCTGCTTCACCAGGGTCATCACTTTTCATGAACTGTTCCCCAATTAAAAATCCTTGATAGCCGTAACGTATCAATTCTTGTATGGCCTCTACCTTACTGATGCCGCTTTCTGAAACTTTAACAAAGTCGTTAGGAATTTTATCTGCGAGATTTTTACTGGTTTCTAGTGAAACTTCAAAAGTCTTAAGATTGCGATTGTTCACCCCGAGTAAGTCGAGTGTGGGCATAAGCGACTTTTTTAGTTCTGCTTCGTTGTGTACTTCGAGGAGGACTTCTAGCCCTAAACTTTTTGCGGTAGTGGACAGTTGTTTTATTTCTTGCGTACTCAGTACAGCAGCAATTAATAGGACAACATCAGCACCGTGTGCTTTGGCTTCGATCAGTTGGTATTCGTCTATGATAAATTCTTTTCGAAGCAGAGGAAAATGGGTAACGGAACGGGCTTGCACAAGATCCTCAAGAGATCCGCCAAAATACTTGCCATCGGTTAATACAGACATGCCACTAGCTCCTGCCTTTTCATAGCCTTGCGCTACCTCGGTAACGCTTAGCGACTGATTGATGTTTTGTTTGGAAGGGGAACGTCTTTTGTGTTCTGCAATAATTCCTGCTGTTTGAGAACGCAACTTAGTAGCCAAAGAAAAACCACTGCGATCAAATAGAGGCGATGCCTCCCAATAGTTTGTAGGGAAAATGCTTTTACGATGCGCCACTTCCTTTATCTTGTCCGCAACAATTTGGTCTAAAATACTCATGCTCTACTCAGATTTTGAAGTTGTGTAAAGGATTCCAATGCAGCTCCAGACACCAAGGATACTTTAGCTTTTTCAAAGCCTTCAATTGGGGACAGATCAAGGGCTGTGGCCAGTGCCATTCCTGCATTGGCACAAACTACATTTTGTTGTGCTTGTGTTCCTTTGTTTTGAAGTACTTCCATAAATATCTTGGCAGAAGAAGCCACATCTGCTCCTCCAGAAATGTCTTGTGCTTGTAGCGGTTGGACTCCAAAATCTTGAGGCGTTAGGATGCGTTCACTGTTTTGACTCAAGGCTTTGGTCGGTCCTGTGAGTGAAATCTCGTCATAGCCTTCTAGGGTATAAAGTATCGTAAATTGGGTGGTTGTTTTTTGAAATAGGTAGTGGTACAGTCGAGCCAATTCAAGATTAAAAACGCCTGTGAGTTGACTCTTAGGAAATGCCGGGTTGACCAGAGGACCCAACATGTTGAAAAAGGTTTTTACGCCCAATTCCCGCCTTACGGGAGCAACATTTTTCATGGCAGGATGAAAAAGAGGGGCATGTAAAATACAAATGCCTGCTCGATCTACACAGCGTTTTAAAAAATCAGCATCATTAGAAAAACGAATGCCTAGCGCTTCCAGTACATTACTAGATCCACAGCCCGAAGAAACCCCATAATTTCCATGCTTGGTAACTTTTACTCCAGCACCAGCAGTGACGAAGGATGCCAAGGTAGAGATGTTAAAAGTGTCTTTTTCATCTCCTCCGGTACCGCAGAGGTCAATGGTGTAAAATTCACTTAAATCTATAGCGATACACAATTCCAGCAAGGCTTTACGAAAGCCTTCGAGTTCAGAAAGGCTGATGCTTCTAAGCATGTAAACGGTCAGAAAGGCAGCAATTTGCGAGCTGTTGTACCGTCCCTCAGCGATGTTAATGATCATCTGCCGGGCTTCTTCTTCACTAAGTTGTTCATGCTGAACGAGTCTCTTAAGTACGGCTTTCATTTTTTCTTTTAACTGTTAATCCAATTTTCGATAATTTTTTTACCCAGTGGTGTCAATACCGATTCCGGATGGTATTGAACCGCACAGACATCATAGCTTTTGTGACGTAAAGACATCAATTGACCTTCGTCGTCTAGAGAGGTGGCGATAAGGGCATCGGGCAGGGGGTGTTCCACCACCCAAGAATGGTATCTTCCAACATCAAATGTTTTTGGGAGCCCTTTAAATAAGGGATCTTCCTCTGTGATGTGCACAGGGGTAGCCATTCCGTGATAGACTTTATTGAGGTTAATAAGTTTTCCTCCAAAAACTTCACCAATGGCTTGTTGTCCCAAACAAATCCCCAGAATTTTTTTGGTTGGAGCATAGCGTTCAATGGCTACTTTCAGTAAACCCGATTCTGAAGGGATTCCCGGTCCTGGTGACAGCAAGATCATAGGGTATTCCTCTAACTCCTCTAACTCGAATTGATCGTTGCGTTTTACGGTTACTTCAGAGTCCAATTCTTCCAAATAGTGGACGAGGTTGTAGGTGAAGGAATCGTAATTATCGATGACAAATACTTTTTTCATGAAGCGATGTTTTCTGCGAGTTTGAGCGCTTTGTCTAAGGCGCCTAGTTTGTTATACACTTCTTGTAATTCACTTTCAGGAACAGAATCTGCGACAATTCCTGCTCCCGCTTGGTAATGCAGTTGTTGGTTTTTGCTTAAAAAAGACCGGATGATAATGGCGTGATTGAAGTTGCCATAAAAGTCCATATACCCAATGGCTCCTCCATAAAAATTGCGTTGTGTTTTTTCATAGCGGTCAATCAATTGAAGGGCTTTGTGTTTTGGAGCACCACTTAGGGTACCCGCTGGAAAAGTATCTGCTACTACTCGAAAGGTTTTTGCTAGCTCCTTCATGGTGCAAGTAACTTTTGAGACTAGATGGATGACGTGTGAATAAAATTGAATCTCTCTATTTTTTTCCACCTTTACACCAGACCCATTCCTACTCAAATCGTTTCTTGCCAAATCCACCAACATGACGTGTTCACTGTTTTCTTTAGGATCTTTCGCCAGAGCTGCTGCTGCTTTACGGTCTTTTTCGTCATTTCCTGTTCGACGAAAGGTACCTGCTATGGGATGAATTTCTGCTTTACCTTCTTCAACAATTAATTGTGCCTCTGGGGAACTGCCAAAGATCTTAAAATCACCGTAATCAAAGAAAAACAAATAAGGGGAGGGGTTTATGGATCGGAGGGAGCGATAGACATTGAATTCATCCCCCCGAAACTGTTGAGAAAACCTCCTGGAAAGTACCAGTTGAAAGACATCTCCACGATAGCAATGCTCTTTTCCTTTCTTTACAAAGTCCAAGAATTCAGCATCGTCTAGGTTGGATGTTTTTTCACCTACTTTTTCAAATCCAAAGGAGCTCTTGTTTTCGGATTTCAAGAAGGATTCTATTTCATCCAAGTTATGCTTCCCGTCAACTGAATGAGAAAACAAGTGCGCTTCGTGATTGAACAAACTAATAGCAATAATATTTTGATACACCGCATAGTATATTTCAGGAATGTCTAGCCCCGGTTTACTTTTGTTGAGCTCGATTTGGTCAAAACGTTCAACAGCCTCATGCGCGATGTACCCAAAAATACCATTACTAATGAATTCAAAAGGAAGCCGTTCACTTTCAAATTGTTTTGAAAATTCATGTATTCTCTTTGGGATGTCCATTGTTGCAGTTGCCACCTCCACAGTGGAAGAACCGTCTGGAAAGTGTTGGGTAAGTTGACCCTCTTTCAGCTTAATAGAGGCAATCGGATTGCAACAGATGTAAGAATAGTTTTTGTTGTTGGCATGGTAGTCACTACTCTCTAATAGAAGAGAGAGAGGATACTGATCCCTAAGTTTTAAATAGACACTGACCGGGGTAATGGTGTCTGCAAGTATTTTTCTGTGCTCTGTTTTGAGGGCAAATGTCTTCACAATTTAAATTTTAGCAATTGATGTTATTTTAATGATAAAATTGTTTTCAGTTTGTTTCATAGGGTGCAAAATTAAAAAAGGCTTGTCGCGATGACAAGCCTTTGTATATTTTAATCTATTCAATTGTACCACGCGCTTCATTTAAGAGTCGTAGGCCACCAGCTGAAAAGAATTATTGTTCGGTTCATTAATCAAATATAGTATAATTTTATTACCCCAATCCCCGAACAATAATTATTTATTTATTTAAGTGTGAACCGTCACAGTATCCCTCAGGATTTTGTGTGTTGCCACATCCACATTTTGGTCTGTTTACTCGCATGATTACATTTTTAAATTGATGTCCAATTCAAACTCGTCGTAGATGGCTTTGTCACCTAAATTGTCAAAAAAGGAACTGGAACCATAACGCACATTGTACTTGGCACGATCTATTGTGAGTTTTGTTTGGGCATTGTCGCCTTCTATGTGCATTTCAAAGTTGACAGGATGGGTGATACCTTTGATGGTCAAATCAGCAGTCATTTCATAGTGATTTGCCATTTTCTGATCCGCTTTTGTAATCGTTAAAGACGATTGTGGAAATTGCTCCACACCAAAAAAGTCATCCGACTTGAGGTGACCCTCAAGTTTTTCCTTGTACTCTCCCGTGAGATCCGTTACATTGATAGAGGTCATGTCTACTGTAAAAGTTCCCCCTGTAATTTGGTCGCCATCCATTTCTAAAGAACCATCTACAAAATGGATGAATCCTTCGTGTTGACCGGTAACTTTTTTAGCTAACCAGTGAATTTTACTTTCGTCCGTGTTGATTTTAATTAGGCTGCTTTGGCTCCACGCTACAGTTGAAACAGCGACAAACAATAAGGTAATGATTTTCTTTTTCATAGCAATTTGTGTAATTTTTAATGTTAAATTTGATTCAAAAGAGAGATTAAATTTTGTTTTTCTTGGGCATTTAACTTTGCAGTTAATTGCTTTTCAGCCTCGTCTACGATTCGATCTAGATCAACCAAGACTTCTTTTCCTTTTTCAGTGATAAACAATTCAATCTTTCTCCTGTTTTTCTTGCAAATATTGCGTTGTACATAATTTTTATCGATCAATTTATCTACAATTCTTGTCGTGTTGCTCATCCTGTTGACCATGCGTTCTTGAACAGTACAAAGATTAGCAGCTTCACCTTTTTGTCCTCTCAAAATTCGCAGTACATTAAACTGCTGGAGCGATAGATCCTGTTGTTTTAAAACTTTTCCTAACACCTCCAACACCCGACCGTTTGTTTTGAGCAACGTTATGATGCAGAGCTTTGAATCTGATAACATATGTACTTACAATATTTGTAGGTACAAATATAAAATAAAATTTATTTCTCAAAATTTTTTAATGAATTTGTTTGCTGCTTGGAGCTGTTGTATTTTTACAAAAAATAAAAAATGGATTTATCACAAAAAGAGTGGGCTGAAAATCAGAAGTCAACAGCGGAAAGTATTCTGCTGGATGTAAGAACTCAGGAAGAGTACGAGCAAGGGCATATTCCGGGCGCTTCCTTACTGGACATCCGTGATCCACATGGTTTTATGGAAGGTTTGGCGAATTTAGATCGATCGAAGACTTATTTCGTTTATTGCCGCTCGGGCGCTCGAAGTGCCCAAGCGTGTCAGCTCATCAAACAACAAGGCATTGAAGCTTGTTATAATTTACTAGGAGGAATTATGGAGTGGCAGGGAGAAGTCACTCGTTAAGAACCTCTTAAATTTAACGTCCCAAAAATTTACCATGCAAGAGTCCTTACTGCATTACATATGGCGTTTTCAAAAATTTTCGAAGAGACCTTTGTGTTCTTTGGAAGGGAAAGAGATCAAGCTCATTCATTCTGGAAACCCTAATCCTAGGGGAGGGCCAGACTTTGTTGCTGCGCAATTGTATTTTGACGGTTTGTTGTGGAATGGACCTGTAGAGGTGCACCTTCTCGCATCAGATTGGTACCGTCATGGGCACCATTTAGATCCCCAATACGACAATGTCATCCTTCATGTGGTGTGGCAGCACGATACAGATGTTACTTGTCCTCTAGGAGGTAAATTGCCCACTTTACAGTTGGCAGATTTTGTGAGTCCTGAAACACTTCTAAAACACCAAGAGGTTTTCAATAAAGCGCCAAAATTTTTAGCCTGTGAATCGGCAATTCATCACTTTTCAATTTTTCAATGGGAACATTATTTAGATCGTCTTTTTGTAGAACGAATGGAGAAGCGGATCGAAGAAATACAGCAATTATTAAGCACTTTTAAAAATGATTGGGAAGCTGTTTTGTTTGTCCTTCTTTTCAAAACTTTTGGATTGAATAGTAATGGCTTTGCTTTTTTCGAAGCGGCACGACACACTCCTTTTCATTGTGTTCGCAAACTGCAAGGGAGACTCACAGAAATGGAAACTTTGTTTATGGGACAGGCCAATATGCTGACTACAACAGCCGTAGATGGGTATCACAAGGAAGTACAACAGCGCTACACCTATTTGAAAAACAAATTCAAACTTTCCAACACGAATCACAGAGTTCAATTTGCTCAATTGCGACTTTCAAATTTTCCTACAATCCGCTTGGGGCAACTGGCAGCATTATATAGCGAAAAAACAAACCTTTTTCAAGAATTGTTGCATCACAACCATTTGGATCAGTCCTTTCGCACCTTAAAAATGTACACCGAGCCTCTACTGGAAAAAGCACTATAATTTTGGTGCGATTAGTCCGGTAAGGGAAAAAAAGATCAGCCGTTCTTTTTTCAATTTAATTGCTATAAATACGCTACTACCTATGCCGTTTGCCTATTCGCGCTACTTGGGAAAATCAGGAGAAGAAGATTTGTTCCTATGGGCCCAGCAGCTTCCAAGTGAACAAAACAATATACTCAAAAAATTCGCATCATTTTCGGTACCCAACCGCAATGCAGCAAACAGTCAAGGACTGCTGCATTTGTAAAAAATTACTGTGAAAAAAAACGTTGTCTTCACTGTAATGTAGGATTTCAATTAATGAAAACTTGAAAGTTTTTATTAGAATATTAACTTTGTTTCCATGGCATTAACCCACCGACTTCGTATTTACTTTGAACGCAATGGTTTTGCTGTATCTACTCGTTTGGCGGAATTGTTGGGTATGAAAGTAAAAAGCGTCCGATTGTTTTTTATTTATGCTTCATTCACTACTTTGGTTGGTGGTTTTATTTTGTATTTGATACTGGCCTTTTGGTTGAAGCTAAAAGATATGATCTACACCAAACGCACTTCCGTATTTGACTTGTGATATGAAGTTTCTACAGTCCCCTCTTTTCCGGGCTTTTCTGTTGTTGTTTTCTATATTTCTCTTGGGAGCCCTAGGTTTTTATTAAACTTCACCGGACTTTTCTTTTTTTGACGCGGTTTATATGACGGCCATAACCCTCAGTACAGTTGGCTTTACTGAACTTGAGGGATTTACTGCTCTAGGAAGACGTTTTGCGATTTTATACATACTTCTTGCATTTTTGGTGGTAACCCTCTCGATTCGTTACATTGTAGAAGCACTTTTGAATCAATGGAGTCCAAATTTTATTAAAAAGAAAAAGAACAAAAAGATGATAAAAAAATTAAACCAACACACGATTGTTTGCGGATTTGGACGAAACGGAAGACAAGCTGTGAGCCGCTTAAAACATCATAAAGAACCCTATGTTGTCATTGAACATGACCCTAAAATAGTAGAAGCGAATGAAAAACAGGTCCTTTTCCAACGAGGTACCGCACTGTCTGATGAGATTTTGTTAGAAGCGGGAATCAAAAAAGCAAAAAATCTGATTTGTGCTTTACCAGATGATTCCGATAATCTTTTTGTGGTCTTAACAGCAAGAAAATTACAGCCCGAGATAGTTATCGTCAGTAGAGTATCAGAGGAATACAATCAGTCCAAACTCAAATGGGCTGGGGCTGATCACGTCATCATGCCTGATAAAATAGGAGGAGACTATATGGCCTCTTTATTAACTGTTCCCTATTTGATAGAGTTTTTAGGAAATCTCGATTGGTGGAACTACGAAACAAGTCCAAATGTAGAGGAAATAGAATTGAATAAGTTGCTAAAAAAATTACAAAACAAGACGTTGGAAGAGTTGCAAATCAGAGAAAAAACCGGATGTAATATAATCGGTTATCGAGATGATAAAGGCAAACAATACATTAATCCCGAGGCAAGGCGTGAACTTTCTGCTAATGGAAAGCTCATTGTATTGGGCACTCGAGAGAACATTAAAAAATTAAACCGCATCTTTCAGCTCGATTAGTTTGATATTCCCTTCCTTTTTATGATATTGAACCCTTGAAACCTTAGAACCTAATTTATGAAGCTTTCCAAAACATCAAGAATTGTTTTTTCTACAATCCTATTTTTTCTTTCTTTAACTCCTGTTTTTTCTCAAGAGCCCGGTTTAGACGAACGCATTAACGATGCATTTACCCCCGTTGCCAATTGGTGGGAGGGTTTGGTGTTGCATAACTTTCCTGGTACAGAAATACCAACTATAATATTTTTATTGGTTGGGGGTGCCTTGTTTTTTACGGTTTATTTTGGTTTTGTCAACATCCGACATTTTTCAACAGCGATCAATACGGTTCGTGGTAAATATGACAGTGTAGATCACCACAGTTCTGCAAATAAAGAATTGGCAATAGATGGAGATATTAAAGGGACTATAGCAGACGAAAGTAAGGAAGGTGAAGTAAGTCATTTTCAAGCCTTGGCAACTGCTGTCTCTGGAACGGTTGGAAATGGAAATATAGCTGGGGTGGCTTTGGCTATAGCAGTTGGAGGTCCTGGAGCTACTTTTTGGATGATATTATGTGGATTATTAGGAATGTCAACCAAATTTGTAGAATGTACTTTAGGAGTAAAATACCGTGATGTAGGCGAGGACGGAACGGTATATGGAGGTCCGATGTATTATCTCACTAAGGGGTTACAGGAGAAAGGATTTGTAACCTTAGGTAAAGTCCTGGCAGGTATCTTTGCTTTCTTGTGTATAGGAGCTTCTTTTGGTGGCGGGAACGCCGCACAATCCAATCAAGCAGCTATGCAATTGGTGAGTTCTTTTGGAATGTCTGGAGGAAGTGCACGTACTATTATTGGTATAATTATGATGGTTTTGGTAGGAATTATCATCATAGGAGGAATCAAACGCATTGCCTCTGTTACTGAAAAGGTAGTTCCCCTCATGGCACTGATGTACATCCTTGCTTGTGTCTACATAATCGCGACAAATTTCAGTTTAGTAGATGATGCTTTTGGCATGATTTTCAGTCAGGCTTTTAACCCCCAGGCCGGACTGGGAGGTCTACTTGGAGTGTTGATTACTGGTTTTCGTAGAGCTGCTTTTTCAAACGAGGCCGGAGCAGGGTCTGCATCGATTGCTCACTCTGCTGTTAAAACCAACTATGCCGCTTCTGAGGGACTGGTAGCCTTATTGGAGCCTTTTATCGATACTGTTGTAATCTGTACGATGACGGCCCTAGTCATTATTATTTTTAATGGAGATAATACGGTATTTAACTACGGAGGAGTAGGAGGCGTTGTAATGATAGATGGTGTTCCTGCTGAAGGAGCTGGAATAACAGCTGCCGCATTTTCAAAATACATTTCATTTTCCGGACCTTTCTTGACTATAGCGGTAGTATTGTTTGCTGTATCTACAATGATTTCTTGGTCTTATTATGGGCTGCAGTCTTGGATGTATATTTTTGGGAAGAGTAAAGCCTCTGAGTTGACGTACAAATCATTGTTCTTGATTTTTATAGTGATCGGAGCTGCTGGAGATATGTCAGCGGTTTGGGCCTTTTCAGACGCGATGATCCTTGCATTGGTTTTCCCAAATATGGTAGGCTTGTTATTGCTTTTCCCAAGAGTGCGTGAAGAATTGAATCGATATTTAGCCGCAATCTCAGGGGTTAAAAAAGGCTAAAATGATATCTAAGCGCTCACGTTTTGTGCTGTCTAAATCACAACGTGGCGCAGTTGTCATCTTACTTTTTTTATTGTTAGGAGTTCAGATCTATCGCTTGATTCTAATGTCCGATCATTCAAATCCTCTAGATCTAACCACTAGTTTAGATCTTCAAAAGCAATTAGAACGCAGTAACGCTTCTAATGATCCTAAGAGTACACCGTCTTTTCAATACAATCCCAATTTTTTAACCGATTACCAAGCGTATCTATTAGGTCTTCCAACAGAAGCCTATGATCGACTCAAAATCTATCGTCAAACCAATCAATTCATTAAAAATCCCGAAGAGTTTTAACTGATAACTCAGCTTTCTGATGCACAATTCAAGGCGATAGAAAAGCAGCTAAAATTTACGACTCGTTTTAAAAAAACAGCTAAAAAAGCGATACAAAAGAAGGACATCAATACGGCAACTGCAGAGGAGTTTACCCTAGTTTCTGGAGTTAGGAAAGTGCTTTCTGAGCGATTGGTGAAATATCGTACCTATCTCTCTGGTTTTTCTGTATTGGATTAGTGTTACGAGGTATACGGCTTGGATAGTATCGTTGTAAAGCGACTTTTTAATTATTTCGAAATTCAAAGCCCCGCCCAAATAGAAAAACTTGATTTGGAAACTGCGAGTCTTTCTGAGCTAGAGAAAATCCCCTACTTAAATAAGAAAGAGGCCGAGCAATTAATAGCATATCGAACAAAAAATAGTCATATAGAATGGGCATTTTTGTCTGAACTTTTTTTAAATTCCCCAAACAAACTCGAAAGATTAAAACTATATTTGCATTAAAAATTACCTATGATTGATTTCGAATTACGTCCCGAAATTAAAACCACGGAAACCCAAAGAATGGTTTACGAAGCGGCACGTGATTTTGCTGTTCAATTCATCAAGCCCAATATTATGGACTGGGATGAAGCACAGTATTTTCCTGTAGAGCTTTTTGAACAAGCGGGTTCCTTAGGGTTTATGGGGATGTTAATTCCTGAGGCTTACGGGGGATCAGGCATGGGGTATCATGAATATGTTACTCTAATCGAAACAATAGCAGCAGTAGATCCTTCCATAGGACTTTCCATCGCTGCCCATAACTCTCTATGCGTCAATCATATTTATTCTTTTGGAACTGAAGAACAGCGTCGTAAATGGTTACCTAAACTTTGTGACGGCACTTTTTTAGGTGCCTGGGGGCTAACAGAGCACAACACAGGTTCTGATGCCAAAGGGATGTCAACCACCGCTAAAAAACAAGGCGCGCATTGGGTGCTCAATGGCACCAAAAATTTCATCACTCACGGTATCTCCGGTGACCTCGCCGTCGTGATTGCACGAAATGGTGAAAAGGGAGATAATAGGGGAATGACAGCTTTTGTGGTAGAAAGAGGAACTTCCGGCTTTACTGCAGGAAAAAAAGAAAACAAACTAGGAATGCGAGCTTCCGAAACCGCGGAAATGGTTTTTGACAACTGTATCATTCCAGATGAAAACAGATTGGGACCAGTAGGAGATGGTTTTATACAATCCATGAAAATTCTCGATGGAGGAAGAATTTCCATTGCTGCACTTTCATTAGGTGTAGCTAAAGGAGCCTATAATGCTGCGTTGAATTACTCAAAAGAACGCAAACAATTCGGAAAATCCATCAGTAGTTTTCAGGGTATTTCATTTAAGTTGGCTGATATGGTAACTGAAATTGAAGCGGCCTCTTTACTTACGCAAAAGGCGGCAGAAATGAAAAATCAAAGCCTCAATGTGACACAAGCAGGGGCCATGGCAAAACTCTTTGCCTCAGAAACCTGTGTTAAAGTAGCTAATGAAGCCGTTCAAATCCATGGGGGTTATGGTTTTACCAAGGACTACCCAGTAGAAAAATTCTTAAGAGATTCTAAACTCTGTACTATTGGAGAGGGGACAAGTGAGATACAAAAACTTGTCATCGCAAGAAAAATTTTGGGACAATAAAAGTTTGCTTCCAAATTTGGCAGTTAGGTGATTCTTTTGTCTATATTTGCAACCATTATGAAAGGAGGTGCCATATTATGTTAATCATTCCCATCAAAGACGGTGAAAATATCGACCGCGCGTTAAAGCGTTTCAAAAGAAAATTTGATAAGACAGGAGCAATGCGTCAGCTTAGAACTAGAAAGCAGTTTACCAAGCCCTCCGTTTTAAATCGACAAAAAATACAAAAAGCGCAGTACATTCAACGGTTGCGCGACAGTGAAAACATTTAAGTTTACACGCACATTACAAACGTTATTTTATGAAGTTTTTTAACTTTATATTGTAACGTTTTTTTTTATGCCTATTGCTGCCTTTATCGATTATCTTCTTTTAGAAAAAAAATGTTCTCCTCATACAATTACTGCCTACAAAGCAAACTTGGAAGGTTTTGCTGCTTTTGTAAAGCAAGAGCAACAAGATTTTTTTCTTGAGGAGGTGTCTTACAGTGAAATAAGATCTTGGATTGTTTTTTTGATCGATTCGGGAAACAGCAAGCGGACCGTAAACAGAAAAATCTCGGTACTGCGTTCATACTACAAGTTTTTAGTTCAAACAGGAACTATAGCAGTCTCTCCCCTTAAGGAACACAAAGCTTTAAAGATCGAATCTAAAGTTGCTCTTCCCTTTTCTCAGGAAGAGATCAAACAGCTGTTCACACAAGACCTTTTTTCAGAAGACTATCAAGGTGTTTTAAAACGAACTATTATCCAACTCCTTTATTACACAGGCATGCGTAGGAGTGAACTCATTGCGTTGCAGGAAGGAGATGTTGATTTTTCAAGTGGGCTGATTAAGGTTTTGGGTAAAAGAAATAAAGAGCGTTTGTTGCCCCTAATGCCTGAAATGGCTATTCAGATAAAAAAGCTTTTAGGAGAACAAAAGAACTTAAAAATCAAAAAGGAGTTGCCTTATTTGTATGTCAATGAAAAAGGAAAAAAGCTTACTTCAGCCTTTGTTTATGATACCGTAAAATCGTACCTTGGGAAAGTGTCCACTAAGACAAAGCGAAGTCCACACGTGCTCAGGCACAGCTTTGCTACTCATTTATTGGACCAGGGAGCTGACTTGAATGCGATTAAGGATCTTTTAGGTCATTCGAGTGTTGCAGCAACACAACACTACACGCATAGCAGTATGACTAAGATTCAGCAAGTTTATCAAAAGGCGCATCCCAGAGAAAAAGAAAACAACTAAAAACACACACATTATGGTCACAACACACTTCAGAGCCGTAAACTACAAAGCGGACATCAAATTGAAAGAGTTTACAACAAAAAGAGTAGAGAAACTAACCTTGTTTCACAAACAAATCATCGAGGTTTTTGTGTTTACCAAAGTGGAAAACAGTTCAGATGGTGTGAACAAATGGGCAGAATTAAAAATCAGTATACCTGGAGATGATATCATAGTAAAGAAAATTTCTAAATCTTTTGAGGAATCTATTGACGCCGCCGCCGCTAGCGCAGAACGAATTTTAAAACGCAGAAAAGAAAAAGAACGAATCCTGTAAAAATTTTATTTTTTTCTTTTGATAGCATAAAAATTAGCATTTAATTTGCAGTCGATTTTACTGAGGTAAAGTTGTAAAAGCCGATATAGCTCAGCTGGCTAGAGCAGCTGATTTGTAATCAGCAGGTCGTGGGTTCGAGTCCCTCTATCGGCTCAATAATTTAAAGAGACTATAATAAGCTCTTTCTGATTTAAGTTCATTGAAAAAATAGGGGAGATACTCAAGCGGCCAACGAGGACAGACTGTAAATCTGTTGTTTTTTAACTTCGCAGGTTCGAATCCTGCTCTCCCCACTCAGCGGTTTTGTAAAAAACAGTATCTTTACATTCCGATACCAACACTGATTTTCAACAATCAGTTCAATGCGAGAGTAGCTCAGTTGGTAGAGCGTCAGCCTTCCAAGCTGAATGTCGCCGGTTCGAACCCGGTCTCTCGCTCTTTTTTTTGCCGATGTAGCTCAGGGGTAGAGCGTTTCCTTGGTAAGGAAGAGGTC
>Ga0181581_10001578_pt1 | contig 17782 bp, 15 predicted proteins | sample 071ome_22_FD_132433 | JGI IMG/M metagenome (GOLD analysis project Ga0181581, IMG submission 132433) | Coastal salt marsh microbial communities from the Groves Creek Marsh, Skidaway Island, Georgia - 071404AT metaG (megahit assembly) | ecosystem: Environmental > Aquatic > Marine > Intertidal... | reverse complement strand
TATTGCTGGCGATGGCAATTTGGTTAGGGGCCTATCTGTTGACGCTAATTTTTAGACTTAAACTTACCTCGGCGGGTCCGGTCACAAAACACATGCCGTTATTTGTGGTTGGAGCTGCTGGTGTAATCCAAGGTGCGATCGGGACTGCGGGCCCTGTGCTGGCGCCCTATGTTCACTCTCTCAATTTAAAGCAGCCGCAGTACGTCTTCGTCGTATCCGTGCTTTTTCAAATTTTTGCTCTCACTCAGCTTGTTTCCTTTATATGGCTCGGATTAATAGATTTGGAGAGAGCCTATGAGAGCATGCTTGCATGTATTCCGATTGCTATCTTCCTGCCACTTGCGGTCTGGCTTTCTCGCTTTTTTAACGACAGAGCATTCAATGCACTTATTGTCGGACTTTTGGTTGTGATTGAAATCAGGCTCATCTGGAGGATCATGACTTAAAACTGGTTTCTTAGCTCGCATCGTGGCCTTGATGGAGGGATTTACCAAGACTATACTCCGGCCCCGAGAGAAAGTGGCCCTGTCCGACATATCTGATTTGGATTGTTCGAACCACGCGATATCGAATTACGTTCGTGCCGTAGTAAGGGGTTAGGCTAATTAATTATTAAAGAGGAGCTTGAGCCTTGTCTGGTTCTGACGGCATAAACACCATGGGAATTGATCTTCCCGATACCGAAGTTAATGTTAAAGAAACATTTGGTCTTGATGTAGATATGAAGGTCCCCGCCTTCACCAGGAGGACCGAGTATGTCCCGGAACAAGACGATGCATACTGTTTTGATCATGACACGACTTTGGCGATATTAGCCGCTTTTTCCCATAATCGGCGCCTGATGGTGCAAGGTTACCACGGAACAGGAAAGTCGACCCATATCGAGCAAGTTGCCTCACGCTTAAATTGGCCTTGTATTCGGGTAAATTTAGACAGCCATATCAGCCGTATCGACCTGATTGGCAAAGACGCCATAGTGCTCAAAGATGGGAAACAGATTACGGAATTCAGGGAGGGTATCCTCCCTTGGGCCATTCAGCACCCGGTTGCCTTAGTGTTTGACGAGTATGATGCGGGGCGCCCGGACGTCATGTTTGTTATTCAGAGAATACTCGAATCCGACGGAAAGATGACGCTTTTGGATCAAAATCGAGTGATCCATACCCACAAAGGGTTTCGTTTGTTTTCTACCGCTAACACGGTGGGCCTTGGTGATACGACTGGGCTTTATCACGGTACACAGCAGATTAACCAGGCACAAATGGATCGCTGGAATCTTGTTACGACGCTAAATTACCTCCCGCACGACATTGAGTGCGGCATTGTCTTAGCGAAAGCGCCCCACTTCGATAATGAAGAGGGGCGGAAGACGATTGCGAGCATGGTGCGCGTTGCGGATTTGTCCCGGGCCGGGTTTATGGCTGGTGATATCTCAACTGTAATGTCACCAAGGACGGTGATCACCTGGGCCGAAAACGCCAATATATTTAACGATGTCGGCGTAGCCTATCGGATGACTTTCATAAATAAATGTGACGAATTAGAGCGCACTACAGTTGCTGAATATTATCAGCGGTGTTTTGGAGAGGAATTACCAGAATATCAAACTGTCCCAGCTGATGCTGGTTGAGGCTTTGCTTGGGAGTAGAGCAGGGATTAGGGAGGCTATCATAGCACATGGCTTCGGATGAAAGTCCAGTAGAGGAATTCCGGCGGATTACAGCGGCAGCTATGCGCGCGATCGCTGAAAATGATGAAATCCAAGTAACATTCGGATCAGAGGCGCGCATGGTCGGCAACACGGCTAGGCTGCCTACACCACCGCGAAAAATGTCTCGGGACGATGTGGCACAACTTCGCGGTGAGGCAGATGGAATGGCTCTCAGGTTGCGGTTCCATGATGATAAGGTGCACAGGAAGTTCGCGCCCTCTGGCCAAGAGGCTCGTGCCGTCTTTGATGCGTTTGAACAGGTTCGCGTAGAGGCTCTTGGTTCTGAAGAGTTTAAAGGCTGTGCAGAAAATCTCCGAGCGTCATTTCAAGAGAAATGTCAGAAAGCAGGTTATTCTAGAGTCGGAGACCGGGAGGACATCGGATTGTCAGATGCGGTCGCTTTACTCACTCGTGAGAGATTAATGGGAGAAGAACTACCGGCTTCGGCTCAGAATGCCCTCGGCTACTGGCGAAACTGGCTTGATAGCAGAATCGGCGACGATTTTGCGGATCTTCGTTCGAGTATTGGCGATCAAGAGGAATTTGCTAGAGCACTCGATAAAGTCATGGTTCACCTTGATCTATATGATCTTGATGAAGAGGAGGAAGGTGACGAAGAGATTAGCGAGGAGGCTCCTGAAGAAGACGAGAATGACGACTCAGACGACGAGAGCGAGTCGGAGGATACTGCAGAAAGCGCTGAAGGTGATGAAAGCGCAGAGGAAGAGGGGTCCGAGCAGGTCGAGGATGACCAGATGGCTGGTGAGGATGACTCTGATCAGCCAGACTCTGAAAAGAGGCGAAGAGAGAGTGCCGATGGTGATGGCTCTAAGGCCCGCTATCAGGTTTATACGCAAGATTTTGATGAAGAAATTGAGGCAGCGGAACTTTGTGAAGAAGAGGAACTTACAAGGCTCAGGCATCATTTGGATCAACAACTAAGTGTGCATCAAGGGATTATTGGAAGGTTAGCTAATCGATTGCAGCGGCGACTGATGGCAAAACAATCCCGTTCATGGGAATTTGATCTAGAGGAGGGTTTGCTTGATGCGGGCCGACTGGCCCGGGTCGTGGTCAACCCGATGCATGCACTCTCATATAAGATGGAGCATGAGACTGATTTTAGGGATACCGTTGTTTCCCTGCTGATCGATAACTCTGGTTCGATGCGTGGGAGGCCCATTGCGGTAGCAGCAATGAGCGCGGATATTTTGGCCCGGACGCTTGAACGTTGTGGTGTCAAAGTAGAAATCCTTGGATTCACGACTAAGGCCTGGAAGGGTGGACAGTCGCGCGAGAAATGGTTGGCTGATGGAAAACCGGCCTCACCTGGCCGTCTCAATGATTTGCGCCATATCGTCTATAAAAGTGCTGATGCTCCTTACCGTCGATCGCGTAAAAGTCTTGGTTTGATGTTACGGGAAGGTCTTCTTAAAGAAAATATTGATGGGGAGGCGCTTCTGTGGGCGCATAACCGACTTATGGCTCGCTCGGAGCAACGTCAAATTCTTATGGTTATCTCTGACGGTGCCCCAGTGGATGATTCTACATTGTCGGTTAACCCGGGCAATTATTTAGAAACCCATTTACGTTCAGTTATAGATTTTATAGAGACGCGATCTCCTGCTGAGCTGATTGCGATTGGTATCGGACATGATGTAACTCGCTATTACAGGCGAGCAGTGACCATCATGGATGCTGAGCAGCTGGGAGGGACTATGATGGAGAAACTTGCCGAGCTTTTCGAAGAAGAGAATGATTGGCGATCAAGGTCTGCGAGACAAAGTGGACGCGCAGCCTAGCGCCTATTGTCCGTTATCAGTGCTATCCAATGTTCCTGCTGCGTCCTTTAGGACTTTAACGTCACGTCGAGGGAAGGGGATTTTTATATTATGCTGCCGGAGTGCTCCCCAGATCATATAATTTAAATCTGCTCCAACCCGGTTTTTGCCGTCATCGATGTCGTCCATCCAGAATTCTACCAGAATATTGATGCCGTTTTCCCCAAATTTTTCGATTTCGGCGTCAGGCTTTAATTCTATTGGTAAGTGATCCCCACTTATTACCTGAGGATGGCTTGATACAACGTCTCTAATTACTTCAAATAATAGGTCCAGATCAGTTTCGTATGCGACTTGAAACTTTAGCTGGTATCTCTGGTGCTGATTATTATGTGTCCAATTTGTAAACGAAGTTGTGATAAATTTTTCGTTAGGAACCATTATATCTTTGCCATCAAATGTTTCTAAAGTTGCGGACCGCATCGATAGCTCTCGAAGGCGCCCCGATCTGCCATCTTCAAGTTGTATGTAATCTCCAATAGAGATTGAACGGTCTAATAAAATAATGATCCCGGAGATAAAGTTAGAGGCAATTTGTTGGAGACCAAAGCCAAGACCTACTCCCAATGCTCCTCCAAAGACTGCTAGGGCAGTTAAATCAATACCTATAATATTTAGAAGTAATAAAAATACTAAAACAAAAACCGCGATTTCAAATAGTTTCGACATTATTTCTCGGGTTGCCGAGTCGAAGTTTGGTCTCGAACGGATCATTTTTTGTCCGGTCTTATTTGACCAGCGTCCGAGCCAAAATAATAAAAATCCAAATAAGAGAGTGCGAAGGACCGAGTAGAGGGTAAGGTTTATATTTCCGACTTTTAGCGAATACGTGTCCAGCCACAACGTAAGGGGAACTAGTAAGTCTGCAATGTGGAGAAGGCCAATTGGTATTCCAATCCATTTTATTACAAAAACTATAGAGGGAGATTGGATAAAGCGGCTTATGATCACAAAAAGGAGCCAAATCAGTGCAACACTTTGTGCAGCTCGTAAAAACCATGATTTCCCGGAAAACTCTGGGCTAAAGAAGTCAATACCTCCCAGACTCATAACGAGAAGCAGAGGTAAACAGAGGGGCCTTAAGCTCTCGGGATTGAACCAGGCAAAGGCCAACCGAGCTTTTCCCGATTCCAAATGATGTCGATTCAGGCGTGGTTTCAAGAGGAGAGAGAGAACCCAAGAAACCAAACAAGCAGAGGCTACCAAGCTAATTTGCCAATAAAAGTCTGGCGAATTCAGGCTGTCTAGATGCAGGGTAACGTGTTGGTTAATACTCTCCAGCATCTGTTACCAGCCCTTAAGCTTTCGCACGAAGAGGGCGGTTTTCGTTCTTAAATCTTTTCGATTGTTCATTATTTTAGTCCTCACAGGTTCGCGCCTTAAGCAGCATTCACCGTTCCACGACCAATGGTTCTTTTCCGATGAAATTCTAGACATTATTTTATTAAACATAAATAGACCGAAAATTTTCCCTGGCGAAAGCCACACGTTCTCTAACCGAAGAAAAGTGTTTTACCTGAATTTTTTTAAGTCTGGGAGAGAGGCCTTCTCTGTTGGCAATTTGAATATTCAGACCGGGCCGCGCATTTAGTTCTAACAGCAATGGCCCAAATTTCTGATCCATCACCAAATCGACACCTTGATATCCTAATCCCGTCATTTCATATGATCTGGCAGCAATGTCTAGTAATTGATCCCAGTGAGGTATGACTAAACCGGCCACTTGATGGCCCGTATCTGGATGATCCTGGACCACTGAATTTTTCCATACGGCGTGCAAGGTTTGTCCGGTAGCAATATCAACCCCGGCTCCAATGCATCCCTGGTGCAAATTTGCTTTCCCCCCGGACTCTTGGGTGGGTAATCTTACCATCGCCATTACGGGGACACCCATAAAAATTATTATCCGAACATCTGGGACGCCTCGGTATGAGATATGCTCAAAAATGGGGTCAAATTTTACCCTATATTCAATAATTGCTTTATCGGGCTGACCCCCGAGACTGTAGATGCCGCTGAGAATATTAGACACCTGGAATTTAAGGTCTTCCGATGCAACCAAGGATCCGTCTGACTTTCTGAAGTAACCCCTGGTTTGGCCAGTAATGACTGTTATCCCTTCCCCTTGGCTTCCGTGCGCTGGTTTGATCACAAAATCGTCATGCAATGACAGTAGTTTTGGGAGGTCATTGATTTGCCGTTGGATCTCAATAGCGGCGTAAAGCTCCGGGACCGCAATTCCAAATTTTTTCGCGAGAAGCTTCGTTCTAATTTTATCATCTACAAGTGGATAAAACCGACGTGAGTTGTATTTGAGTATGTAGTCGGCGTTGCGTTGGTTAACCCCAATAACGCCTGCGGCCCTTATTTTTTTTGCTATACCGAACATAGCTAATCGCTACCAGAAAGGACCTTGAAGCGAGGAAGTTCCACGAGCCTGTAGCCTGTGTATCTGCCTAATCCGAGCGTCAATGCTAAGATCATCAAAAGTGCCTCAGGGAATACGAAGGTCCAATATTCGACAAAATCATTGGTCATTGCATAGAAGCACAAAAGTGCAACAAAAAAGCTTCCAGATACTTGGATTAGAGCTTCTTTGGGGCCCCTCTCATCCCAGACCACGGTCATCCGCTCAATCGTCATTGCTAAAATTACGATTGGGAATAGGGCCACTGAAAGTCCACGATCCCATCCTAGCTTGTAACTGACAATGCTGATTAGCGTCATTAGAAAAATTACAACAATAACGATGCAAGCTAAACGAGGAACTAAAAGCAGTTTCAAATGTTCCAGATAAAAACGGATCAGCAGACCGACTCCCAGAACAAGAGAAAATAAAAAGACTCCGTAAAGAAGGTCAGTTTGACGAAACGCCAAAGCAATCAGTACGGGCATGAAAGTGCCGAATGTCCTCAGGCCAATGACGTTGCGCAAAATAACAAGCAGGAAAATTCCGATAGGTACCATCAGAAGCAATCGGTATACCTCTTGTGTCTGAATCGGGAGTCCAGATAAAGACAGGGTAGAAAATGGGTCCACTCTCGTTTCTCCCTCTTTTTGGGCTACCCTAAAGGCGGAGAAAAGCATTCCGCTGACTGCGATTTCTGTTTTTGACTTTACGGCACCTACAACTGATAACAACGGTTCTTCGCCGTGCCACCAAGATAGATGATCTCGGGGTTTCTGAAATAACCCTGTAGCGGGATTGAATGGTACCCATCTTCCCTCGTCGTGGAATTCTATCCAGCTTGTCAGGCGCGCCGAGCGACGATCGGGTGTGAGCGCTAAACCATTAACAAGACGGGCTGGTATACATGCCACTCTTAACACGGCAACTAGTACCTTCGAGACGGACCTACTGCGTTTATTGCCGCTAAGTAATAGTGATTCTTTTGTCGTTGATCGGGGGTTTTTCAACCGACTTGATAAGAGACGCACAAATGTTCGGTTATCAGCGGAGGCCCTTTCAATAGAACGTGAAATCTCCTGCGCTGCAATTAAATCGATACCAGATAAGCCACTGCTCCTCGGATTCACAGAGTAATCCATGGTGGCAATATTTTCTTGGATAGGGTTTTGATATATCAAGGCTTGATACCAAAATGTTTGCTTGCCGTCGGCCTGCCGCTTCGTCAGATACAGCCGACGATTTCCATCTGTTTTTTCTGTGCTCAATCCATAGCCCCGTGAAACAAAGTGTTCATCAAGAATGGAGATACCCGTTGTTTCTTGGGGTAGCATTAGAGAGGCCTTCACAGGCGCGCCCTTGGCCTCAAAAGTGGCCTGAATTTCTATTCTCCAGGTTGGCGCAGTTTCATCAGGAAGTAAGGGGAAGTTCAGTTCTAGCCATCTATATCCCGTAAGTCCGAGCCCAAGCAGAAAAACAAAAAGGCACAGAATAAAAACATGCTTTTGTTTCATTGTTTTATATCTTTATCCGAACAAGAAAGTTCAGTTTTTAAGGCTCTGGAGCTATCCACCAGGGCTCGACGATGAAGAAAAGAGCGGCCGATAAGGAGTTTAGTGGAGAACCGTTTTCTATTTGATAGGTTTACTAATGTCATAGCCGAGATGTTTCCGACACAAATTTTCATTTCGACAACGGGACGTTTTATTGAAGCCCCACCGCGGCGACGTCGGATCTTCGACGTACCGACCACTGGTAGCTCAAAATCGTGATTTATCCCGAGTTCATCCTTTACAGTAAAGCGTACCCAGCGGCGTCCATTTTTTTTAAACTTGAAGAGTTTTGTGTAGCCCAGCGAAGACATGTCGGCACCCGTATCTAATTTACCAATTAACGTTACGCCAACCGGACCGATTTTAGAGCGTTCTAAATAGCCTAATACCGGTAAATCCTGCGCAAATGATGGGGTTATACTGGTAAGAAAAAGCATGATTATTGGGGCTTTGATACTGATAATTCTCATGACGCAATAGGCCTTTTCCCTAACCGTAGGAGCGCTAAAAACTGAGTGGAGTAAAAAAGGAAAATTTCGTTGTAGGATGAATTTTTAGGCCTATTAGACCATATTTTCAAAAATGAAAAGCGATAAATTTAAACGTATGAGGTTAGTCAGTTCTGCGGGGTCACCGATCAGTAAGGCCAACTGGTGTACGCTAGCTTTTATTATTCCAAATTCACTCAAGTGACTTTTTTACTGTTAGTAAAAAATTACGGTGACCGACTTTGTACAACAGTCTAAGGCGCGGCATCGGGTTCATGATAGCCGAGGAAAAAGCACTATATGCTCTCCAAAAATAATTAAATATTTTTAATGAAATTCCTCTTGTAAATTGAATTTGGTTGACCATTTGTAGTGAGCCCTAAATGCCGCCAACGAACGGCGGGAGACCGCGGCTTTACCGAGAGGTTCCCACAGAAGGGTTTTTACGCGGAAATATAACATTCCGCGCACCTTAAAATGGCAATTTGCGCCACAACCTCAGTCTAATTCTGGAGAATAGAAAATGGTAAAGGACAAGTCTCGCCTCTCTATTGGGCTAGCGAGTACAATTATCGCTGTAATTTTGTCAACGCATGCCTTTGGTGGCTCTCATGGAGGGCCCAACTACAAGAATAAGAAAGTTACGATCACTGTCGGTTTTGATGCTGGGGGTACCTACGGTCTTTATGCCCAACTTTTTTCTCGATACTTAAAGAATAATGTCCCCGGTAATCCCACTTTTGTTGTGCAATACATGCCCGGTGCTGGCGGGATGAAAGCGAGCAATTACGCATATAACGTGATGCCAAAAAATGGTTTCAATTTATTTGAACCCCCAGACACCATTGTCATCACTAATCTCTTGGACCCCAAAAAAGCACGTTATGATGCCAGAAAGTTTAATTGGTTAGGAACGGCAGTCCAAACGAATGCTGTACTGGTGCTTAGGTCTGACAAAAACGTGCAAACCATAGAAGATCTCAAAAAGATTTCGGTGAACGTTGGGTCAACTGGGTCAGGTTCGCAAACGTTTTTAATGCCAGCGATGTTAAACGGGATTTTCGGAACAAAGATGAAAATCATTCAGGGCTATGCAGGGTCTCAAAAAGCAATGCTTGCTATGGAGAAAGGCGAATTGGATGGTATTTCGCTCACTTGGGGGTCCTGGAAAGCCTCTCGAGGTGAATGGTTTAAAAATGGGTTTGCAACTAAAATTGTCCAGATCGGTATTAATAAAGACCCAGAATTGGAGCGCGTGCCAATCTTGCTTTCGATGGTGCCTAATGGTGATTTGAAAAAGATAGTTGGCTTTATGTCCTCTTTAGGCGCTGTCGGTCGTAGCCTTGTTTTTCCACCTCAAACGCCGCAGGCTAATGTGAAACTGATGCGTGAGGCTTTTGAAACAACGGTCTTCAGCGAAGATTTCAAAACCGACGCCAATAAACGCAAACTTGATGTAAATCCCCTTTCTGGGGAAGCGCTTGAAAAAACTGTCAACGAAATGATGGATATCGACAAAGCACTGATTCAAAAGGCTCGCCAACTTATAATGATTAAGGGCCGCAAAAGCGCCTGATCGCTGGAACACGAAAAGGGGAGGGGGCACTCTCCCCTTTTCGACTTGATTGCTTCGAATATCGATATCCGGTGGCCGCCGCTTGCTCTCCTCATTCTGATAGAGATGGAATATTTAATTCCACGGTTTTTCACTGAGATGGCGACGTGATTTGTTGGTAAATAGGGTAAGATTGCACGTCCTTAGTACCAACTTGCTAGCCCAAAAGTTCTTTGAAAAAGATATTCTTGTGAAAGAACTTCTCTAAATAGGGGTCAGTTAGATCTAGTTTCTGTGGTTTTTGCCTTGGGCGGATTTAACAGAGTTAGAATTGATATAACCATAAAACCCGCGGCGATGAAGAAAACCCAACTTGGTTTACCCGCATCCATCACGATGCCCATCAAAACCGGACTAATCGCGGCTCCGACAAAATGACCGTTAGACATAAACCCATAAGTTTTTCCTGCTTGGCCCTCTGGAGTTATTTCCTTAACCATCATATCGCGAGCAGGCTTAACAACGCCCAACATAACACCGATTAGACCGAACATAATAATTAGAGCGGCATGCGGCAGAGAATATACCCCCGCCAAAATTGTCAAAACAGCGCCAATAAAAAATGCCAGGGCTGCTTGCTTGTTATGGTTTGATGCTTTGTCCGCAAGCCAACCTCCGAGCAAGACCCCAATCAAGCCGCCTCCCGCATATGCTGAAAGAGCTGCCGCCGCGGAGATCTCATCAATTCCATGAGCTGTTACCAAACCGGCGTGGATAAAGTTATTCAATCCGACGGTTGCCATCGCTGTAATACAAAAAAACATGTAAAGAATTAACATTTGTGGTTGTATGAGCATGCGTAGGCCATCAGATACGGAAACACCCTCCTTTGGCTTGCCCTTTTTTCTCCCCGCATGGTCCTGAAGAGTTCCAGATTGTGCAAGCATCGCTATGCCTGCCACTGCGCCCAAGATAGCCACTGAAAATATTGCACCTTTCCAACCCCATTGTGTTGTTAGGAAAAAAGCAGCCACCAATGGCGCCATTAAGGTGCCGGCATTACCAGCAGCGGTGTGAATGCTGAAAGCACGCCCTATACGCTTTTCATCAACGCTCGACATCAATATTGCGTAGTCAGTCGGGTGAAAGACACTATGTCCCAAGCCTGCGAACACCGCGAGAACGAGCAATACCCAGTAAGTGTCCGTGAAAGCCATTGCGCCAAGTCCAAAGGTCTTCATGAACAATCCTATGATAAGGATCCATTTGGCGCCTACTCTATCAACTAGGAACCCAACTGGAATTTGAGCAAGCGCGCCGGACATATTGAGAAGGGTCATAATTAGCCCCATGGCAGCGAAACCGACGCCGAAATGGGGTGCCATCATGATAAAAAGAGGGGGTAGAATAAGCTGGGAGTAATGGCTCATAAAGTGGCCGGTGCTGACCAGACTTAACACACGGACTTCGCGTCCCATCGATCTTACCACTGTTGCCATTTTTATAATCCTCAAGGCCAATTTTTTCGAGGACCCCTCACAACGAACAAGCAATCCCCAACGTTCTAATTTTTATCTCTGAAGCTTATCTAAAGCAACTCAAAGCAAGGAGATGATTATTGCTGCAAAAATTCCAGCAAGTGGAGGAAGGAAAAAGGATGAAGCTGTTCTGAGGTAAACAAATTTATGACCGAGGAATGGGATTTCCCATGCTAATATTCTATGGATGGCAAAAATTTCCCAAGTCGTCAGGAAAGCTGTTAATTGAGGTATTCCCACCCCAATTTTATACATCGCAAGAGCCAGGGGGAAGGCAACCACGCCTCCAGCTGGGACCAAAACGCCTGCTATTGAGGCGATTAATATTCCTGTAAAGCCAGAATCCTTGCCGAGCCATTCACTTATCGTTTCTCCTGGAAGTAGTTCGGCCGCGAAGGCGGCCATTGATAGCGCAAGACACATTCGAGGGGCCATCATCAGGAAATAGCCCCAGCCCACTCTCGTTCCCGTTTGAAGCGTTTGGTCTTTTCTCCGCCATGCGAGTAGGGCAAGCAAAAGCACTCCCAGCCACATCAAAATTGCAATTGCTGGGCTGCCTCCACCGTCCATAGTACTAATTTTTCTCTGGTAGATTGATTCTGATTGGTAGGTAGAGAGCGACAGTTCCGCAGATGATTGGCAGCAAGACACTCGCCCCCACTCGAATTGCCGTGAATTCCTCGCCCATGAGAGGGAGTTCCCAAACCAAAATTCTCTGAAAACCAATCATTGCCCACGCAGATATGTAAGCCACCAATGCTCCCTTGTTTGCTCCAGAAACATAAAGAGCAACGACGATTGGAAAAGAGGTTAGGGGACCTCCTGGGGTGAGTGCGCCGGCGATCGTCGCTATAACGACGCTTTTAATCCCTGCTTGGTCGCCTATTAAACGTGAGACGACTTCTCTTGGGATTAATAGTTGAAGAAATGCTGCGATTAGGACCGCGGCACCCACTCGGGGCATAATAAATTGGAAGAGATCCCATGCATCATCTATGGCCCTGTCAAAAGCGACTGGCCCCTTCCAAAACCATACTGCTAAGCCCGCTGCTAATGCCAGAAGTGCGAAAACCAAAAGAGAGCCGTCAAAGATTTTTCTTGTAATAGGGGTATTCAATGACCCCTTTGCCAGTTTTTGATCTGTTTCACTCATGGAAGAGTTTAATTAAGGATGAACGTTCTCGGTGAACCAATCAGTGGGCAATTCGTGTCCCACGCCGGCTTCGATCGCCTTTTTATAGGCAACGCCGGCCGTAACCGCAAACTGAAGACCTAACCCCATATCATTGATAAAACAGGTTATTTCATTCTCTGTTTCACGCCCCTTGACTTCACCGGCAATCATTTGTGGTAGCTTTGGACAGGCGTCGTAATCAAATGTCCTATTTACGTCCCATCCCTTTCCGCTTCGCCTATCTGGGGGTTCGAGGCCAGCAGCGACCACGGTATCGGGGCGTTGCTGACCAAAATGTAATCCAACTCGGTCGCATTTTTTAAGAGCGGCCTCTTCAATCTCTGGCATCTTAATCGAACTGACATGTACCCCGGGTCTAAGCCATCCCTCCACGTAGACCTTTTCGATAGAATTTGTTGCGCAAAGAACAATATCGACGCCTGAAACTGCTTCCTCCGCTGAGTTCACCGCCATCATCTCTACGCCAAGAGTTTCAGTCATTTCTTGCGTGAAATTAAGCCGATTTGTGGGGTTTGGGCTGAAGCATTTGATCATCTCTATGTCCCGGACGGCGCAGGTCGCCATTAACTGGGTCCCTGCTTGCCAACCTGACCCGAGAATACCCACCGTTTTGGCGTTTTCTCGAGCCATATATTTTACACCAAGGCCATTGGTGGCTCCAACGCGCATTCGTTGTACGACGCCATCAGGCATAATTGCGAGTGGTTCGCCATTTTTTGTGCTGAAAAGAAGGACAAGACCAACCCATCTATTATTAGGGGCTGCAGGAATTTTTACCCGTCTCAAACTTCCTTCAACAACAGGCCACGTTACAATATCTGAGTTTAGCCTAACAGCACTAAAGCCTTGAGATGGCGCCACGCCGTCCATTGTTTTGAATCCATAAATAGCATCTTCACCGTTGTGGCTTGCCGGCACTAAAGTGTCCGACCTACGTCTGGTAACAGCTCGACCGGCGTGAAGATCTTTATAGACCTCTTCTAGGGCCTCAAGGACATCCTCAATCGACAATAACTGAGAGATTTCCTCGTTTGAGAGGATCAGTGTCATTTTTCGTTCTCCAGTTTTAAAACGAAAACGCCGGAACTCTGGTTAAAGAAGCCCCGACGTTTGATGATTTTGCGCTTTTTCAGCGCGTTTCTATTGAATGCGGGGTGTTAGCGCATCCCGTATTTGGCCAAAAGATCGCGGGGATCTTCTTCTGGATTATAACCTTCGTAGGGTTCGAGTTGTTCGTACCAAGCAGCACCCATGGCTTTCAGTATTCTGTTGTGACATACAACAAGCCGCGCCGGATTTTCTGGATCGGTATTAAAATGCTTGTGCTCTACATAGGGAGGTATGTAGACAAAGTCTCCTCGTTTCCACTCATATTTTTTAGGCTCTTGCTCCCAAGTCCAGCTAAATTTGATATCGACGTCAAAATTTACGTCCCAATGCAGGTCATAACCGCTGCCTTCTGCTACGAAAAACACCTCCTCCGCAAGGTGACGATGTTTTCCTGAGGCCTGTCCAGGAGGTAAAAGATGCATATATATATCAACGCAATTTTCGACTGTGTTTAGTTTTTCGTTGACCATATGCTTGAGAATTCCATGTGGTGAATTCTCAAAAGGCATATCACCCGATTTTACGACCTTTAGTTTTTTGTTGTAGTAATTCTCTACGTAGGCAGCCGTCTCGGCCAAGTTTTCCTTGTAAAAATTACAAACTTGATTGCCTGCTGCCGCGACTTCTCTCTCGTCCAACTTAATCTCCGTGCTTAAAATCTAAGGGCCAATAATTAATAATCGCCTGGCGGCATATAGTTTTCTTGCCCTGGCGCTATTTCCTTAGGCGGCATTTTGACGTTTTTTTGGAAAACCATATGCATGAATAAAAATAAAGGTTTTGCCTTCATTACGAGAACCACGAATTCTTCGTCAGCACTTTTGTTGAAATGCTGGTGCACACAACCATTCTCAACAATCATGCAGTCTCCGGCCTCTGCGTCTATACGTTCCCCATCATGAACGTCATAGCCCTCACCTCTCAGGACAAAGAAAACAGCACTGTTCATATGTCCGTGTTTTTGGCCATAACCACCCGGAGCAAAGGCTCCCAAGTGCGTCTCGATGGATTGGGCTATATCGAGGTTTTGCGGATTGATGACAGATTTATCGTAAAATTGAGGTCCGCCCTTCCACTTCCAGTCGTGGATACTGTAGACCCGTTGTTGATCATATAAACCTTGTTTCATTTCACCGTAGGTGCCTTCAAGAGCGCGAACAAAGGTTCGCTTCTTGACCCAACGATCCCAAACTACTTCCGGTTGATTGTGCCCGGGTCCCGCATCGGCAGTTGTTGTTTCTCTGCTTCCTTCAGCCATTCTCTATCCTCTTTACAAGCCCGCCTGATTTATCTGTGACTTCTTTAAGTCGCTGAATACAAACCCAGAGCCATAGACCCCTCGGTTTAGTGAAACAGCTAACCGGGTATATTCCTGGTCCCAAGAAGTGTCAAGAAACGGGCCCACTTCTTTGACCCGGCGGGTTTTATTGGGATGTTTCAAATTTTTTAAACACTCTATAAACGAAGTAAAATTTTTGAGTATTTTTACTTACCAAAGCAATTTTACATATTCTTTTCGAGTTTGGGCTGAGGAGGGCTTCTAGCTAAATGTAACGTTGCGTAAGGCCGCAGGCTGCTGTAATTACAATGCTAATATTATTTGTCGTTAAGTTTCTTGGAGAAGCTGTATGAAGCCGCCACCCTTTTCCTATCATGATCCAAGCACGCTAGAAGACGCAGTAGCCCTGCTTTCTTCTTTAGAAAATGCAAAGGTTTTGGCCGGCGGCCAATCTCTAATGCCAATGCTCAATATGCGTTATGTGCTGCCTGACCATGTGGTTGATATCAACAAAATTGAAGACTTGTCTTACATCAGGGAAGACGATGATGCTCTGGAAATCGGAGCCATGACGAGACAGCGCGATTTAGAATTCTCTGAAATCGTTCAAAAAAAATGTCCGCTAATGCATGAGGCTCTTTTGCAAGTGGGACATAGACAGACTCGAAATCGGGGGACTCTGGGAGGATCATTGTCTCATTTGGATCCCGCAGCTGAGATGCCCTCTATTTGCGCAACGACTGACGCAATAGTTCGAGTTCTGGGACCGAACGGGGAGCGTGAGATAGGATTTGCCGATTTTCCTGCTGGATACATGACCCCTGCAATTGAAGAGGATGAGCTGGTTACGTCTATCCGTATTCCTTGCTGGCCTGATGGTCATGGCTTCGGGTTTGTCGAATTTTCTCGAAGACATGGTGATTTTGCGATCGCGTCTGCTGCAGTTCTTTTGGAGGTAGGTGCGGATGGAAAGATTGGTAGGGCAGCCGTTACGGTGGGAGGGGTAGGAGCTACCCCTGTTCGTGTTACGGAACTGGAAGAAACGATTATGGGGCAGGAAGGGTCTGAGGAAATGTTCAGGGACGCCTGCGAGGTATGTCGTGAAATTGACGCGTTGGGTGACGTTTATGCGTCCACTGAATATCGTCAACATCTGGCAACAGTGATGGCGCGACGGGCGTTGGTTAAAGCTTATGGCCGTGCCACGAATGGAGCGTGAGGGGAAAGATGGGCGAAACACGTAAGATTTCAGTCACCATTAACGGGAAGAAGTACGAGGAAGAAGTCGAGGTAAGATTTCATTTGGCTGACTTCATCCGTCAACAGTTAGGGCTAACGGGAACGCATCTCGGTTGTGAGCATGGTGTTTGTGGTGCTTGCACAATACTTTTGAACGGACAAAGCGCTCGCTCTTGTTTGATGCTGGCGGTTCAGGCTGACGGACAAGAAATTTTGACCATAGAGGGAATAGCGCCATCCGAGGATGAGCTGCACCCGCTGCAGGAAGCATTTCGTGATAATCACGGTTTACAATGTGGGTTTTGTACTCCGGGCATGCTCACGACCTTATTGGAATTTCTAGAAGAAAATCCAGATCCCACAGAGGAAGAGGTAAGAATTGCTATCAGTGGAAATCTATGTAGATGCACAGGCTATCAGGGAATAGTGGCTGCGGCCTTAGATGCTGCAAAAAGACTGCAGGCAGAAAAAGCGGCTTAGGGCCTTTTTATTAGGCGTGGAGAAGATCCTCTAACCGATCACCCTTTGTTCTTGGAAGTTTTTTCAGAAATAGCTTGAGTTTTTCAAGTGCTCGGCTCTCTATCTGCCTTATTCTCTCCTTACTAACCCCGAAGTCATGACCGATTTCTTCCAGTGTAGGTTTGTTCTCCTCAAGAAACCGATGTTTTATGATTTGTCGCTCTCTCTCGTCTAGCGCTGCCATTGCTTTAGCAATGACGTTACGTCTAGAAGTTTGATGAGATTGATAGGCTATGTTTTCTTCGGGATTTGGGCGGTCGTCTTCTAAGAACTCCTGCAATTCGCTCCCGTCACTTTCATCAGAACCGATCGTGGAATTGAGAGACGCATCATAGCCGGACAACAGGGCTTCCATGCGTTCCACAGATGCCTTTGGCACACCAAGTATCCTCGCTATCTCAAGGCGGTCTTCATTGCTCATGGGGCCGACAAGATTGTTTGAAATCTTTGCTCGGAGCCTCCTCAAATTAAAAAACAAGGACTTCTGAGCTGGGGTCGTTCCGATTTTTACAATTGAACTATTACGCATCACATAGTCTTGGATTGAGGCCAGGATCCACCAACGTGCATAGGTTGAAAAACGCACACCCTTCTCCGGATCAAATTTTTTTGCCGCATCCATAAGACCGAGAGTACCTTCCTGTATCAAATCAGAAACGGGAAGCCCATACCCCTTAAAACCTGCTGCCATTTTTACTACAAGCCTTAGATGGCTGGATACAAGTTTATCGAGGGCTTTTTCATCGCCCTTATCTCGAAGTTCGTTACCAAGTTTCACCTCCTCTTCACGTTCGAGGAGGGGAGCCTTCATGGTCTTTGATATAAATTTTCTATCGAGTGCGTCGCTTATATTCTGTCCAAAAAATACCATTACTTCTCTACTTTCAAGCTCTCAAACTGTTTGGTGCCATATTTCTACAATATTTCCCAGAAAGTGGACTAATCTATAAGACTACTACGTCCATGGTTCTCAATTGGTTTAGTGGTGTTTGTCCCAGAGAGGCTAATCGTCCCGCATGCTGGAAGCTGTTTATCAAGGATTATGGAAAGGGTGGAATAATTTGGTTGAAAAAAAGTTGTTAATGGTTACCACAACAATCCTAAAATAATTAAACGTGGAATTCTGAGGGAACGGGATTTTAAGAGCTAAGACTCCTAATCGATCTGATCAAAAGCAGGTTCTGATTAGGAGATAAGATTTTAGGGTAGCAGCAAAACATCTAACGGTCGATTTTGAATGGAATATTTTCTTCAACAGCTGATTAATGGAATAACCCTGGGCGCCATTTATGGTTTGATCGCTATCGGCTACACAATGGTCTACGGGATTATTGGTATGATCAATTT
>Ga0181581_10001575_pt1 | contig 17790 bp, 21 predicted proteins | sample 071ome_22_FD_132433 | JGI IMG/M metagenome (GOLD analysis project Ga0181581, IMG submission 132433) | Coastal salt marsh microbial communities from the Groves Creek Marsh, Skidaway Island, Georgia - 071404AT metaG (megahit assembly) | ecosystem: Environmental > Aquatic > Marine > Intertidal... | reverse complement strand
TGTAACGCCGGTTTTAGCGGAATAATAATACGGGAGCCTGACGGTTCGGTAAAAAGAAGCTATTCTTGCCACGATGCACCACTTGGCAATATTGAAACAGGTTTCGAACTATTTAAGACACCTAAAACTTGTATTACAAAAAGTTGTGTAAGTTCTGCAGATAGTAAAATTCCTAAAAGGAGAATTAATGCCTAATGCTATACTCCTTGCCGCTGTTCCACATACTCCTAACTACTATGCACAAAAAAGTTATGGTGTTCATAGAGTTGCGACTGAATTTAGAAAGCAAGGTGTAAGCACTCAAGTTGTACATTATTTTAATAGATTTACCGACCACGAACTAGAAACATTACTTAAAAAATTTGTTAATCCAACTACAAATATTATTGGGTTTAGTACATTGTTCTGGGAACATTACGAGCAACGAGAAAAAGAATTAGTTTTAAACAAAGCTGAGTTTGTTGCAAATTATATTAGAACTAACTATCCTAATATTAAAATAATTGCCGGGGGACCTAGTTGTAGAATTTTTTTAAAGGATAGATTTACAAATAAAATTGATGCAATTTTTGAAGGGTTTTCTGAAAATGACTTTATAGATTATGTAACGGGTAAAAATAAATTACCGAATAAAGTCTATAAAGGTATAAGCATGTATAATAACATACATGGAACATTTAATTTTAGTGAAAGTCAAACAATTTACGAAAAAAACGATTATTTTGATAGTTGCGATGTTCCTATTTTAGAAGTAGGACGAGGCTGTATTTTTAAATGTAAATTTTGCGGGTTTGCTCTAAATGGAAAAAAGAAATTTGATTATATCAAAGACGAAAGTATTCTAAGAGACGAACTAATAAAAAATTATGAAAATTTTGGAATACAAAATTATATCTTAAGTGATGATACATTTAACGATAGTACATTTAAAATAGAGCATCTACATAATGTATTCACTAGTTTACCTTTTAAGTTAAGATTTTCATGTTACTTGAGATTAGATTTACTTAGAGCACATCCAGAGCAAATACCTTTACTAAAAGAAATGGGACTAGTAGGTACCTTTTTTGGAATCGAATCGTTTCATTATGAGTCTGCTAAGTTAATTGGAAAGGGAATACGGCCTGAAGTAGCAAAAGAAATGCTACAAGATTTGAAGCAAAATATTTGGGGACATAAAATTAAAATAGGAATCGGCCTTATTACAGGACTTCCGTATGAAACATATGAAAGTTATGATAAAACTATAGAATGGATTTTAGATGAAAACAATTTAATCGATCAAGTTGTTCCATTTCCGCTTACAGTAAACAATCCAGAAAAAATGAGACCATCTCCGTGGGATAGCGAATTTCAAAAAAATGCAAAAGATTACGGATTTTCGTGGCCTGATGGGCATGAGTACAATTGGCATAATAATATAGGTCCTGTTAGCACTAGGAAAGAAGCAGAAGAAATATACAATAGATACTGCGAAGCAGTTAGTAAAAGTAATCGTTGGAAACAAGGGGGATTTAATTTGCTTAAATCTCTGCCATTAATAAGTTCTCAAAAGAACCCACCTTTGTTAGATGATTTATTGGAAATGGATAGATATACATATACAACTTATGTTAAGAATATTGAAAAAAATCCTAGCATTGAAACTGATTATGTAGATGCTTATAAGAAAAGGTTATTACAATGAGCAAGTATACACATGACAAAACCGGAAAAGAATTGTATCATGCTGTAGAAACAGTGAAGGTCAACTTTTTAGAATTATATAAAAATGAACCAGAAGTGTGGACGCCTAGTCAAGAAGATATTGCATGTGAAGTACAGTTACTAGGAATTGGCGACTGGGAACCTCTTGCATTTGACATTTCTCAAGACGAGTGGGAAGATAATTATAAAGCAATCAAAGAGTTTTATACTCCATTTCAACCTAAAAAAAATGTCTTAAATGACAGAGAAAGTGTTTTAATTTATGGATTAGAAGGAGATCATCCTTCTCGACCTACAGGTCTTGATCAAATTAGACGTGAACTAGGACGTATGCCTTTAGAAGAAGAGTTTAAATTTCCTACTGAAGCTCATGAAAAACTTACATGTATGCATCCTATATTTAACTATTTTGGAGAACTTGGAAGGACGTTTTTAATTAGTATGAATACTGGAGGATTTTATCCCTTTCACAGAGATTTTCCTTTTATTACACGCAACACAATTAGACTTATAGGATTTTTAGGAGATAGTACTGACTCTTTAGAGTGGACTGTTGCTGGACAACGACAACAATTTTCTCCTAATACATTATATTATGTAAACACTATGAAACGACATAAATTAAATTCGTGGAAACCGCATAGTCATATGATTGTTATGAATGTTCCTAAAACTTGGGAAAATGTTCTGAAACTAATGAGTGTGTTAAAGGACTAAAATAAATACATGTACGGAGATTATTAATGGTTGAATCTTTATTTTGGGCAGTTATTTTAGGAATAATTTGGAGTGAAATTATTTCTCACTTAGGTGCTAGTATCTTATTACATCGTTATTACTGTCATAAACAGTTTAAGGTTCCTGTTTGGTTTGAATGGGTAGGATTGTTTATGCTAAGTGTAGCATACATTAGAACTCCGATTGGTTGGATCGCAAGTCATCGTATGCACCATCATCATTCAGATACAGAAAACGATCCACATAGTGCAAAGCATGTAGGTTTTTGGAAAGTACTATTAACAACCTGGGATATTCCTAGTATTCCTCCTAAATATGCTAAAGACTTATTTGCTAATCCTAGACTAGTATTCTTCCACAAACACCATGTAAAGATACTATTTGCACACAATATTATTAGTTTTATTATTAGTCCTTACTTTTGGGTAGCATATGCACTTATACCTTTTGTTTTTGCTAAAATAGGATTTGGGTTACTAAACACTGTAGGTCATGCTAACGGTCCTAGTAATGTTCCTTGGCTTAATATTTTTATTGCAGGCGAAGGATACCATAAAAATCATCATGATAACTTTCGTAGGGTTAGATTGCACAAATGGGATACAGGCGGATGGCTAGCCGAGAAACTGTTTGTGAAACATGAATAAAGTAATAACAATAGACAATGCTATAGATGAAGGTGTAATTTTAAACTTTTTAAACTCTATAGATAAATCTAAATTTATAAACATTGATAAATCTGCATATGCACATACGCAGACAGACTTCCAAGTTAAATTCTACAAAGATGATTTTCATATTAATACAAAATATGAAGAAATACGAATACACATAAAAAATAAAGTAGAGCAAATTATAGGTTCTAATATTCCAAAACCTAAAGTATATAGAAATTTTTTCTTGAAGTATAACGATCCTGGAATGAGATCTGCCCTCCATGTAGAGCACAAAGACATACATGGCAGTTTAGGATTTTTATTTTATCTTACAGATGAAACATCAGGATATTTAAAATGGGTAGACCAAGAAGGCGAAGATGAATACTTTCAAAAGTACCCACATGAAAAACAAGACTTTGTAAATAACTTTGCCTATAGACAACTGTACGGTAACATTCAAGTCCAACCAAAATTTAACAGATTGGTAGTCTTTGAAACCTTCGGTTCGCATTTAGTTGACACACTAGTAGATTCAAAAAACGATCTTCCAAGACTTTGTATTATGGGTTGGCCATATTGTGAGATATAACATGAAAATAAAAGAACTAAAATCTTCTGCAAATATAACTGTTGCTGTAGAAATACTAACTCCGTATATTGACATGCAACCTCAAGGTTTTATAGATTTAGTGAAGGAATATGGTATATTAGTTTGGAAAAAACAAGATATAACCACTAAGCAATATGTTGACTTTCAAAAACAAATAGGATACCACCAACCTGCTGAAATGTGGTGCAATCATCCAGAACATCCTGAAGTATTCCGTGTTACAAATGAAAAAATTAACAAACATGGAGATGAAGGCTTGTTTAGTCACGGAGAATTAGATTGGCATTGTAATTTAGGATTTACTCCTGATAGTGAAGAAATGGTTGGCCTTAGAGCAGTAACAGTACCAAACGGATCTATAACATCCTATACAAATAGCATGCCATATTGGAAAGATTTAACTACAGAAGATAGAGAGTGTTTTAAAAAATATTATATACATTTGACGAGCGATATTGATAGCACCTATGAAAAAAAATTGCTTCATTATATGTTACCGGTAGCAGAAAAATCAGATTTTGATAAACAGCGTAAATCTAGATCTATACAAAATGCAATTAATTTTGATGATGATCCGAATAAGTATCCAGAACCTAGATTTACTAAAGACAACTATCTTAGATTACATCCGAATCACCCTTTAGGAATGGAAGGTATCTATTTTCCGCATTTAAATATGTGTGATATAGGAATGGACAATAAACCATTGGACAATCATAAGAATGTTTACGAAAGTATTCGTAATGTGTATATTGATGATGATAAGTATCATTATCACCACGAATGGAATGTTGGTGATATTGTATTTGCTGATCAGTTTACAGGAGTACACAGAAGAAATAATGTATGGCAAGAACAAGGACTAGATCCTGAAACGACTTTAAGATATTTAGAAAGGACTGCTTTCTGGTACAAAGGTCAATATAGAAAACATACAGAGAGGTGCTTGTGATGGAAATTATTAAAAGAGAAGAATTGATGCCAAGACTTCAAACAGGTGATGCAAGATATGCTTGTTACAGTTTTGAAGATCTAGAACCAGAGCACCAAGAAGCATTTTTAAAGACAAGAGACGAATATGAAGAAAAAGCCCCTTGGTCTAAAATAATGAAAAATGTTCCGCATTTAAAATTAGATATTCCCGAATTTGATTTTTTACAAGCAAAAAAAGAAATTGATAAACACATAGACTATATGGTTCCTATTAATATGCGTACAACAGAAGAAACAGAACGTTTAGGACCAGATAACCATCATAGTTGGTCTGCTAGAGCTATGGTAAATTACACACCACACGATGATAAATGGTTTCAAAAACAAAGTAAAGAGTGTGCAACAAGAGCATTTCCTGAATATCAACCTTATGCACATAGTATTGTGGATACAGCGCCTAGATTAAATTTAGAAGATATGCGCTATTATAAAACACCATTGTTTAATAAATTAAAGTACATCACTGATTATATTTTTACTAATATTTGTGACACTACATATAGAGCATTTATATGGGGAATGAAACACGACGGATATTTAAACTGGCATAATCATGCAAGGTTGCCATGGCATAAAGATTTAATCACAAACGATAAAGCTATTGTACATATTCCTATTATTACTGATCCAAAAATACGTATGTTAGTTGAAATAGAAGATGTTGTATATAGCGAACATTATGCACCTGGCGGTACTTATGTGTTTAACAATATTCATGATCATGCTGTTGAAAACAAAAGTAAAGTCGATAGAATGCATGTTGCAGTATTTGTACCTTGGCACGATAAAAAGTTTGAAGAGGTTTTGAAAAGAAGTTATGATAACCTATGATCTTTGGAACGATGCACGGTTAAAAAACGTAAAAAGGCCTACGTTAGCATTATCAGGAGGTGCTGATAGCGCATTGTTATTTTATTTAATTGGACTAAATGATATTGAAAAGGTTTATCCTTATTTCTTACATAGAACTAATAAACCTAATTTTTTAGAGCCGCCACTAAAAATAGTTAATTTTATGCAAGGATTAATGGGATCTAAAATAAATGATTTAGAAATCATTGATATTACAAACAGAGAGCAAGATATTACACATACAAATTTTGAAGCAGTTAATCATATGCAAAAAAAATATAATTGTGATTTATTTTTAACTGGTAGTACTGCTAATCCTCCTCTTGACGTTATAGATATGTTAGGACTTAGTCATGTATATAGAGTTCCTGAAAGGGATACTATAAGAGAAGTTATTGGCGTAAATCATGATAGATTGTACTATAGACCTTTTTCAAATACAAACAAAAAAGAACTAGCAGGGTTGTATAAAAAATTAAATTTAGATAATACATTATTTCCATTAACATTATCTTGTACGCAAACAACTACTACTGAGCATTGTAAAAGTAAAGATTGCTGGTGGTGTCAAGAACGTTATTGGGCTTTTAATAGATATGAGTGATATACTTTTATGTGCTATACCGAAACATGGAGTAAATGTACCTCCATTGGCTCTTGCTTACTTGCAAGGACTATGTAAGCACTATGGCTATAAAGTTGACGTCATAGATTTTAATCTTGAGTTATGGGAAAATACAATTCAAACAGATTGGTGGGAAGTTTGGAAAGAGTCTAATGAAACATTATATAAAGGCAAAAAGTTTTATCTATTTTATGAAGATGTTTATAAGAAATTCATAGACAGTTGGGCTAGGAGAATAGCAGATCATCCTGCCAAGTTTGTCGGTATTAGTTGTTTCTCTTACAGAAGTTTACCAACAATAAAGTATCTGTGCCCATTAATAAGAAAATACAATCCTAATAAAAAAATTATTATTGGAGGCAGTCCTGTTTTTAATTATTATAAATGGATTTTAGATAATAATTATGCAGACTACGCTGTATCTAACGAAGGTGAAAAAGCATTATTAGCTATATTAGATGGTAGGGTAAACCCAGGACATATTTTATTACCACAGATAGAAAATTTAAATGCATTACCAAAACCAGACTATACAGGATTAGACTTTAACAAGTATGTACCAGGCGATCCTGGCGGTTTAAAAGCACGTAGAGCGTCATACAAGCGTGATCGTTATGAAGCTGGTGTAATGGGTAGTCGTGGGTGTGTAAGACGTTGTAGCTTCTGTGACGTTGAAACATTTTATCCAAAATTTCGCTGGCGCAGTGCTGAAAACATTTATGCAGAAATGCTAGACTTATACAAAAAAGGAATTGACAATATATACTTTTTTGATAGTTTAGTAAACGGCAATCAAAAAGAGTTAGAGAAACTTTGTGACTTAATTATAAACGACGGCAGTATATTTTCAAGTATAAAAGGTTTAGGAATTATTAAAAAAATGCCTGAACGATTATACGAAAAAATGAACAAAGCAAATTTTAAACAAGTTATGGTTGGTATTGAGAGCTTTAGTCCTAAGTTACGTAAAGATATGAATAAAGGATTTACAGATGATCTACTTAAAGAAAATTTAAATCTGTATGCGAAGTATAAAATAAATGTTCCATTATTATTAATTGTAGGTTATCCTACACAAACAGAAGAAGACCATTTAGAAGAATATCGCTGGATGAAAGAAAATCAACACTATGCAGGTAATCCTGTAACTAGAGTTGAAATAGGCGGAACCATGTTAATACTTCCTGGAGCTCCTGTATTTAAAAACAAAATGTATGAACTTTTTATCGACAAAAACAAGGATTGGGTCAGTTTTCCAAATGGTGAAACAAATAGCATGGAAGTAAGAATTAGGCGCCGAGAAGAAATAGAACGCTGGGCTACTGAGTTTGGATTTACTGTAGGAAGCACATACGGTGAAGGTGGCCAAATAGTCGGTGACCCTGAAAAAAATAATGTTGCTGACTATGAACGACCTCAAGACGATTTAGTGTCATTGTATCATGCAGATACAGACACAGATGAGGACAAAGAGTTTAAAGAATTTATTGGATGGGAAAGTGATCCTACTCGTCCGACTCATACTTATTAAAAAATTTATCTGAAATTAGTTTTTGAGTATTTGGGCCAGGATGCATTAAATCTCTAGCAAGATCTAAGTACTCGATATCTTCTCTGTTTATTGTATACAGATTTATGTTATTTTTTAAACATAAACATTCTATTGCACGTATAGACTGATTAGTTTTGAGATCTGCATTTACATCTCCTGCAATCCACTGTTTGTAATATTTTTGATACCCGTGATAGATATTTGGCATAACAGTTTTTGGTTTTGAGTGTGAAGATTCGTATATTTCTATTCTATGTTTAGAAGGTATTAACCAAAAAATTATTTTAGGCTTTAACATAGGAATCCAGTATTCGGCAAGTCTATAACAAGTTTCGCATGATGCTCCCGACACTCCTAAATTAGCTATAGACATATTTAATTTTTCGGATAAAATCTGAGGCCATGTGTTGCTTATATCTAAACCTTCGCCTAATGTAACACTGCATCCTAAAGCTAGTGCATTGTAATTATTTAAAAATTCTTCGTTCCTAAACCCATAGGTGTTAAAATCGTAAGATATCTTCTTTGTAATTTTGTTTTTTTGTGCTAATTTTTTTGTATCAGTTGCATAGTATTCTAGTGTCTGATTTTTAACAGTAAAATCGCCATACTTTAATATAGAAAAATTTTTATATATATTTTTTTCCATTTAAAACCTCACTACTTCTTCAAGACGATTAACTAGGATTAAGCATTTTATTTTTATAGTCTTTAATTTTAATAGAAGTAACAGCTTTCCATTCTTGCATTATACTATGACTTTCGTCGGCAGATTTCTGTTTAAAGATAAGTTTTTTTAAATCTTCTTCTTTGTATCCTAGATTAATAATACGTCCTAGCCAACTGTTTCCTACTAAATTCTTTTGATAAAAAATATCGCTTGATTTAAATTCTTCATGTATTTGCATAGCCCGTTCAAATGTAAGATAATTGTTTTCCCAATTTATCATTTTACCACCAAATCGTCCTAATTCCTTATAGCCGTATTTTTCAGGATGCATTGCTATATCATTCATAGGTCTGCCGTCGTCTGATCTACGTAAGTTAAGGGGAACTAAATCAAACGCATCAAGCGGGCAGTCTTGACTCGACACCCAATTAAACGTACTATATATGTTTTCCTCAGTATCTTGAGGCAATCCTATAATAAAGTTACCAGTCATAATAACATTGTCTTTATAAGTCTCGTTTAAAAAATTGAGTGTTTTAATAATCCTATCTTTGCCTAATCCTTTGCCGATAAGTTTACCTACATCAGCATCCATAGTTTCTATTCCGAAAAACAATCCTGCGGCGCCAGCTTCTTGTAAGAGTTCTCGCATCTCAGGGTATTTCCAAAATAGATCTAGTCTTGCATAACTTGTCCAAGTAATTTTAAAAGGTAAGCTAGTAAATACTTTGTGTAAGTGTTTTACTTTATCAATGCTTTCATTTATAATGTCGTCACTAAAGAGGTAATGAGTAGTGCCAAATAATTCGTAATTACGAATTAGTTCGTCGCGAAGTTTATTGTAATCTTTGATATACTCGTGTTTCTTTTTACCAATAAGATCATACTGACAGAAACTACATTTAAAAATGCATCCTCTAGCAACTTCTAAAGGCAAGCATTCGCCTTGTTCTATAAAGTCGTCTCTTGTGTAGATATTCTGTGTTTGAGAAAAGTAATCAGAACTTACATTATGATCTGTAGTATTAATATATTTCCATCCGTCGATTTCTTGCACTTTTAAATTGTTAGGAAGATCGCAGAGATACTTATAAAATTCTTGTATGCTTATATCAGCCTTACCTATAAAAAAGAAATCAATTCCGGCTATTCTAGTAGTATTGCCTATTCGGCTTCCTCCGATTATAAGTTTACAATTTTCATTTTTTAATTTAATACTATTTTTTAAATCTTGAAAAAAGTAATTTTCAAAGCCGTGTAGCGGTTTATTCATTCCTCTATGTAATAACGTACTTGCAATTCCTACAAATGCAGTATTTTTATTAACATACAAGTCAATTAATTTTAAAACTTCGTCTTGTGTAAAACTAGTAAAACAGTCGATAACCTTAACTTTAGCACCTAATTCTCTTAAAGACGTTGCTATTCTATATACGCCTGCATACTTAGCAAATCCGATGTCTTCTGCAACATCTGAAAATAGTAATATTTCTTTCATTTAAAGTACTCAACTATTTCCTCATATGATTTGTCAAATATACTTATTTTAAATAATATTCGTGGTAAATCACTGTCGTTAGGAACACTGTGATACTTGGTAACATCTAGTATGGCTGCACGGTATTCAAATTCGTTGTATTCTTTAGGCGGTAGCCCTTCTAGATCCTCTCCTGTAACGCTAAACTGTACTCGGGCATCATTGCCATTAAGTACGTAGTTAATTGCACATTTAGTTCCTGCGTCAGTGTGCCACCATAATTGTCTATTAGGTTTAAGCCAATAATATCTTGCTCTTGCATCTGCTTGAAAAAACTTCGACCAGCGTCTTGATTCTTCGTCTAAAAAATCTGTATTACGTATTATTTTAAAATATGGTTTAGGTGCTCTTAAACGACCGTCAGTTAAACATGCAGATTCTTGTTCGTAGTTTTTCCAAAAGTCGTCTAAATATTTTTCTTTATCTATATTAAAGGGTATTTGTGTAACTGGTAACATAATCTAAACACTCCTCTAAAGTACAATCTAAGTCAAACTGTAGATTAATTCTGTTAAAATTATTTCCTTTTAGACTGTGTTTTAATGTTGTATTTACAGCAACTGGACCATAATAGTAAACAGGATGCACTTTGTCGTCTAAATGAAAATTCAATGGGTTATAGTTTATTACTGGCATTATAGGAAATAAAACACAAGTTGTTCTTTCAAAGTCAACATGTGGTTGATAACTAAATTGCGGACCGAAATTTACAAGTTGTATTTTAGTTGTATTAATTTTAAATATACTTGCTAGTCTTTTTATTTCCTTACATTTGAATAAGCTCTTTTTGTATCTATATACTGTAAGATTGGGTATCACTTCATTATTATCTTTCCTTCTAACTTCTTCCCAAGATAGGTTAGCAGAGAAATTAATTAACTCTTGTCTATCATAATATATGTTTAAGTATTCATAAAATCTCATTTTTTAAAGTTTTCTAATAATGTATTGATGAGAATCAATATTAGGTATTTTTTCATAAGTTAAAGACCAGTCATAATTAGAATTCTTACAAAAGTATTCTAGTACCTTTGGGCTTTCTTCTCTTGACATCCAGATATCTTTATACCCGTTACTTAACGCAGTCTGTGTTAAATTATCTAATGTTTCAACACCTCTTTGTAAATCTTTCTTCCAACCGCCAAAATCATAAGTTCTATCTCTTGTATGGCGAGTCATCACTCTGATTGAACCATTGTATTCAGGGCGTTCAACACCTGCACTATAATAAACTAAATGAGGATCCCAACCTAGTCTAGCAAACTTTGTATATTCAAATAACGGCCATTTTGAATAATTATCTGCATGTTTGTGATCAGCATTCTTTGAAAATAATTCTTTTATTTCGAATAGGTATGGCTCAATTGAGCAAGTTTTCCAAATCATCGGTTCCGTCCAAACTAAACATTAGAGCAATTCTAGGTTTACTGCTACGATTAAAAACAGCATGTGGATAGCCAATATTTAAGAAATATGCATTTCCTGGTTCAAGAATATATTCTTCAATTTTGCCATCTCTTTTAAATTGATTTACAACAGAACTATCTCCGTATATAGGACAAATACAACGTACAGCATAACTTACATCGTAATCAACATGAAATGGAATTTCTTTACCAGCGGCAAGTTTTGTGATTCGTACACGACTTGCTGGTGCTTTAAGTTGTTTTATAATTTCTTCAAAGTAACTTCCTGTATAAGATTCTGTTGGAACATTATATAAATGTTCTTCTCTACGTTTTAATCTTTCTTTTATACTTGCTTCGTATGGTAGTATTTCACTAGGAGTAGTTAAGTTAATTTGTTCAAAGTTATCATAAACACTTTTAACAAGTTCCATATGATTGTCGCACAACATAGGATTAGCTGACCGTACATCTACAAAAGATTCTGCTAAACTGTCTGTAGCTTCTTGTAGTTTTTTAAGATCAATATTTAAGTTAAGATTAGCAATAGTTGGTAGTTGATGTTTATTCATTGTAAACTCCTGCTAGGCAGAGCCTTGCTAAATTGCCTGCCCTTCTAAATTTTTTATATTTTTCATTTGTTGTTGTAGCAATCCAAACACTATCACTTGGTATAACATCAAGTTCGCTACATATTCTTATTTGTTCATTATAATACATTTTGTGAACAAAGTCAATATCAAAGTTAGATATAATTGTTTCTGCAACTTGATTAGCATAATAGTTATAATATTTTGCACTATTAATCAATGCTTCTAATCTCATGTCTGTTGATTTAGTAAATAACCATCCTGTTCTAACATTGCGTATACCAAATGCTTTTGATAAACTGTAAAAAACATATTCAACATTTTCAGGGACATGAATCTTTTCAACTCTTGTACTACCTACATACGCTAAATCTAATGCAACTGGGTTGTCTGTAGTCACTTGTCTAAAATTACCATCTATACTGCTTGGTGAACTTATATACTTTATTGGTGAATCATACATATTACTAGAAGGAATTACCCATTGATAATCTCCGTCATCCATGTATATATTTCTGTGTTCTTTTGCCATCCACCAATCTAGTCCTTGCGTTATTCCGTTCATCGGATACACATGAAAATTAGATAGGTCAATAACAGGACTAAGCCATTTAACAATATCAGTTTTAAACGGAGTTACACTGTCTAAGTCTGGGCTTATGTTTGAAATAGCAGAACGTACACTAGAATGAACTAGTGTACGTACAGCATTTGAGTTTGATAAAATTTGTTCTTCAAGCACATATGTACTTATTATGAAGCCGCCAATCCGTCGTCAAGATTGATCCAGCCACCGTTTTGATAGCCTTCAAATTTGTTATTTGTAGTATTATAAATTACCATACCGTTTGCGGGTGTAAGTGCATTGCGTTCTGTAGATGTTAAACTACCAAATTGAGTGTACCCGGCAGTAATATGTAAGTTACCGGCTACATCCACCTTTGCGTTTGTTGCAGGAGCAAATGTACCAAAACCAAATTTACCATCCGAAACGTATAAGTTTGTACCTGCGGTTGAATGAGTGCCAGAGGCGGAATGTGAAATAGTCATTCCGTCTTGGAATCCACTAATTCTAATAGTTTCTACTGGACCGCCGACATCGTCTCTACCAAAAGAAATTTCACCGTATTTTAATGCTGATGCACTAATGTCACTATCACTTGCACGTTGGAATCTAAGAACGTTTGACTCGTCAGTACTTCTAATATTAACATATGTTTCTACAGCATTAGATGCTGTACCGATATTCATAAAGTCACTTATAATTCTATCAGTGCTAACATTACCTGTAATTCCGTCGATTACTAAAGTGCTATTATCTGTAAACACAGATCCAAGTAAATCACCATTAACACTACCTGTTAAATTACCTATTACATCGCCAGTTACACTGCCATTTATTACATCTGCGATAACTGTGCCTGCATTGACAGTTGATAATGCTCTTGTTGCACCAGTAGATACAACAGCGTCTCCATTATCTGAAGAAACGTTGCCATAGAAATTACCTTCACTATAGTTAAGAATTATAGAACTATCTGCACCTATAACATGTCCCTGTAGTGTTCCTGTAACTGTACCTTCAATATTATCTGAACGAATAAATTGTGCTTCAACAACACTTGTAGCGGCATTTACTATTATTGTACTATCATCAGCAACAACGTTACCGTTGATGTTAATACTATATTCCATGCCTTCAATTATACCACTACCACCAGATCCACCGCCGATCGCGGTCCAACCTACACCATTGTATACTTTTAATTGTTTTGTTGGGTTATCAAATACTACTTGACCTAGATCGGTATTTGTATGAGTTCCGTAATCAGCTGTGCCAAAAACAGGTAATTGTAAAACTGCTGTAGAAGTTGCTGGCGCACCGAACCAATTTTCACCTACATTAACTTCAAATTTCTTTGCACCGCCAACGGTTGATACATTCATGTTACCATTAGTACCTGGGCGTAAACTCACATCTGGGTTTGTATCTGTTGAAGTAATATAGTAGTTCTTTAGATCCATGTTTTGGCTAAGTTCTACTTCAGCTTGAACAGGATCACTAAAATTAATCTTACCACCACTAACACTAATAGTAGTGCCGCCTAAATCAATTGTTGTACCTGAAAGATATAAATCGCGGAATCTATTGCTTGTGGAGCCTAAATCATAAGCAATATTTTGATCTGGAACAATATGTCCTCTTACTGTACCGTCTAGTACAATAGCACTATTAATGGTGTCTACTAGTAGTGTACTGTCATCACCAAATACACTTTCTTTGTCTCTGTTTCCTGGGATAAATGCCGCGCCATTCCATTGTAATACTTGTCCTGGTACAATGCCGGCGATATTTACGTCACTTAAATTGTCGATACTACCTACTGATGTATCAACACTATTACCACCTAATGTTGAACCGTCACCTACATATACTTTTTTAGTGTCTGTAGTATATACAAGTTCGCCTTCTAGGAAGGTTACTGTTTGACGTTCAGCATCGGTTCCGCGTCTAATTCTTAAACTCATTTAGGGCTCCTGATATAAAAATTTCTACTACAGTATTTATGCCTTTTAAACATTTAACTGTAAATTACTATTTTCGCTTTTTCAGGAATTGTTTGGTGCGTTTTTCGATGTCTTTGCGTACTTTTTCTGTATTAAGCCTAAAATCTATAGTATCGATTTCGCCATCGTATTCTTCGAAGAGCTGTTCTAAACCATAGTCTAACTCTTCGTTTTCTGCTTTTTGTTCGTCGATGTTAATAATCCATGACTTGCCATTAATGAAATTTACAGTAATGGAGTGGAGGTATTTAAGAGGAACGCTTTGTACTTCCACGTCTTTAAATACCTCTGGCCAATGAGCGATAACATCTTTTGATAATCTGCCGGGTTGGTTACGCACCTTCTTCCACTTTATTCTTGCGCTTAGTAGGAACAAGCTCTTCTGCTTGTTCACGTAGTCTTTTAGCCTCTTTAAACATAGCATCGGCTTGTGAGCGGTACTGTGCGGCTAGTGCTTCGTCACTTAATGCTTCTTGACCTGCTACAGTAGTAACATCTTCTACTACTTCTCCTGTAGGTACGTTGTTTACAGTACCGGCAGTAGTTGCCTTTACAGAAGGATCTTTAATTGCAAGATCAGCTACAGTAACACCTCTTTGCTCTGCTATAATTTTATTTAGTTCTGCAAGATTTACGGAAGTGGTATAGTTAGGGGTCATCTCAACAATAGTTTGAGGGACCTTTACAAGTTTACCTGTTGTGTGGAAACCAGCAAGCATATTTCTTCCATCAGGAAGTTGTGTTCTTGCCATTGCAAGTGCTAGTTCTTCAGAAGTTTGACCTGCATTACTTTCAACAAGTTGAATAAGTGCATCGTGTTCTGATGCATCTAAATTTTCAGTATGTACAACTAGACAGTTATCAGGATCACCTGGAATAACTCTATATGCTACAATACATTTTCTTTTGTTGGTAGTAAGTCTACCAACGTGTTTAATATCAGCCATTATTTTTGCTCCTTTGTGCCTTCTTGTGGTGCAACTGCATTTAAGAAAGCTTCTAGTTTGTTATAAACAGTGCCTACACTAAGCATTTCATTTGCTTTGAAAGCACCTCTCTGACTTGCAACATCGATAATGGTTTTTAGTCCAGCAAGATCAGTTACAGTAAGTTCAACACTTGGTCTAGCATCGGCATTTTGTGCAGGTGCTTCAGATACTTGTGCTTCTTTTACTTCAGTATTATCGCTCATTATTGTCTCCTATTATAGTAGTATTTAATATGAATTATTTATTTGTACCTTAAATGTGGACAAGCAAGATTGAAAAATGACAGTTCTTTTCCATCTTCGAATCCTACTTTTAAGATATTACCTTTTTCGTTATATGATTTGCCTACGTAATAACGACCTTTTAGATTATCCTCGATCCAATGATTTAAAGCCGTTTCTAAATTATATTTTAGCTCTAACTCTGTGTATTCAAAGTGAGGTGGAGCAACGGGCAAAGACCGCACTCCGAAAATATTCAATGGATTAGGATTCTTAAGCCTGTTCCTCATAGTGTGCAGTAACTCCAAATGGTGCTTTAAGGGTTTTATCACGATGGCTGTGAATAACAAAGATTGTATCACAGTAGTCAGCGTCACCCCAACTGTCCCAAGGATAACCATCAGTAAACATAATGAACTTTTTAGGAACAATATCATTTTCTTTCATATAGTTCCAGTTAGCCATAAAGTCAGTGCCACCACCGCCCATAATTTCGTAATCGGAAAGATCTTCACCACCGTCTGCAGAGAAATCTTGCTCGTTATAAACAGCAGTATCGAAGCACCAAATTTTTACATTATACTCTTTATACTCTTCCATAATGCCTTTAATTTCGCTTAGGAAATCTTTTGCTTGATTATCTCCAATAGAGCCGCTCATATCAAGTGAAACACAAATGTCAATTGTTTGATCAAAGTTCATGCCTGGTAGAATTGCACCAGTGTGCCAACCTTTGCGGCTAGGACGACTAAATGTATAGTCGTTACGAATCGTACTTTGAATCTGCTGACGAAGTAATTGACGCCAATTCATTTTAGGCTCAGTAAGATCTTTAATTAACCGTTCAACACCTGCAGGAACATTACCAGCACCAGCACTCTGTGCGGCACTAATCATATTTTCTTTGATCTCATCACGGATCTTGCGTAGTTCGTCTTTTGAATACTTAGGCTTGCCTTTCGAAACTTTGTTGCCGTTAGAATCTTCACTTTCTTGATTGTCACCGCCTGACCCGTCACCGTCTAAGTCAAGATGTTCATCTAACAGCTCTCCTAGTGCTTCTAATTCTTTTTCGTCATACTTGTTAAAGATATCGTCATATACTTCTTCAGAAGTCCAACCGTCATATTTAAAGTCTTGGAAACAATCTACAAGTTTAGGCTTTTGACCAATACGATCACGTACTAGCAAGTTGTTTACAATATAATCTGCGGCAATGTTGTAAATCATTCTGTCTCTGTCACCTCTACGTTCTAAGTGATCAAAAACACAGTGTAAAATTTCATGTGCAATAACAAACTCAATTTCTTTTTTATCCATTGCATTAAAAAATTGAGTATTGTAGTAAAGATTACGTCCGTCTACTGCGGCAGTAGGACACCATTCGTCTGCGGCAACAATACGCAAACGAGTAGCCATATTACCAAAGAAAGGATGTCGAAGTAGCAAACCTACACGGGCGACAACAATATTATCAAGAACCTCAACACGCATTTCTTCAAGTTGTTCGGGCGTAATATTAGGGTCGGGTGACCAGTGTTTCTTACCTTCTACATTATAAATTGGTTGTGTCATTGTGCCATGTCCTTTGTAGTTACAGTATTTAATATAACAAATAATGCCATGTTTGTCAAGCGAAAATGGATAAAGGGGGCATTACACCCCCTCTATCTTAGTTATTTGCGGCTTGGATATACTTACCAAAACGATCATGGAATTCGTCAAAACATTCAACTTCATCTGGATCAATTGGCAGTTGGTATTGTGTAATCGCTACCTTAATACCCATTACAACCAACTCTGTTTCAAAGTTATCCATTGCAAAACGCAGGAAGTTATTAACCATATCATCAAACTTTTTGTCACCTTTATCGGCGGCTTGTTTGAGTTCATAGCAGAGTGAAACAGTCAAGGAATACATGGCACTGATTTCTTGTGTTTTTAACTCTTTAACTTTACCTGCTAGGATGTCAGTTGGATTAGGCATTGATGATGCAACCTTGCGGTGCGCCATAAATTTGACAGCCAAACCTTCACCAACTGCACCACTTACCAAATCGGTAGTGGTATTTT
>Ga0181581_10001574_pt1 | contig 17795 bp, 31 predicted proteins | sample 071ome_22_FD_132433 | JGI IMG/M metagenome (GOLD analysis project Ga0181581, IMG submission 132433) | Coastal salt marsh microbial communities from the Groves Creek Marsh, Skidaway Island, Georgia - 071404AT metaG (megahit assembly) | ecosystem: Environmental > Aquatic > Marine > Intertidal... | reverse complement strand
TATGTTTTCTTGGATGTTTTCTAGAACACCAGCTGTAACTCTGAGTTCAGCGGCATTACCAGATGAAAAAGCTTTAGCTGTGGTATTGTCTTGAGCACGGACAATAGTAAGGGTGTTACCGGACCTAGCAGTAACCTTTACTATTTCATTTTGCGTACCAGTATCAAATGTACAAAAAAAGTACTCGCCTGCACCTAAAGTTGGGAATACGCTACCATCAACAACGGTTGCGGATGTTGCTGTGTCGGTAATACCTGATGCAAGAGTTGTCTTGGCATTGTTCTTAAAAACAATTCCCACAGTTATAGCCTCCTAATTTATTAGCTGACTGTAACTGTCCAAGTAATTGTCATTGAGTCAGATGATCCTTTATTAACAACTGAAAAAACTGTTCTACAAAGTAATGTTCCTGAAGAAGAAGCATTTAAAATACCTGCTTCTGTAATTGCTCCAGTACCAGTACCAGCACCAAAAGTTGCAACATATTCAACTTCGTTAGCAGAAACTGTAGTAGAAGTTAAAGAAACTCTACCTGCTTCAGTTTCTAATGCAGAATCAGACGATGATGCTGCTGTTGATCCAGTACCAATAGCCATGTGTGACATAGCCGTTGCTGTTGCATCTTTCATTCTAGAAGCAACATAGCCTTTACCATCAGAAACAACAACGTTATCAATTTCTTTAACAGTTTCACCGTTAATAGCGACCTTTAATCGACCTTTAAGTTTTAAGTTATCGTTTATCATGTAGTCTCCTAATTTAATACACTAGTGTTTAAAGCGGCTGTATTGAGAACACTGCCACTACCGGGTACAAATAGAATATTTATACTTTCCGAAATGGTAGCAATATCCGATAAAGCCTTTGAAAAAGATATCACTTCTTGCTCAGATAGTAAAACATTATCAGACTTTACTCCGCCAAAAGAAAACACACTAGAATCCGATAAACTTAACGCATCATCTTTGGGTAACGATGGGTTAAGTACAGGGCTATCTGACACACTAACACTATCTGATTTTGCTGTAGAAAAAGCATAAAGATGCGATTCAGACATATTAACCGAATCGTCTTTGACAACAGAAGCCAATATGACCGGAGAGTCAGATAAGCTAACTGTTTCTGTTTTGTTAGCACCATATAATAACACTGCCGATTCAGATAAAGAATATGAATCAGCCAAAGCTTTACTAAAGGCATACAACAGATCTTCTGTCATATTAACTAGATTACCTTTTACTAGACCTATATCTGTCTGCAGTTCATCGGTAACACTGCTTCTATCATCAAGAGTAAACCCATCAGAAAAGTCTCGATCAAATTGCACAACCCTAGAGAACGATTCAGAAATAGTTACGCTATCTGATTTTGGTAAGCTAAATAGCTTGGTATCGTCTTCTGATATAGATAGGCTGTCTGCTTTCGGGGCAGAGAATAATTTAGCATCTGCTTCAGCAATGCTTACTGCATCGCTCTTACTGGTTTCAAAGCCTTTAACCTCAACATCGGTAAAGCTAATACTATCGCCTCTAGCCTTATTAAAACTTTTAACATCAGATTCTGATAGAGATATTGCATCTGATTCTGGAATGTCTACTGCTTTAACTAGATCTTCTGTAATTGTGGCGGTGTCTGTTTTCCCGAGAGAGGTGTCCAGAGTGTCTATAGCATCACTAACTGAATAAGTATCAGATAAAGATCTATTATAGAAAACTGCTTTGGCTAACTCTTCAGTTATAAATATTTCTTCATCTTTACCTAAGCCAATAGCAAAGACCAGATCATCGTCGCCTATAGACAGGCTATCTGTTTTGCTTGGATCAAAGCTTTTAACAGCTTCTTCAGACAGAGATACTACTTGTACTTGATCTGAACCATATTGCGATGAGAAATATAGGTTCTTAGTATCAGAATCTAAGAACAGACTCATGTTTAGATCTAGATAATCTAAATCTGTTTTAAGGTTTACGTATTGTAAAAGGGCTGAGGGTTCAGTTGATTGCGATAGAGAAGCAAACTCTTGCTTCGATATTGTAATGTCTAGAGCAGAGTATTCTACCTTTAATCTTATAGCCATTAGTCAAAATCATCTCTCACGCTTAACTTAATTAAATCATTAACTGTTTGGATGTTGCCATCCGATTTAGTGAACTCAACCTCTGCTTCATATATTCCTGCTTCTGCAAAAGTGTCAGAAGGGAAAAGCATGGTTACTTGACCATTTGATGCATCTGTTATTGTTGCTACTACTGTTTTTAATATTGTTGTTTCCCCAACCTGTCTGATTCTTACTCTTACTGTACCACCAGTAATATCAACAGGTGCAAATGTTTCTGGGTCTTCTGCATCTAATGTTTGTCCAGCTGCAGCAGTATTGCTGTCTTTTAATGTAATAGTTAGTTCTGGGAGCGTATCTCCTTTAACTAATTTAATTGTTTCTGAATATGCCATTATACAAACTCCTGATATTTAACAGTTAGTGGAGCACCTACATTTCCATATTTTGTTTTACGTACTGCTCTTGCTTCACCTTTATCATACATAATTTTATTAAGATCTGCTGCTTGTAAGTCTGTCCAAGGGCTATCTTTCATCATTTGTAGTCTGTATAAAGCACCATGTACAATGGTCTCCATATATTCATTAGCAATTATGTTGGGTATTGTTGTTGCTGTTTGTTTTGGTTTAAGCGAATAAAGCACATAAACTTTTTCATTCACTGTTGGAGTCGGGGCAAATAAAATAGCTTCTTGATCTCGTTGAGTGTAATACCTGACAGCACCCTTGCCATAAAAATCAAATATTGAAACTCCACCGATCTGGGCTTTGGCTTCTAGTCTTGTATATCTTTTTTGAGATATTTGGGTTCCTGTGCTTTCAGAAAATTCTTTATAAATATCTAAAATATGATTAAGCTCAGTTCCAGCCGGGATATCTAAATCACCCGCTTCGTATTCATTAACGTTCTTAACTATTTGTAAAAGGGTTAGATCTTTTAAATATATGTCTGTGTTGACGCAAAAATCTATAAGCGTATTTCTTAATTCTTCAATTATTAAGAAAGATGGACAGCTAGGAACTTCTCTTTTGACCTTCGGTACTAAAGTTTCTATTTTCTTTGTTACTGCCATTATTCATTATTGAGCTGGTGTTGATGGTCTTGGGGAAGATCCGGCATCAACTTGATTTTTAATTCCCAGTGAGTTTTGGAAAGACTGCATATAAACTCCTGATCGTTGCAAGTCTCCAGCATACTCTGTGTCTTTTTGATAAGCCCTGTAAAGCATATAGTCTAAGATAGCATTAGCATAAATATCATCTAAGGATATTACTGTAGTATCAGAACTAAAGTTACTAATTGTGATATCTGTTGGTGAAGAACTATAAACAATTTCTATAGTTGCATCGGAAGCTGTTGTGTGTGGATAAACATAAAATATTTTTGGATCTAATGGATCGTACACATAATGCTCTACGTTTGTTGCGGTTGTACCGTGCCAGTCTTCTATCTGATCATCTAAAACTCTTCTTTCTATATTTGTTATAGGCTTAGAAGTTGGATTAGAGTTTCTGTAGATTGATAATAATCTTAGTGCTGCACTTGGTAAAGACTGTTTAGCACTATCGGCTGTCAAAGTAAAAGATGCATTGACAGGATTTGCATCGGGTCTAAATAACACTATCTCTCTTTGAGCATCATTAAGATAATCTAAGAGAGTTTGTTGAGACCATCTGACATTGGTCGTATCCTGCAGAATCTCTTCTGCTCTATCAATTAAATCTATTACTTTTACTGTTGCCATATTATAAGCCTAGTTGTTTTTTCTCCTCATCGGATAAAGATCTTTTATCGTAAATAAAAGTCCAGAATTCTTCTCTATGCTTTGGGTTCCATGGAACTACTTTACCGTGCTCACCCTTTGAAGCGATAGGAACTCTTTTACCAGACTCTTGTACTGGCTCTTCCTCAACGACAACGTTAGACTCTTCTAAAGAAGCAACCTTTGCTTCTAAGTCTTTTAGTTTGTCTTTGGGGTTTAATGAAACGTTAAATTTTTCTTTTGCTAATTTTATTAGTTCGTCTTTCTTCATTTTCTCTTCCTTGCTTTTATCTTCCCGGAACGAGATGCTTTCTTAGCACCTTTGGGTCCCATTACTTTTGTTAAGGTACCATAAATATAGGCATTCAATCTAGCACCTTTTAATCCTTTTTTTTGACCTTGAGTCTTTAATGATCTCTCAAGTTTTTCTTTTTTAGATCCTCTTGGCATCTTAAATAAAAAGGGGGAGCCGAAGCTCCCCATAGTTAATATTAAGCTGTTTGTAGCTTAAATTCACCGAGTGCTGTTGGTAGGACAACTTTGTATCCGTAAACAGCTAGTCCTCTAACACCGTCACCAAATGAAGACTCAAGTCTTACTGATTCTGTGTTAGTAAACTGAGAAGCATAAGCAATAGCTTTTGGATGTCCGTACAGACCAGATGAAACACCTGATGATGTACTTAGGTTGTTAGAAACATACATTCTGAATCTATCAACCATACCAATAAAGCCATTTCTTAATGGTGATACTGCATCACCTGTTAAGTATGCTTGTCTTAGTTCTGACTGTTTCAACACTGAAGCTACTGCTGGGTTGATGATCATAAATCTATCCTCTTCAGGAATGTTATTTTCATCAAGGTTTTGACCAGCTTCAAGAATGAAACCAAGAACGTTAGATGTTGTAATGTTTGATGGAGTTGCGTTCACATCTGTTAAAGATGATCCAGCTGCTACATTTGCAAAAACATCTTGCTCGATCTCAATCTTCATGTTTTGAGCTGCATCTTTTGATGCTTCGTTCATGAAGTCGATATCGGCTTGCTCTCTTAAAATGTCATCAACTTTAAAAGCATAGCTTTTTGCTTTGTCGATGTTTAACTCAATGGTAGATGAAGTAACATCAGCATAGGATAAGGATCCTGTGTAGTCCGCTACTGTAACAGCAGGAACTGCTCTAATGTTAACTTTATTACCTAACCCTGAAATCTCTCCTTCGTACTCGTTAGTTGTTACCTCAGATAAAACGGTCTGAGCGTAAAACTTAGCTTGTAACTTCTTAGAGAATACTTCAGGTATGAAATGCTGTTCGCCTGCTGCGAAAGAAAAACTTCCGCTACTAGATGAATATGCCATTTTTAATTACCTCGTAAATATAAAAAAAAGTTAATCTAAAATAGCAAATTTACTTGGGCTTTACCCTGCCTTCAGCATATGCCTGATCAATTTCTTTCTCAAGCTTTCGATATTCTTTATCAGAAAGTCTGCCGATTTCTTGGGCAGTCCAAATTCTTTTGCTACTACCTACATTTTGCTTCCGGGCTTTAGAGAGTGAAGGTTCAACATTTTGTTTAGCCTTTTCTACTAATTCCTCTTTGGAAACTTTTTTGGAAACCAGACCTAAATCATTTTTATACTTTGATAAGAGTGCTACAACGTCTTGAGCATCACCTTCAGAAGCAGCGTTACGCCACATTCTTGATTGTCTTTCTAACCATATAGCGAAATCATCACTACCTGATACAGACTTCCAATCGGGATGCACATCAGCAATAGCTGCATAGTGCTTCCTATCTGCTTCTTCTTTCTGAGCTTTCAGAACTTCTTCTGTAGCCTGATTCACTTTATTGTCAACAGCGGAGATGCGAGCATCTACGTATTTTTGAAGTGGTTTAACAATCTCTGGATAATCTTTCATTATCTCACCGAGATCAACGTTAACCTCTTCTTTCTGTTGCTCAATACGAGTTTCAGACTTCATGCTTTCCATAGCCGTGATTTTATTATTCATCTCAGCTATTTTGGCTTCGAGTTCTTTTTCTCTCTGGGTAGCTTTGGTCATTCGTGCCTGAGCATTCTTGTACCGTTCTTCCCATTGGTCAGCAGATAATAAACCCTTATCGGATTTAGTTTCTTCTTCCTGAACCTCTTCTATATTCTGATCAGATGATTCTTCAGTTTCCTGAGATTCATCGGGTGAAGCTTCCACATCTTCGACAACTTCTTCTGGGGTGTCTGTTTCTTCAGCCTCTTCGGTAGCTAGCCCTTTGGCTTCAGGTTCAGATTCCGTCTGAGAGTCTTGAATTTGCTTCATCATCTCATCAGCTTCTTTTTCAAGCTTTTCAGCGATTAACTCGCCTTTAGTTTTTTCTCTTTCCATTTTATCGGTCCTCCTTGGGGTATCGATTAAAATTACTTATAAATGTTAGGTGTGTCCCTACGGGATCCTAACGAGTTGATTACTTTATCAGCAATCTCGTCTAAAGATACTATAAACTTTAAGATGTCGCAACGACCTTGACTAAACCGGAAGTCCTCCGTTATTTCCAACTGGTCCCTCTCCATTTGGCGGAGCGACTCCATTTCTTCCATCAGGACCGACCACTCCTTCGGCATTTTGGACTTGACCTGCTTGACCGCCCTGCTGGCTGGCAAGGATAGCTTGTTGTAATGCTTGCTCATTCATTAACTCCTCTTGTGATTTAATTACCTCATCCGGATCAATATCAAGAGATTTAGCAATATCAGTTAATAGTTTTTCTCTATCAACCATTTGTGCATCCATCGGATTATTAATCAGTGATAAGAATTGTAACAATCTTTGTGATTGTACTTCTTTCTGAATCAGGGCTGTGGAACCTTTTGCAACAACACGCATATCTGACTTGACCATCTCGTCATCGTTCCAAGTCATATTCCAGTCATAAAGACTACGTATCATTGGTTTTGTTAGGTAATCATCAATATTCTTGATGACTGATTTAAGAACGATGTTGGCATTACTCATAAGGATAGAGATACCAGTAGCCGTTCTGTTTAATGAGCTTTGTGTTTGTCCGTGTGTATAAGATGGCAATGCTGTGGTTTCGTCTGCGAATCTTCTAAACAATTCAATCACTGAAACCAATGCAGGTGAGTTTGATTGTGGTTGATAGAATCTAACCATAGGTTGATTGCCATCACCGCCTTCTCTTAAGAATACTCGCCATGGATATAATTCTGTTGGGTCTTCACCAGATGCCATGATATCGGTATTAACTTCAACCATAGGACCAGATGATAAAGCCACGTTGTCTAGATATATTCTAGTAGCAGCATTCATTGTTTGCTGAGAATCACGCATCATACGTGGCACCCCTGTGCCCCAGAAGGCGTGAGGGTTTTTCTCGTATGGGAAAATAAAGTAAGGGATCACTCCGCCGGGAAGTGGGTTAAGTTGTGCTTTAATAACTTTATCTTCCACTATCCAAATGTTGGCTTGATATTCTTGTGTTAGGTCATCGTCTTCGTCAAACTCAACGCCAGCTTCTTCTAGATCGTAACCATTGAGTGAACCCCAATATTCTAGAACTTCAAATTTATTTGTTTGGGTAGAGCGATCTTTAACGTTGGCAATCTCTCTACGATCTTTTTCATGTTGTGCTTCATCGTGGTTGCCATCGGGATACATTTCAACGCAATAATCTATTTCATCCGCATTGAATCCCGGAAAGTCTTTGAGATCAACAAACTCTTGTCTTGAGATAATGTGTCTTCTAAAGATGTCACGCATATCATCAACTGAGGTAGCGTGTGGATCGGGGTACAAATCAAAGATAGATACAGCCTCCATTTCGGGCATTGGGCTTTCTTCGTAAATTAAATTAAAACCTTCATCGCCTTTAATCCATTTGTGATCTTTTTCAATTCTAAGTGTACCTGCTTTCATAGCACCGGTACCAAAGATAACTTGTTCCATGATGGCATCTTTCATTTTACCTTCAAGGTTTTGTTCCAATGCTTGGTCGAGGATAGCCTCTTCCATGTTATCAACTCTTCTATCGGTTTCTTCTTTGAGTTCTTCTTTGAGCTCAACGAATCGAGCTTTAATTAAATCGTCTACTAAACCGGGATCGATAACCTGAGCTGCTTGCATAATTTCTAGTGCAGCTTTCTCTGTAAGTTCCTGTTCAACGATGGGTTGTTTAGCTATTGGTGTTGGTTCAATTGTGAAGAATTTTTGACCGGGCTGGAATAATAAATCTGTAATTCTGGAGAAAGCAGCCAATACTTTTGTTCTCGTTAAACCAACATAGACTTGCGATCTATCGCCTTTCTCTTGAATCTTGCCCAGAACGTCTGGATCGTACTGACCCATGAATGCTCTTAGGTCTTCAATCCAATCGTCTTCAATATCGTCTCGAGCATCTTTGTACTCAAAATATTTATTAGACAATACGCCGCCTAAAGAATTAAGCTGGCTCTGTTCTTCTTCGTTGGTATCTACTGCTGCGGAAATCCCTTCAGGTCCTAAATCTTTTTCTATATCCATTTAAAAATATTGTTTTTTAACTCTACTAAAGTTCTGTCTATGTTTTCTAGGCATACTATTCAACCCAAACAGTGCTATAGCGTATGCCATTATTCTATCATCAAAACACCCTTGTTGGGCATTTGTGATTCCCCGAGCATCAACGATGTATGTTCGCAACTCATCGATTAGCTCCATGTCTACTATACCACTTTCTCCTTGGCGTAGTAAGTGTACTAAGTTATCAATAATTAAAGGCTTTGTCTTGCTTGTTGTTAAAAAACCTGCACGGCGGGTCAGCTTGTCTACGTAAGCATCGTCCACCGTTTGTTCAACGTACAAATTAGGATACCCTATCTCTTGTATTTTTCGGATGGTGGTCAGACCGTGATTGTTCCTTTCAATCAATGACCAAGCTTTGTTGTAGTAGTGTCCGATCTTGGCAACGATGTAGGCGAGGTCAAACGGGTCAACGTGCCCAGACCAAGTGGCAACTTGGTTCCCCATATGATCCAGAACTTGTATGCATGAATAATCTCCATGCTCTAAACCTTCTGCAACATCGACTCCCATGCAATAACGGAGAGAGTCCTTTGGACTCTCGAAAATTTTTAGAAGCCCTTTTTCATGTGGTACGAATTCACTTTCACGCACATCGTAGCGGGCAATCGGAGTAAAACATTCTACAGCTGCTTGATCGATGTACTTCGGCTCAACAAATAAACGCCCAGTTGTGAGGAACGCCTCTTGCGGGGTTGACGGATATTCTTGTCTAAACAAATCTTCGCCCCCAAGTTCTTGAATCTTTAATCGCCTAAACATAATTTGCTCATCGTCTAGGTTGAACATGGCTTTGATATCTTCTTCTTCACGTTCAATCTCAAAGTATGGATCTACCTTCCTGCGGTAATCGGGCATCATGAACCAAGGTATAAAGCATATATCCCACTCACCTTCCCCCCGTAGTGCTCGCATACAGGCATCGTAGAACCAACCACCCGCACCATTCGCAGTCGATTCCAACAATATTTCTGATTCTGCCTCCGGCACAGTCTGTAACAGACCCGGGATAATATCTGAATTGGGATAGAAGGCAACCTCAGAACCATGTAAATAGTTTGTGGTCCAACCTCGACCAACCTCACCGGTTCTTGCCGTAGCGATACGCCAACGTGAACCATGCGTAAATGCCATCGAATTGCTGGTCGATTCTTTTAGTTCTGGCGTAACAAGTGGGTGGGGTAAGTTGTCGTAGAAGTTCTTAACCATACTAAAGATAGCTTTAGTGGATTCATTCAGGTGCGATACCACTACAGCGTTTTGATTCTGTGCTGTTACTGTTTTCCAGAAACCCCGTGCCTGACAGTAAGTTGATATCCCCGTTTGTCGTGATTTGAGTATTAACATCCGCACACGCCCATGTTTTTTATACTGCTCGTTGATTTGGTTGTCTAATAGGTTCTGGGCAGCATTGAATTCCAATGGAATCGATTTACCTTGTTTGTTAATAATCTTCAGACAATGTTTAGCGTACTGACTGAGATTCGTTTTAAAGGTATTTATAATTTTTTTAATTTTAGATTTTTCGATTTCCATTTGTAAAATTACATACCCCCCAAAGGTCCATAGGGGGATATGGGTGTATATGTATGTGAGGTACCATGTCCAGCACCCCCTGCCCATGCGGGATACAGAGGATTCGCCTGTACATCCATACAGTATCGGAACGGATTACTTTTTGAGGAGATTTTGCTAAAAAAAATCAAAATAATTTTCCCAAAAAAAGAATCGCCTATTGAAGGTGATCCTCTTTCAAGTCTAGATCAAGAGTTTCAAACCAAGAGTCCTTCATTGATACCTCTAGTTTCTGTGAGCTGTCTATCATCTGATAGTACTTCATTAAAAGCTCTAGAGCCTTCACACGGCTTCCTGCTGTATGACCTACTACATCACCAAGGGCTTCCTGTTTGAGACGCTCTATGATGCTGTCATGGTCCTTCAGGTTACGTTCCTTTGACTCCGCTAACTCTTTTGCAAGCATTTCTTGCACTTCATCATCGTTCATCAATCTGTAGCCTTGGTTGTAACTACTCTTCTCTGAATAACCACATCGCTTTGCTGACTCAGTTGCGTTCTTAGTCACTAGGAAATGCTGTACAAATTCCTCTTTTCTTTGCTTCATTGTTTTATCTTTAATTGCCATAGTTAATCCTTGTTATTGGTTGCTATTAGTTTACACCATTCAATGAGTTCTTTTAACTCCAGAGTGTACTTCATCATATTGATAGCCAGACATACTAGAGCGATGTTTCCCTTTACATATCCTTTAGTATTATCAATGCGATCTATTGAGACATTACCTAAATGATATCCAGTGCCATCCTTTATATGAGTCATCTTTCTGCCTGAGTATCTGCATACACCTTCATGCTTTCTCCATAGGTAGTGTAGGTACTCTTTACTAATACTGAAATCATGTGTCTTCTTCCTTCTATATTTAAGCTGACTGTATAGGTGGTTTAGATAAGCGTATGGTGATTCGGTCATCTTTTTATTTTTCCCCGAGTTGCGGCAGGCGATACAATTATGTAACCGTCTATCGGTTCTTTTATCTAATTCAAAGCGTGTGAGTGCAAGGGACTTCTTGCAGGTCTTACAGGTTCTCTTACTCTGACCAGTCGTATGGGAATCTGTCTTTAATTTTGAGCCCAAACGTTTCAACATCTTTAAGCAACTTCCTGAATCGGGTCATAGCTTTCTTACTTGATCCAACTGCAGGTGTACCAGTCATTAACTTATCACCTACAAGCAAACATCCCTGTGAGTCTTTCTCTGGATAGTTGCCAACGTGGAATAGGATATAGGTTCTATTAGGTACTCCCATTAGTTGGAAGGTTTCTCCGAACTTCTTACTCTTATATCTGTTACATATATATTCACCTACAGGTACACAGCTGACGTTTTTTTTATTTCCCCGCCAAGGACGCTCTGCGATCCAGAACACCTCATCGTTGATAGTTAATTTGCCAAGGGTTGCCTCGGGGTGATATGCGAATCTTTCAAGTACTCCGTTCATAGGAAAATTATACTTTATTAACGTAGGAAATAGAATGCCAAGGATATGGCACCTGCGATTAGAGCCCATGCGAATCTTTCTACCCATCCAACTACTACATTATCTTTAGACTGTGATGCTTCTAATGCTCTTAATCTTCTTTCGTGATCTGAGAGATCATCTTTCTGATTAATTAATCTTTCTTCAAGTCGTGGCAAAATTTGCGTCAGCTTTACCACCTCGTCCATTTTCTTTTCGAGGTTATCTAATCTCATTTCTAATGCCTGTAGCTCCATTGATTAATCTCTAATGTGATAAGCAAAAGGTACAGGATCATGAAGATGATTACCATACCTCTAAAAAAAATACTTTAGAAAATGTTATCAAAATGCTTGCAATACAATATGTTGTAAAGTAATGTTGTTTGTAATGAATGATTACAAAGGAGGTACAAAACACACAGAAATCTAGTTAAACCCTTATGGTGCCTTGGTTTCGGGCACTTTTACTCAACCGGAACCCGCACAGCTTTGACTATCTAAGAGGATACGAGTTCGGTAAGCGACACACCAAGCGACTGTAAGAGGATGGGTATCCTCTCTGATGATTCCAAAAGGATGAAACAGTTTTAACTATGGAGAAAAAATTATGAAATTTATAAGTTTAGAAGATAGAAGCGACAAACCAAATAAAAGTACTTGGACATTTGACACTGATCAAGTTCATGCAGAAGTTGCTTACGATGACGATAACTCTGTTTGGAGTTCACTAATTTACACAGATGGTTTTGCTACAGTCTTAGGACAATATGGAACATTAAGAGAAGCAAAGTTTTCTGTCATTAATTGGTTGGATACAAACAAAGCCTACTGATGAGCCTGTGAGATTCAGGCGAAACACCCTTCGGGGTGTCTAGGTAAACCATGGTGGTTTATTAAATTATGGAGAAAAAATTATGTTAGACGGATTATTATTCGGAATCGTTGACAACGGAGTGTTAGCTCTATGTGCCCTATGGGGAATTGATCTTGACCAGAAGTTTGCAGGCAAAGGTGTAAACGGTGCTTTGTATGGAGCATTGATTGGCAACTCACTATCAGACTTTATTGGTGGTGTCATGGACTTTAGCTTGTTAGTTTCATTCAACATTGCTATCGGTTGTTTGATCGTTATCCCAGTGGTCAACATTTACTTGAGATATGCAGGAGGGCAGAAGTAATGAGCTTAAAAGAAAAGATGGATATATGCATTACGATTGTTGGTGTGTTTGTCATGGTTATGGGAGTAACTATTGGCTTACTGTATCAATCGTCTTTTTATATCTAAGCACTACTGATGAGACCTGATTGGTCGAAACCTTTCTCTTTCCCCCGAAGAGAGAGGTCTAGTGCAGGAGCGGGTGCTCCACACAAAACTACTAGGAAAAATTATGATAACTATTTATCACGCAAACGAATTTAGTAATAACCAAAAAGGTTATACAAAAGTAGCAACAGTTAATGTTGATAACATAAGAGATGCTTATGAGCTCACACAGAATCTTGAGGGTTCTTGGTCTAAACCGGCTACCTATCTTTGGGATGGTGTAGAGCAAGTCAATGAGCAATACGATGACAGAGTAGAAGTTCATGCAGAACTTAAGACTGACGATGCAGGAAATGCCTGGGGTCTAAGATCAACTTCATCTGGCGATGTATTGTTTGATGGTGAGGACTACTATTTCTTAGTGCCGATTGCTTGTGGCAGAAATGGCAAGTTCTATGACAACACCGGTGGCGATACTGTGAAGATATACAACTTTGATATCTCTGGTTTTCGTTACGATGACAGACTCTCAAATTCTGAGTACATCAAAAAAGCTGAGAGAATGTGGTATGACAATTGGGTAGAGCTTGGTAGCAAGGATGAAGGTACTTGCGTTCTTGGGACACACATTGATTCAAGTGTTGGCAAGATCAGTCCACCACCTGTTCAAGGAAATGTAAGTAAGTATGAATCTGCCAAAGTTGTTATGAATTATCTTGATGCCGAAGGTATTAGATATGACTACCATGATGGGAGGATGGACTAACTTTTCTTTCCCCGAGTTGGCTCCTTCGGGAGCCTGCTGTCGGCAAGTAGGCTTGCCCTGATGAGCTCAAAGAGCGAAACAGTTAACTACATAAGGAAAAATTATGAAATTAAAATACGAAAAAAATTATACCGATGGCTCTTACAAAGCTGTTGTGGAAACTTTAAGAAATAATGTTGAGCTAGTCATATCCATTCGCCCAGAATTGGTTGCGGGTGATAGGTACTATGATGCATCACTTGAAATACAAGCATCGTCTGACAACGTCTATGTTGTTGAGAGCGGATTTGCAGGTGGTTGGACATTAAAAGAAGTTAAGTCTTCTATAGATGAAAACCTGAAAGTTTTTATATGCGATTTTGCATTTAAGTTGCTTGATAAAAATGATCGGATTGCAGTTGACAGACACCTCAATATTAATCAGGAGGTAGCATGAATTATGCACTTGTTGAAAACTACTTCGATGAAACTGTAAGCAAATGGGTTCAACGTGATATACCTATTAATCCTAAGACTCAAGAAGAGGCTGACAAACTCTATGAGGCTTTGGAATATAGAATGTGTGACGAAGTTATCTATCAAGATGGTCAGGCAACTGAAACAGAAGCTTGCAAAACTTTTAACTACTATTTAAACATAGCTAAAAAAATTGAAGCTTTGGGTTTTAAACCAACTATTGATAGTGATGTTTTTTATCCTAAGGGATATATCCCTAAAGATTTTTATAGGAGGTAATTAGTTTCGGCTCGGCACAGTATAGGAGATTATCCTCAAGTTATTTTCGAGAATCATTGATAGGTTTCAATGAGGGTTATGGGGCAACCTAAATGCCCCTTGTGTCGAGTTGAATTATCAGCACTACTGATGATCGGTTATTCCGTGAAATTCTCTCTTCCCCGAAATGGGCAGGGAGAATATAGTGCAGGGCAATGGTGCCCACACAATTCCTAGGAGGGAATATGAATAAATTAAACTACTGGGTAGAAAACTACGGTTTTATGCCTTCACAACAAGCTGATGATTTTTCAGACAGAAGATTCATTGGATTCGTAAATAAAACTTACTTAAAACTTTTAGAGGGTAAGCAGGCTCCGATTGATGAGTTTAAGACTAACGGCTTCAATTACGATCCTGCTATCAAAAACTCTATGGAGTTCTACTTTGCTAATCAAAAGCATCTTAGAAGTCTAGCAATTATGGGAGGTTAAAAATGTTTTATCTACATAAAGAGAATAAAAAAAGGCAAGGCTTTCAGATTAAACTAGATAATGGTTACACAGTATCAGTGCAGTTTGGTGGCTTTTCTTGGAGCTCGAATGGAGTTCGTTTTGATAAAGGTGGTCTTAAAGCTGTTCAGGAAAATAAATCTTTTTCAGCTGAGACAGCTATTATCAAACCTAATGGCAAATTTTTGAAGTGGGGTAGAGATCATGTTCAAGCCTATCAAAAAGCTTCTGACTTTATAAACACTTTGAATTATGCAAACTCACTTGAACCAAATAATTATGGGAGGGTAGCATCTTGAAAAAATCTAATGTGAAACTTAAAAAAGCTTTTTATACACACAGTGATTCTTCTGATATGCCACCAATAATAATGAGTCCTTTTGGTAGGGAGTATTTAAGCAATACTCTTCATAAGTTATTTATGGATTTTGGTATATCTGCTCTTTATGAAAGGGATGAAGAAGATACTGAGGCTTGGGATACTTTTTGTGATGTGGAATATGTTTTGGTTAAGTATTTCGTTGAGCTTATTAATGAGTATCCAATGCTTCTTGAAGAGGAGGTGAAATCATTATGAATCAAGTCATAGATAGAATCGTTAAGCTATTAGCATCAGGATTAAATCGTGATGAGGTGTATAAAGATATCCACAGTAAATGCACACTATCTGTGCAAACTAAAAATCAGAAGCAACAGCTAGCTGATTTAATTGCACAGATTGATTCAAGGTCTGTGTTTGCTGTTGGCACAATACCAACTGAAGAAAGGAGGCATCATGAGTGCATGGTTGTGTAGTCCCAATCACATTGGGGAAATATGCAGAAGGTCTGGACAGGTCTCTGGTTATAATCCTATAACCAAAGAGAGATACGATATGGATGCTTCTACGTTAGCAGGTCTGCTTGCTCATCAAAACTTGTTGAGCTTGCAGGCTAGATATCCTGAAATGTGGGAAGATTTTCTTTCCCCGTTTGAGGGCGATGACACCAACGAAAGAAAAATTAATTTCATTTGGCAGTGTCAACAGCAAGCAAAACAGTTGCCTAAAAGAAACAAGCAAGATTGTGTTGGTTTAATTAGATCATATCGATATCAAGCTTGTGAAACAGACAACTGGATTGAAACCGATAGCTATTGGATCATTGAAGGTATCCTTGATGATCTTTATAGCGATCTAGTTGAAACAACTCTTTGGAGTTATGAAGATGAGGAGGTTGTTAATGTCTGAATCAATTGTCTTTACAAAGAAGGAGCTCTGGTTAAATCAGGCTCCTTCATTTAATTTCGAACTTGATCAGGATCAACTATTGGATAAAGCTTTAAACGCAGGTTTTGTAAAAGAGATTGGTGAAGATCAATATCAAGTAAATTCTAATTACGGAGAAGAAGAATGATATGCCAAAGATGCGATGGTAAAACTAAGGTTTATGACGTTAGACCTGTTGACGGATCAGAAGGCAGGGTTCTTTACCGTAGAAGAAAGTGCTTGAAATGTGAATATAAATTCATTACGTTTGAAGAGAGTCACAACCGAAGGAGGGCAAAATGACTAATTTCGATGCCATAATGATAGCTGAAGGAATACATGAGCCAGAATCTAGAGAAGAGTATTTAGAGGCATGGCAACAACTAGTGAACACTGGTTTAGCATGGAGCCTTCAGGGATGCTTTGGAAGAACGGCACAATCTCTTATTGAGAGTGGTGATATTCTTTCCAAAGAGGATTGGGATCGTGAGCGTAAGCTTGATGATCCTGCCAGCTACATAACTTGATTTTTCTGTCAATACTAAGGCTGAAAATAAAGTTAATTTATAAGCTACCTATTCATTGAGTGGGTAGCTTTTTTTCTATAAGATGGAAGTCCTATGTTAATCAAAGAAGCCATCGTCAAAGTAGCCAGAGAACTTAAAAAAGAAAAAGAAATTGAGTATCAAGATTCAAGTATTCTCGATGGCTATCCTCAAGATCTTAACGAAGAAGAAATCAGACAAGCCATGGTAGCTCTATCTGCCGTATCTGATGTTATCTTTAAATTACAATAGATCGATTTGCTTATACGCCTCATCAAAATTATTTCCTAGTTTAGACCATTCAAGATCACCACTAAGCTTATAAATCCATCCTGAGACTTTATGTTTTCGTCCATAAGGGTTCTTGGGTACCCACTTAAGTTTTACCCTGTCAAAACCTCGTTCTGTAAATCTACTTATCAGTTCGTCTTTCTTGCTCATAAATTTCACTCCAGTATTCTTCATACATGGGTCTAAATTCTTCTAGGGTGGGAATGGGTAATTTTGGAGTCAGCCTAAAGGTGCTAATGTATTTCCTATAAGCAGTCTTAAGTTGGTCCTCCGTGTACAATAACATTCATCAGTGTATAGTTACTCTCTCATCGTTATCATAAACGAAAACGTCTTCTAATTCACCTATAACTTCAACGCCTAACTCTTCAGCCGCAAGGTCTGCTTCTTCTATTGTTGGGGCAAAGATTCTTGGTCCGCTGTATGTCTGTCCTTCTTTAGTGAATTCTGTAAGAAAGATTTTCATTTTTTTGGTGGTGATTTTTTACTGCCGCCTTTGCCTGCCCATAAGTCTTTACGTGCCCAATAGTTGGCTGAGAATTTATCGTTCTTCGTAAGTTGCCCAGATTTATTTCGAATACCGCTTGATCGAGCAAGATAGCTCCTGCGAGCCGAATCAGAATAGTTATGCCCGTAAGATTTGTGCCCGTAATTAACGACTTTGATTTGATCACCTTTTTTTGCCAGTACTGTTTTTTTATAATTGCCAGAACCAGAATACTTTTTAGGCTTGTTGAAACCGGGGTATTTTTTGCCTCGGTACATTACACCATCAGAAACTCTTTTAGCATCACTTGCTTTTGCCATATGTTCTCCTTGCTTTACGGGCTTTCTTTGTATTAGGCACGTATTGTTTACCCTTCTTCATACCTTTTCTTTTCTTTGCCGAAGTGGCTCGGTACTCAGCAGGGCTAAGAGCATTAATCGCTTTCTTGGGAAGATATCTTTCTCCCGTAGCATTTTTGCCTTGAACTGATGGTTTACCTGATTTGGTTCCCCATTGTTGTTTACCCCAAAGTTTAAGGGAT
>Ga0181581_10001572_pt1 | contig 17804 bp, 8 predicted proteins | sample 071ome_22_FD_132433 | JGI IMG/M metagenome (GOLD analysis project Ga0181581, IMG submission 132433) | Coastal salt marsh microbial communities from the Groves Creek Marsh, Skidaway Island, Georgia - 071404AT metaG (megahit assembly) | ecosystem: Environmental > Aquatic > Marine > Intertidal zone... | reverse complement strand
CGGCGTGTCCCCCCCCCCCTCGGTCGCTGCTCGCCCCCCCGGGTTGGGGTTCGTCCCCCGGGCCTTGGGGGGTGTTGGTGCCCCCCGGCGTCGTGTGCGGGCGGGGGGGGGGGGGGGGGGGGCACTGGGCACTTCCGGGGCCGCGCCAGGCAGTGGGGAGGGGCACGCGGCGGGAGATCCCTCATATACGACGAGCGTCGGGAGATGGGATTGATGGAATTGAGTTTGCGGCGATACCGCGCCTCCGGGAGCCACGAGGGGGGATGCGTCCCCCCCCCTTGCCCATGAGGGCGGGGGAAAGGCGAGATCTCACCGTGATGAGAGTCTTGAAGGTGTTGTTCTGGCCGAGGAACACGTCGTCCTCGTTGTTCATGCGCTCCATGATCACGCGGACGCCGCGGCTGTCCTTGAGCTCGGGAGGCTTCACGCCGCGCGAGTACTGGGCCTTCACAACTGCAGAAACGGACCGGGAAGCAGCAATGACGCCGTGATCGCGGGATCCGGGGACGGCATCGGGCGGTGCACGAGATCGAACGTCCGCGAGAGACAAATCCCGCGGGGTTCCAATAGGTGCCGCGACGGATCGGGGTCTACATCACGAGCCGGTCGAAACAGTGTTGCGGGTGCGGCCAAGCGGCAACAACCCGACGGGGGTTCGGATTCCCGACGCAGGAGCGACAGGAATCCGCGGAGGACGCGAGTAGTATCGCGTGTGGTTCTACGTGGGCGGGGTCGGGGCCGCGTACCGGTGCCCATAATGAAAATACCCGCCACGAGGGTGGCAAGGAGCGCCTTGAGCGCCATGTTTGATTCAGATGGTGAGATATCGGCGAAAGCGACGCGAAGGGAGGCGAGGGGACCATATGTAGGAGACGAGAGGGAGAAATCGCGCACCTGCACCCTGGGTCGGGCGAGCAGGGGAGGAGTGGGCGGGTCACGTGCCCCGAGGGTGCGGAAGCTGTCCCTTTCCGCGTCGCCACAGGAGCGGGCCTGCCTCTATCAAAGCCCAGTGATAGCCGCCAAGTCTTGCTCGACGCAGAGGGGAAGCACAGAAGTGGGAGAGACGGAGTGCACCATGTCGCAATCGCCAGCCGAGAGGGAAGCGGGGAAGGTCCTGGCTAGGATGAACATGGAGTCGAACCTCTCCATGATCCACGGGTGAGCCTTCACGCGCCCGCGAGTCCAGGTCCAGGCGGTGCCGGGGTGCTGTGGCCCTGAAGGGTGGGTGGCGCAAGGGCGCCGACGGCGTCTTACGATGGCGCTTCACGCACGCACCGAGGGCCGCAAGCGGATCCTCGATGCCGGCGTATTCGCGGAGGTCGGCGGCTCCGCGTACGCGCTGGCCCACAGGGCTGCCTCGACCCCCGGCAGAGCTGCTGCCTGCCCTGGGGGAGGTCTGGGCCGTGGTCAGCTCCCCGGCCGCAGCCGCGTGTGCGGCCACCGCCCACGCCCTCCCACTATCCCACCCCCCCACTCACGGGCACTGCCTCACCGCAGGCTGAGCGCCCTGTGCCACTCAAAGTGCGTGGCCCACAAGTACACGGACAGCGAACTGACGGTGGGGGAGAACGCCTGCGTCGACCGCTGTGTGAGTAAGTTCTTCGAGATGCAGGCACTGCTGCAGCAGATGATGATGGAGGGGCAGCAGCAGCGGTAGGGGGGGTGCGCCGGCCGCCGCTTTCAATCCGAGCGCGCGGCCCACTCGTCGACGACCACAGACAGCCACGCGTCGACGACCCGCGCGCTTCCGTACCAGGGGACCGTGGCCTCCTCCCCGTAGCCCCCCACGCGCGACATGGAGTGGAAGACCCCGTCCAGCAGCACGCCGCGCGTCCCCTCGAGGAGCGCGGACCGGCACGGGACGACGCAGTCCCCCTCGACGGACGCCCCCTCCCCACACACCTGCTCGTATGACCCCAGCGCGTACTTGCTCAGGCGCATGCGCTCGTACTGGGTCATGCCCCTCACCTCGCCCGCGCCCGACTCCCTCAGCGCCTCGAGCTCCTGCTTGGACAGGTCGTCCCGGAGCCCGCCCCGGACGGACCGCCCCGAGACGCTGACGTAGCTTACGTCCTCGAAGGCTGCACCTGGCCACCGCTGGCTCACCCAGCCCACGGCGCCCCCCGTCATGTCGCGGATGCCCGAGTCCTTGGGGGGGGCGCTGTGCGGGGTCCCGAGCGACACCATCACACGCACCGCCGGCCCCCCCGCGCCCCCCTCCCGCTGCGCGCCCAGGAAGGCACGCCCGAGCCACCCCCCGGCCGAGTGCCCCAAGAGGGCCACCTCCCCGGCCCCCTCGGCCGCGGCATCCCTGACCGCCTCGCCCACCTTGTCGAGGTACCACGTGTACCCTGGATCGACTGTGGCCGTGCCCCTCCAGTAGGCCAGGCTGAAGATCGCCCGGGCGACCCCGAACCAGTCCTTGCGTGCAAGACCCACCACCGACACCCGAAAGCCGCGCCTCCGGAGCTCGTGCGCGAGGCCGGTCCCCTCGGCGCCGAAGGGGGCCGTGTAGTCCGACGTATCGTTGCCGAACCCGGGTAGGATGACGATGTGGGGGAAGCCGGCGGGGGCGGTGACCTCGGCGAGCTCCCCGAGCGTGTCCCTGAGGACCCCCTCGTCCCACGCCTCGTCGCTCCGGTAGTGGAGGCACCGGCTCGCGTCGATCCCCGCAGCCGCGCGGGCGGGAGAGGCCCTCATGGGCGGCGCGACGGGGCCTCGGGGTCCTGCGGTCGCCGGGCTACGCACCGGGACGGACGGGCTCATCCGCACGAAGCTCGTGGCCATCATCTACCCGTCCTCTGTCGTGCGTATGCGGCGATCCGCTTGTCGTCTTGAAGTGTACCGGGCTGCCACCTATCCATATATCATGACGCGGCCGGGCGTGTTGCGTGGGGGCGTTTCGCTGCGAGTTTGAGGGGCGTCCACCCAGCTGGTCCGGCTCTGGCCAGCACTGGCACTCGCCTTTTGCCCCGTTGCGGCACCGTGTGTCCCCCCCTCACGCCCGCCCTAACAAGGATACATGTGCGGCGAGCTCCCGCGACCTGTCAAGTCCACTGCGCCTTCCTGGCGTGCTGCTTCGTCGACGAGAAAATGGGCAGGAAATCCCACGAGCATGCCGGTGAGTGCCCCACCTAGACGGCGACGAGCGAAGTTCTCTCGCGGACGTCTCGGTCAGATAGCCGTATCCCGTCGCTATATGATGCTCGCAGGGAACCCGGAGTCGGTGAAGGTGGTCGTCCGGTGCAGGTGGGGCGCACCCGCAGCCATTTCATTTTGACGCCAGGGCCCCCCTAGCTGTGTTCGGAAGGCACCACCGGGCCTCGCGAGCTCTCCCAGCTGACATTTCCGCGATTTCGCCGCGAATCTAGCGTGAAAGAACCTTTATCGATGCACAGAGCCCACTGCAATCCCCTGCGAGCGGCGCTCCGGGCCGCGGCATTTTGACTGCACTATCCTGCACGCGCCCCCCTCCCCCGCCCCCGGCGCAGGCCCCTGAACCGGGTGGAGATCTCAGACGGCCGGAAGAGGATTGTATCCATGGAGACCAAGGCGGGGCAGGTGTTCATCAAGAACCCCAAGGCGCCCGAGGAGGCCCCCAAGCAGTTCACCTTCGACCTGGTCTATGACGACAAGGTGGAGCAGATTGACCTCTACAACGAGGTGGCCCGCCCGGTGGTGGACTCGGTCATCGACGGGTACAACGGCACCATCTTTGCCTACGGGCAGACGGGGACAGGTGAGGCCTGCGGTCCCGGCCCACGCACCCCGCCGCCCCCCCGCGGCGCCCAGCGCCCACCGATGCGCCCCCCGCCTGCTGCACGCAGGGAAGACACACACGATGGACGGAGGGGAGGGCCCCGGGCAGGCGGGTGTTATCCCGAACTCGTTCGACCACATATTCAACGCCATCACGGCCTCGGAGGACCGCGAATTCCTGATCCGCGCGTCGTTCCTGGAGATCTACAACGAGGAGATCCGGGACCTGCTGTCGAAGAACCCGAAGAACAAGCTGGACCTGAAGGAGAACGCCGATGGGCTGGTGTACGTGAAGGACCTGAGCAACTTCGTGGTGAACAGCGTGGGGGACATTCGCACGGTGCTCGAGGTGGGGAAGAAGAACCGGAGCGTCGGGGCGACCAAGATGAACCAGGGGTCGTCGCGGTCGCACAGCGTCTTCACTGTGACGATCGAGTCCACCGTCAAGGACGACAAGGGGAACGAACACGTCCGCATGGGCAAGCTCAACCTGGTGGATCTCGCCGGTTCCGAGCGCGCTGGCAAGACGGAGGCCACCGGGGACCGCTTCAAGGAGGGGGTGAAGATTAACATGTCGCTGTCGGCGCTCGGCAACGTCATCAGTGCGCTGGTAGACGGCAAGTCGGGCCACATCCCGTACCGAGACTCGAAGCTCACGCGCCTCCTCCAAGACTCGTTGGGCGGAAACACCAAGACGTCCATGGTCGCAAACATCGGCCCTGCCGACTGGAACTTCGACGAGACGATGAGCACGCTGCGCTACGCGGACCGAGCCAAGAACATCAAGAACAAGCCGAGGATCAACGAAGACCCGAAGGACGCCAAGATCAGGGAGTATCAGGAGGAAATGAAGCGGCTGCAGGAGGAGCTGGCGCGGATCGACGAGATGGGCGGCGGAGACGCCCCCGCGACCCCGCTGAGCCCCCAGGTGATCGAGGAGGTGGAGGTCCGCAAGCGGGACGTGACCGAGGAGGAGAAGGAGAAGATCCGCCGGGACATCGAGCTGGAGCTGCAGCGTGCCGCGAGCAATCAGGGGAGCATCAAGCTAAGCGAGGAGGAGATGCAGCGGATCCACCAGGAGGCCGAGCGGGAGGCGGAGCAGACGAAGAGGCGGCTCGAGAAGGAGCGCAAGCGGGCCGAGCAGGAGGCGCAGGAGAAGGCACAGCAGCTCCAGGCACAGCAGGCGGAGACCGAGGAGGCCAGGCACCACCGCGAGGAGCTCGCTGCGGCCAAGAAGGAGATGGCGAACAAGCTGCAGATGATGCAGAACAAGCTGATCCACGGCGGCGGCAAGGACGAGCTGGCCAAGAAGGCGCGGGAGAAGGAGGAGGAGATCAAGCGGCGGATGGCAGAGCTGGACCGGCAGCGGCGGAAGGAGCGGGAGGCGGCGGTGAAGATCAAGGAGCTGGAGCAGAAGCGGGAGCAGAAGGGCCAGAAGTTCAACAGCCTCGAGGAGGAGCGGGACGCGAAGAAGAAGGAGCTTGAGGAGGTGTGGGCGACGCTGCAGAACGAGCAGCGTGAGGTGGCCGACCTGGAGCAGGCCTTCGCGGACGAGCGGAGCTACCTCATGGAGCAGGTGCGGGAGCTCCAGAGCCAGCTGCGCCTGCGGGAGTCGATTATCGAGGCCTTCATCCCGGCGGACGAGCAAAGCAAGGTGCTGCAGAAGGCCATATGGAACAAGGAGCAGGGCGAGTGGGAGCTTGGGCAGATCAGCGAGCGGGCCGAGAACGCCACGACGCTCAAGCGGCCCAGCTCGGCGAGCGGGACTCGGCGCCCCATGAGCTCCTTCGCGCTCAACCAGGCGGCGCAGGGGGACCAGAACCCCCGCTTCAAGTCGGAGAACATCCTCACGCTCGACCTCGACATGCCGGAGAGGACGACCTACGTCTTCACCGAGGAAACGCTCGCGGACCCGAACGTGCGCGAGGCGCTGCATGCCGTTTTCGTGGACGGCCAGGTACTCTTTTAGGCCGCGTCTTTTAATCCGGGCAAAGTTTTTAAAGGTCGGGCGACCTTAGCTCCTTAACCCACGACGTGAAGCGCACAGCAGAGAACAGGCCAGCGCAGCCCGTCGTCACCACGGCCACCTTGGGCAGGGCGGGGTGCACAGACCCTGCCTGGTAGTAGAGGGCCTTACCAAGGGCCGAGAGCACGGCCCCGTTCACGAGGACCAGGGCGACGGTCTCCAGCACGCGGAAGGAGCGCTGTGCCCCCCCCCGGCCGCTTGACGAGCCGCCCACTGGCCGCTTGACCAGCCGCGCCATGGCGGAAAGGGCCCGTGGGCCCTCCAAGACGAGGGTCGCGGCGAGGGTGGCAGTGTGACGCTCTGTGTAGGCGCTGACGGTGAAGATCGATAGGAGAACGGTGCGCATGAGGATCGTGGGCAGGCTTGACAACTGGACGGGCCCCTGGACCTCGAGCCACAGGCGAAACGACATCCAGCCGGCCGCAACGCACACCATGACCAGAGCATGCGTTGCCTGGGCGTCCGTGGGTGAGTACAGGAGGTCGGTGGCGGCGGCAGGGTTCGCCCGGATGAAGAGGGCAGCGCCCAACGTCATGGCCGATGAGTATGCCAGCTGGAGGACATCCTGAGATGCCGAGATGCGCTGGTCAATCGTCATAAGCTTGGTGGAGGCCGGGGAGACCATGCGTTGCACTCCGAGGGCGGCGAGGAGGAAGCAGACGAGGGCCACACTGGTGGCAGGGATAAAGGAGAGCATCGGCACCCGGCTGCACGCGATCCCCGCGAGGAACCACCAGCATGCCGCGAGCGACTGAGTGAAGAGGTCCCCGCTAGCCATGGTGTGGTCCACGGGCTTCGCGGGTCCCCCCCCATGCTTGTTGGAGGTTGCGCCCGGGTGGGCGACCAGCCTGTCGCTCTTCTTGAAGGTCAGGTGGTAGTCGTGGATGTACCTGAGGTCAAAGGCAGCCTCGCAGTAGGCGAAGTAGAACTGGTACTTGCGCCAGAAGCGCTCCGAGTACCCGATCTTGATGATGTGGTCCCTCTTCTCCTCCCACTGCTTGCGCCACGCGCGGAGGGTCACGGCGTAGTGGGGTCCGATGTCGTGGGTACCGGCGAGGGCCAGCCCCGTGCCCCGCAAGGCCTCCACGCAGGCACCCACAGAGGGGAGGTGCCCGCCGGGGAAGATGTGCTCGCGGATGAAGTCGGACGAATTGCAGTAGGCCTCGTAGCGCTCGTCGGGGCACGTGATTGACTGGATGCACGCCTGTCCGCCGGGCTTGAGCATGCGGCCGATGGTCTGGAAGTAGGACTCAAGGTACTCGTGCCCGACCGCCTCGATCATCTCGCACGAGACGACGCGGTCGAAGGTGCCCTCGCCGGGGCAGTTGCGGTAGTCGCAGTAGAGGAGATCGATGGAGTCCTCGAGCCCAGCCTCCTTGATCCGCACGTTGGCCTCGGCCAGCTGCTCCTTGGAGAGGGTGAGGCCAATCACACGGCACCCAGTCGTCTGCACCGCCCGGATGGCGAAGGCCCCCCACCCGCATCCGATTTCCAGCACCTTGTCGCCCTTCTGGATCCCCGCGCCCTTGACCAGGGCGTCAATCTTAGCGATCTGCGAGTCGTAGAGTGTCCGGCCCGGGGCATGGATGGCGCACGAGTAGGTCATCGTCTCATCGAGGAACGCCTTGTACATCTCGTTGCCTGCGTCGTAGTGCTCCTCGATGTTCTTGCGGGAGTTCTCCTCGTTGTTGTGGCGGGCCAGGTGGGCGTAGTAGAGAAGCTTGTCGCCGAGGTAGTTGAGCAGGCCCAGGCTGCCGCGGGCCTCCTCCGACTCCTTGGCGTTGGCCACGATGACCGCCATGAAGGCGCCGGGGTCCTTGCAGACGATGTCGCCGTCCATCCACGCCTCGCCCATGCCTGTGTCGTGCCTGGTCATGATCTTCCAGGCGAAGGCCATGTTGATGACGCGCACTGTGCAGTCGGGGAGGGGGCGCCCCCACCACTCGTCCTCCGGCTCAGGGTAGTCGGTTGACTTGAGGCCTGGGCCGTAGACGCGCTCCGTGCCATCGGGGAGGACGAGGCGCAACTGCCCCTTCTTGATCATGCCTTGGAGGAAGTTGTCGACGAGGCCGAACACCTGGCGGTCGAACCACTTGATCTTGGGCGAAGTGGCGATCTGGTTCCACGGCACACGGCACCCCATCGCGTCGACCGTCACGGCCAGGGACGCCTTGAGGCCGTCCTCGTGGAAGCCGTAAGCGCCCCAGGCGCCGCAGAAGTACACGCCTCCGGCGCCCTGAAGCGACGGTAGCGCCTCCTGGGCGGCGACGGAAGCCTCGGAGAAGACCGGGTGGTCGAGGGACAGGCGGCGCAGGACTGTCTCGGGACGGGGCTCATGGATGGGGTTGAGGGTCACAAACATGTCCGGGGCCTCGGCGGGGAGGTTCTGCAGGAGGTTGAGCCAGTAAGTGACGCAGACGGCCGAGTCAGCGCTGTCCCCGGAGCTGCCCAGGAAGTTCCACGACGTCCAGCACTCCTTCCGCTTCGGCATGAGGGAGGCGTCAGTGTGCAGCCAGACGTCGTTGGCGTTGTAGGGGATCGACCCCAGGGCGGCCCTCTCGGCCGCTGTGGCGTGGTCCCCGAGGAGCGAAAGGGAGGTGTCCGAGTGCGTGGCGAGAATGACCCCGTCGAAGGACTCGGTCTTGCCGTCGGACAAGGTGACCTTGACGCCACCACGGGTCAGGCCACGGGGTAGGGAGCCGTCGCTGCCCTGCTTGGCTTCGCGCCGCACGGCCTTGGCGGCGCAGGAGGTGCGGACCTGCCCGCCCATCTCCCCAAGGGCCTTGGTGATTGCGGCCACGTACTGGCTGGAGCGCCCTTTGACGACGCGCCAGAGGGGCCGGTCAAAGACGTCGAGGAGGTGGTGGTTGATCCAGAAGCGCACGAGCATCTTGACGGGGAACTCGAGCACGGTGGCATTCGGGACCGACCATACCGCGGCGCACATGGGCAGGACGTAATGCGTCCGGAACACCTCGCTGTACCCCTTCCGGTCGAGGTACTGACCGAGCGTGACCCCTTCGTACGCGTGCGCGTGCTTGGCGTCGAGGACCTGGGGGGCCTCACGGCCGAAGCGAAGGACGTCCCAGAGCATGCGGAGGAAGGCGGGCGAGGCGAGGTTGGATTTCTGCCCAAAGAGCGCCTCGGATGACCACTCGTGCTCGCCTCCGTCCATCGACAGGGCAAAGGACATGGAGGACGGCTCCGACTCCACCCCGAGCTCCTCGAACATCCCGACCAGGTTCGGGTAAGTGGTCAGGTTGAAGACCTGGAACCCCAGGTCCACGGGGTACTTGGTGGACTCGTCGGTGAGCGCGTGCCCACCGCACGCGTCCTCCTTCTCGAAGACGGTTACCTTCGCCCCATTCCTGCAGAGGGGAGGGGTGCGGATGATGCTTGGGGGCATCTACCCCGGGGGGCCATCGTGAGGCGGAAACAATCAAGAGAGGGCCTCGCGATGGCCCTGAAAACACGTAAGGCCGCCGGTCCGGAGGCGCGCGACCCGTGACGCCACAGGTCGTGGGCAGGCGGGGGGCACGTGTGTCTCGGTCCGCTGGGCGAGAAATGTGCCAGGGCCGGCGTGTGTGACCACTATCTCCTCCAAAACCTCTCTGTATACGGTCGATGTCTAACGAAGACCGCACAAGAACCCTATAAATCAAAATATATTACGGTCCGAGCCCCACGTCGGCGAGTGGGCGAGGGGGCCACTAACTGGGCCGGCGGGCGCCCGGCTTGCCCGGGGCGTTCCTGGGCCCGGCGCGCGTTCGTGGGGACTGACCTGGCCGCGACATAAGCAGCACCGAGGCCACTGATGCCAGATCCAATGACGGCGATCCTGGATCCGGCAACCATTGTTGGCCCTTCCGCTGGCTTCTGGTCCCGTGGGTCGCGGGGCGTCCAAGCACGCAAGGAGGGGTGTGCGCGCACGTCCAAGCGGAGTCGGTGCCGGGCGCGGTCGAGTGAGGCAATTGTGCGGCCGGCTTCGCCCTCGGGCCAACGGGTGCAGCGCTTGCCCGCCTGGTGAGCAAGCAGGGTGGTTTTGCAGGTATGGCGTGTCAGGATCCAACCCGATCCAACCCGACCAAAAATCTTCGAGCCGCCCAACAGGAGCACAGAGTCGAAAAAAACGCATTGGTCGATGTTGTGACGCAGCAACGATGGGCTCTAGAGACGTTGTCCTGGTGGACGACGGCCCGCGAGAAGGGGAACTTCCCCTTCTCGACGGCGACGTCCCCTGTTCCAACCCGGCGTCCATGCCCTCGCGTCGCAAGAGGGCCCGCAGGCACGCCCGTTCAGTCAGCAACGGCGAAAGTGAGAGCGATGACGGCATCGAGCTCGTCACTACTGCCACACCGAGCCTCCGCCCAAAGCAGAGCTTCGATCCTGACGCGTTTTACCTGACAAGCTCCGACTGCTCGGACGACGACCTGGAGGTGTTTCTCGAGAGTAGGACCCGATGCAGGGGCGAACCGTGCTCCGCCCACGCCAAGCGCCCCCTCCAGGGCCCGCCGCGGAAGCTCACCCACTGCCAGCGCTGTGCCCCGCTGTGCCCCGCGGGCGTCGCGTCCATCCTGGCCCGGTGCGCGAGGGAAGCGGGCGACCGCCAGGGCGCTCGGGCGCTGCGAGGGGGGCGGCCCGGCCAGGCCTTTGACCAATGCGTCCCGACGTGTCCCCACGGCCGTGCCCTCGCCGTCCCGGACGCCCTTCAGGCTCCCGCGGAGCTCGCGGGCGCCCTGGCCGCCCTCTCCGACCTGGCGTCGCTGGTCGTCGAGGAGGAGCGCCGCCGCGGGCACCGGCACGCGCTGCCCCTCGTGGTGGACGTCGATGGGGCGGGGGCGCGGGCGCTGCTGTGCCGGGGGGACGGGTCGCGGGCGTGGCCACGCGGCGTCAGGGACATTGCGGGTGCCGTTTACGACCTCCTGGGCCGCGGCCCCGCGCCAGTGCAGGGGGCGCCGGCGGAGGGCGCGGGCAAGGGCCTGAAGGGTGAGGGCTGCGGCGGCGGGAGTGGCCGAGGACCTGGGAGGGGAGGGCGCGGAGGCGGGGTTGGGTACGGGGGAGCAGAGGAGGACATCCACCGGATGCGTCGGATGAAGGAGGCGGCCGCTGCCGCGCTGAGCGCCGCAGACGTTTCGCGGGCCGCGGCGCTGGCGAGGGGCGCAGAGGCAGTGTCGCGGCTCGTGGAGCCCCTCCAGGCGGGCGGGGCGGGGCTTTCCCTGGCGGGCCTGGCGGTGCTTGCCGGTGGGGGCCTCCCGGCCGCGGCGGTGGAGCAGCTGCGCGACATCTCTTTTCTCGACCTGGAGCACGCGCGGCTCAGGATGTTCCGCTCCCTGCTCCTGCTGCTGAGGACTCTGGCGAGCGGCGTCCCGCCTGCGGCGGCGAGGCTGGTGCTTTGCACGCCCCCGGCGCTGCTGGAGCTCTGTCGAGGGGACGCGGACCTGTTGGGACCGGCGCCCCCGGAGAAGGGCTGGGAGGCCCGGGTGCGGGAGGCGGCCTCCGGGACGACGGTGAGGGAGCAAGTCGCCGCGGTGGCTCGGAAGGCGGCGACGATCCTGCGGCACGGAGAGAGTGCAATCGCTGAGGAGGGGGACGTCGAGGCCCTGGCCGTCATGACGATGTGCACGGAGCTTGCCGAGGCGCTCGAGGGGCTGGGCGACAGCTCCGCTATGCTCGAGCAGCTGGTGGCGTCGCTTCTGAGCGCCCAGCCGGGGAACGTGCTGGCCCAGTACCTGGGTGAGTCGGACGTCACCCTTGTCCCGGACTCGAGGCAGCGCCAGGAGACGAGGAAGCGCGCCAAGGGGCCAGACATCGCGAGCAGGGGCGGGGGCCAGGGCCGGGGCAGGACCGTGGGTCCTTCGGCCCTGAGCGGTTGCCCCGGCGGCGGCGGGGGGCATAAGGAAGCCGCTTACGTGAGCGCCCTATCCCCGCTGCGCCTTCGCCAGGGTAATCTCGCCCGGGTCCATTACTTTCGTCAGCAGGCCGCCGCAGCGCGCCCGGCGGGGAGGTGGGCGAAGCGGGTCATGCGAGAGATGGCTGAGATGGAGTCGGCCCTGCCCGTGTCACAGCACTCGTCCATCTTCGTGGTGCAGGACGAGGCGGACCTGTCCCTCCTGCGAGCGATGATCACGGGCCCGCACGGGTCACCGTACAGCAACGGACTGTTCGTCTTTGACATCCACCTCCCGCCGGACTACCCGCGGATGCCACCCAGGGTGCAGCTTCTCACCACGGGGGCGGGGCGGTGGCGGCCAAACCCCAACCTCTACGCGAACGGGCGCGTTTGCCTGTCCCTGTTGGGCACGTGGAGCGGGCCGTCCTGGACGCCCGACAGCACTATCCTTCAGGTACTCATCTCGATCCAGGCCATGATCCTCGGCGTCGACAACCCAATCGCGAACGAGCCGGCATATATCAGCGAGACGGCGGCTTCGGCCCGCTCTCGGGCGTACAACGCGTCCACGAGGTCGCAGGTCCTGCAGTTCGCGATGGCGGAGCCGATCAAGGCCCGCGAGAAGGAGCCGTGGGTTTTCTTCGACGAGGCCATCGTGGCGCACTACGCTGTCCTGAAGGATGAGGTGCGTCTGGGAGCACCGCAAGGCCCATGGCCGGTTGCCTGTGTTTGACCCGCCCTCCTGAGCCCCCAAGGCTGTCTCGCTCATGACCCTGCAGGTGCTCGCCCAGCTGGACGCGTGGGTCGACGAGGCGAAGGCGTCGGGGTACACCGGCAAGGCGCGCAGCGATGCCATGGAGGCCGCCATGGGGAGCTCCGCAGGGCGTGGGGGGCGGAAGGGGGGCGGGGAGGGCAGAGGCGGGAACGTGCACCTGCAGGAGATGACGGTGCGGGCAGAAGCCGTGCGCCAGGCCCTCGCGTCCCTGCCAGAGCGGAAGTGAGGGGTGCGGTTCTACCCCCTTGGGTCTTGAAAAAGATTCGCATCCTTCACCACCCCGCGTTCAAGCCGCGCAGCTGCTCGTTCTCCTGAACCAGGCGGCTCACGAGCCCTTCCAGCTCTTGTTGCTTCCTCTCCATCACTGTTGCCTGCATCCTCGCGGCCTTCACGTCCGCCAGGTTCCGCGTGAGCAGCTCCTTGTGGGCCCTCTCAGCGGCCACCAGGCGCTTCTTAACTGCCTTCAGGTCGTCCTCCGCCGTGTAGTCCTTGCCGCTCGGGTTGGCCCAGGCGTCCTTAGCACCCGTGGGCGGCCCCTGGCCCGTCTTCCGTGGGCGGTTCGCTCCCGTGGCGCCACCATTGGGCCTGCCGCGGCCACCCCCGCGGACGGGCGGAAGAGAGCTCATAGTGGGTCCGCCTATGATTCCGTTCGAGCGCGACGACTCCAGGCCAGAGATGGCAACCCCCGCCATGCCCCCGGGGCCCATTGGCGCGGCCCCCATCATTGCCAGCAGGTCGTCCCTCTCCCTCAGGAGCACCGCCACTTCCTTCGACAGTTGGTACACCCGCTTCTTAAGCTTGGCGACGACCTCGCTTTCGTCCTCGTCGTTCGCCGCGGTCGAGCTGTCGACGGGGGGCCGATAGCGCTCCGGGGTCTTGCTGACCGCTGCTGACACGTTTGCCTGCACCCCTGAGAGCCTCTCGTTGAGGCTGTCGACGTTCCTCTGAAGCTCATCGGCCCTGCGCTCTGCCCTGTACGCGCGAATTTCAGCCTCCCGGGCAGCCCTGACTGCAGCGGACCCGAACAGCGCGGGGGGTACGCCCCCATCCTCCACGGCCCCCGAGAGGTTGGACAGTCCTACGAACTGCTGCACCATGCCCTTGAGTGAGGCGAGCTCGGCATCCTTGCGCTCGATGTCGTTCTTCATGCGTCTTTGCATGGCCCGGAACTTGTCCTCGAGGGTCTCGGCGTACTTGAGGCTCGCCTCGCCCGCGGGCGGGATCTGGTCCACGGCGGACGGCTGCAGTGACGCCGGGTCCACGCCGCACTGCCGGGCGAAGTCGTTGCGCTGCTTGGTAACGACCGCAATGTTCTCGCGGGTCACGGCCAGGGCGCGGGAGATGGTTACCGCGCGGTCCTCGATCTCCTCCAGCTCCAGTGCGTCGCTGATGAGGGTCCGGTTCCGTTCCTCGACCTCGGCCATCACCGCGAGCGCGGCGGCATGTTGCCGCTGGAGGCTCTGGAGCTCGCTCGACATGACCACGACGGCCTCGGCCGTGTCTTGCAGCCGGTCTGCGATGTCAGCGGCGTCCGGGTTCCGCCCCCCGATGAGGTTTTCGAGGATCCCGACCGCCTCCTCCATAACCCCGAGCTTGCGCCTGAGGTCGGCTGCCTCGCTCAGCTTCCTGTCCTCCCGCTGCCCGTGCTTCTCCAGCTCCTCGACCCGGCCCCTCAAGGTGTCCCTCTCCCCGCGCATCACGCGCACCCACTGCACCACTTCCCCCGCGGGCATCTCGCCGGCGTAACCGCCCCCCCCCACCTTTCCCAGCTGCACGATGCGGGCAATCTGCTGCAGGGCCTCCTTGGGCGTCTGCTTGGTCTGCCGCACCGCTACCCCAGGCATATCCAGTCCCACGGGCGTCCTCGGAAGGTCGCCCCCAGGGAGCTCCCCGCCGCCCCCGCCCGCCTTGATCGCCTTCCACCGCTCGATCACCACCTTGAGGTTCTCGTTCTCACTTTCGAGCTCGGCAACCCGTGAGCGGAGGGCCTGCGCGTCCTCGGAGGACCCAGCGCCGGCCCTGAGGCGCTTGATCTCCTTGGTGAGCCCGAGGATCTCGCGCTTGTAGCGCTTCGCTTCCTCCGCCTCTCCCTGGACCGTATTGACCGTGATGGTGTTGGTGATGTTGGCAGCCCGGGCGGCGAATCGGAGCGTGTGGGACGTCTCCTCTGCCTGCTCCTCCGAGACCGACACGCACGCCACGATCGCCGTCTTGGCGTTGCCGCCGATAGCCGGGCGCAGGATACGCGTGAGCTTGCTGTTGCGGAAGGGGATGAAGTCTCCCGCCTTCCCCTCGGAGAGCTTGGAGATGACGTTGCCCAGCATGAGCAGCGAGAGGTTGATCTGGCTCGACTCCTTGGCGCGGTCCCCCTCCGAGCCCGACTTGCCGAGCCTCTCCGACCCCGCCAAGTCGACGAAGTTGAGGGTCCCCACCCGCATTGGGGCGCCGGGAGTGGCCTCGTGCGTCTCCACCGTCACCCGGATAATCACGTGGGAGCGGGAGGAGTAGTCGTTCATCCTCGTCCGCCCGACCACGCGGCACGACTCTCCCTTCGCAAGGAGGGCCTTGAGCCTCTCTCCGTCTGCCACGACCTCCTCGTGGAGCCCCTGGATGCGCGTGCCCGTGACCGCGTCCTCCGTGATTCGGAGGGGGGCGCCCCCCCTGGTGCTCAGGAGGTCCTTGAGCTCCTCGTTGTACAGCTCCACCATCCCCACCCGCACCACATGCCTCGAGCCGAGCCGGCGTTCCCGGTCCCGGAGGATCTGGAATAGGTCGGTCGCCGCGATGGGCACCACCCCCGGAGCCCCGGAGGTCCCCACAATGGTGTAGGTCTTTCCCGACCCCGTCTGCCCGTAGGCGAAGATGGTGCCGTTGATCCCGTCGAAGGATGCCTCCACGATCGGCTTCAGGGCCGTGTCGTATATCTGGTACGTGTTGTGCTTCCCCGTGAAAACCTCGTCGAATTCGAAGTTCACTGTCTTCGACTTCTCCTTCTGCGTCCCATAGAATGCCGCGTCACGCTTGAGGGCCGCGTCCTCCTTGAGCTCCACCTGCCGCGACTCTGGCGAGCACCGCCACGCCTCCTTGGCGCGCCTGCCGCGGCGGACCTCGAGTGGCCGAGCGCGGACGATGACCCGGATGCGCTCGGACCCGCGCTCGTGGGCCCCGGATGACGACACGGCGCCCTGTGTGCGCAGCGCCCCCGCGTCGGGCCCGATGACCGCCGGGCGCCCCCAGACGTCGACAGTGCGGCCATCTGAGTCTACAGTATGCGCGCCCAAGCTCACGTTCGACGCGTCATTGGTGCCCGCCATGCCGGCCTGCTGGGGCGGCGGGCGGGGCGGCATATGCGTCGACTCGCGGGCGAAGGGCTCGGCGCCCTGGTTCTTCTCCAGCCGTCGCCGGCGGATGAGCTCCTCGAAGAACCCGTCCAGTGGGTGCTGGGACTGTTCGAGCCCCGCGTCCTTGTGCACGAAGAGGGGGTCGCCCTCAGAGTCCTCCTCCTCGGACCACCCCACTGGGAGCGGGGCCACCCGGGCAAAGCGTGCCACCTGGAGGATGTAGGGGTCCTCCGTCGCCTCGACCTCGAAGTAGTCGTACATGGCCTTCATCTCGTCAGGGAGAGGATCCGTGCGGCTGAGTTCCGCCTGCGGGAGGGCTTGGTGAGGCAGCGCGTGGTGGCTCGGGGGGGTCGGCGCAGGGGTTCGGCGGCGGGCGGTGGGTCCCCGGGGGTGGCGTTGCTCCGCACCTTGACGGCAGCCCAGCCCGTGCGCTCCATGAAAACGGCGTTCTTGTAGAAGGCGAGGTTCGGATGCTCCCACACAGACTTGCCGACGCCGGCCTTGGAGTAGAAGTGCCTCCCCGAATCGGCGTGCAGGTACATGGACCAGCCCTCGGGGAGGTTCTTCTCGTTGGCCATGTCCTGCGCCACCCACACCAGGTCCGAGTCCGCATCCTGCTCGCGTTCGGGGCGAACGGGCGGTCAGGCGAGCCCGCAGGTGTCCGGTGGCGACCGCGGGGAGGTGGGAGGCACGAGCACGGCGATGGGACTCGGGGGGACCCAAAAACAACACGAGCTCAACACGACATGTCCGCGGCCGAAACGGCAACGCGGACGCGTGCAGCTTGCGGGAACGGGGGATGAAAGCGCGCCCGGGGGCACGCGGGGAGCTGCTTGTCACGGTGGGGCGACGACGGCGATTTTCCCCCGAATCTTCGCCCGCGGACCTCACCACGTTGAGGCCTAGTTCCCGGCAGCATGCCAGGACGCCGGGCGCGTGCCTGGAAATCCCTGCCCCCACCATCGAGGCGGCGACGACGGCGCCCGTGCGGGCTTGCCGTGGCGGGGAAATGTACTTCTTCCGGCGCAGGCCCGCGTCCCCTTCGATTCTCTGTAGGGTCCTCTTGCGCACCGGTGCGCACCAGTGTAGCTCCCGAGGAAATCCGAGAGAGGTTCAGGGAGATGGGAGGGGCAAGGACAGTGTATTACGCCGGCCTAGTGGACCCCGGGAGGCCCGTGGCGGCGTGGCCGACCTCCCATCGCGCCAGCACGAACACAACAACGGGGGGTCGCTCTGTGCGACCTGGGGGCTGCCCCTTTGCTCCCCCCCGGCGCGGCGGCCCAGCGTTCTCATCTGAGGGGGGGGATGAGTGGTGAATACTACTTTCGACAAACGGACCCAAGGGGCGGACATCAGCCCCCGCCGCTCCAAGATCGCCCGAGCGGGGGAGGGACCGGCCGGCCAGCGAAACTTTGCTCATCCCGGGGCTTTGTGCGCGGGGGGAAGCAGGATAAAGGCACCCGGGCGGCAGATACGCGCTTAAATCGCGAGTATCGCAGTGGATACGCGATTTTTAGTGGGAAATGTTCGGGTGGCTGTCCCAAGGAGGCAGAGGTGCCCCCCCCACCGATGCGGCAGAGGACGCCGCGGGGGAGCCCAATGCCCCGCCCGAGACGCGCACCACGACCGAGGATGCAGGCTCTCGCAACGGGTGGTGGGGGACGGTGATTGGCCGCACCTCGAACGGGGCCAGCACGAGCGGGAACGAGGCCGAGGCGGGCCCTGGGGACATCCAGGTCGACGTACTCAGGCGGCAGAATACCCCAGCCTCTAACTCGCATGTGCGGGTGGAGGCGCCCCCGGATACCCTGAATAGACCACGGGGGAGGTCGGTGGAGCTATTAGGGGCGATCGGGGGCAGCAGGAGGAGCCGGAAGAACGTCAAGTGGGTGGACGAGCACGGGAAGGACATTGCCACAGTGTACCAGTACCAACAGCAGGACCCGAAGCTCGAGTGGGAGCCCCTGACTAGCGGGAAGAAATCATGCGGGTGCATGGATGTCCTCAGGTGGT
>Ga0181581_10001568_pt1 | contig 17841 bp, 18 predicted proteins | sample 071ome_22_FD_132433 | JGI IMG/M metagenome (GOLD analysis project Ga0181581, IMG submission 132433) | Coastal salt marsh microbial communities from the Groves Creek Marsh, Skidaway Island, Georgia - 071404AT metaG (megahit assembly) | ecosystem: Environmental > Aquatic > Marine > Intertidal... | reverse complement strand
TAAAAGATATCACTGTTGCCTATCAGCAAGTCCAGAATATCCCGACCCTGAAATGGGGATATCAGCGCGCCCATAGATGGCGTTATGCCAAAGTTATAAAACCAGCGCCGCCAGATGCGCCATTTATTGAGGCCTTTTCAGCCAATATGCGGGCACTGGCAGGCGACTGGCATCCTGTTTCCGGCGCACCGGACAAGCCGGCAAGCGGCGCGCGCGCCGAAGAAGCGCTCTTATCGGGCCATCGCGCTGCCCTTGAAACCCTCTCCGGACTAGCGAATTGAGGCAGAGGTGATAAAGGCAGAAAACGCCTCGCACCAGATGATCACCGCATCATATTCTGTGATATCCAGCCCGTCCGGTACCTCTATCGAGAAATTTTTATACGCCTTTATTGGCGCAATTTGCAGGGCTTGTGATTTCGCGGCCAAAAAACTGTCCCGGGTGGTAAATTGCCCTTTTGTCAGATAGAGCCGATAATCCGGGCCAGGGGCGATAGACCCGTCCAGCCAGATACGATCATCGCGGACATAGATTGTGCCCTCGCCCCAGTGAAAGGCATCCGAGCCTTCCAAATCGCGTACAAACTCGCCCGTGCGAAGCTGGGTTTGAGCCTGAGCGCTACTGGTTAATTCTGCCAGCTCGGTTTCAGACAGGCCTTTTTGAGCTGTCAGAATCGGCAAAAAATATACCCCCAAACCAAAGCCGATAACCAGACCTGCGATAAATTTTGCACTGCCAAATAAAATAATATGATCTCTGGCAAATTGCAGCAGATGGCGAATTTTATCCTCCTTTTTTCTCTGTGTTTTCACAGATGGCCTTGCCTGTTTTTCCCATTTTCAAACCATCAGCCTATCGTGATTAACAGTTTTCGCAAAATGCGCGCTTGCCCGAATAGCACAATAGACCCAATGCCAGTAAGTCATCTTGCAAGGGTCAAACTGCTTTCAAATTGACAAGGAACGCCCGGCTCACGCAGAGTTGAAAGGACGGTAATATCACGCTGGATGCACCAAACAAGCGAGGCTGTAAAATGCGCCTGACAGAATGTGAAACCTTTGTTGTTGGAAATCCACCACCTGGTTTTGGCGGGCGATATTTTATCTTTGTCAAGCTGGTCACCGCTTGCGGAATTATTGGCTATGGCGAGATTTATGCCGCCAGCTTTTCCCCGCACCTTACCGCCAGGCTGGCAGAAGATGTCTTTGCCCGTTATTTGGCAGATAGAGACCCCCATGAGATTGAGCGCTTTGTTCGCCGTGCCTATAGCAGTGGCTTTACCCAGCGCCCCGACCCCACTGTTAGCGGGGTTATCAGCGGATTGGAAATCGCGATGATGGATATTTTGGGCAAAGCGCATAATATCCCCTGCTATGATTTGATAGGCGGGCGCGTTCAGGACAAATTGCGCTGTTATACCTATCTTTATCCTGCAGCCGATGAAATCGCAGCCGATTTTTATAATGATCCGGATGCCTCTGCCCGGCGCGCGGCGGAAAAAAAGGCAGAAGGCTTTACAGCCATAAAATTTGACCCGGCAGGAGCCTATACCAGCTTTGACGGGCATATGCCGGCATTGGCAGATATCGAAAGATCGCGCCAATTTTGCCATAAAATCCGAGAGGCGGTTGGCACGGAATGTGATATTCTGTTTGGCACACATGGCCAATTTACCGCTGCCGGGGCTATTCGTTTGGCACAAGCCATTGCCCCCTATGACCCGTTATGGTTTGAAGAGCCTGTCCCTCCGGATAGTCCGGCTGAAATGGCAAAAGTGGCACGGGCAACCCCTATTGCGATAGCCACGGGCGAGCGTCTATGTATGGCAGCAGAATTTTCAGCCATTCTGGATCACGGGGCGGCAGCTATTCTGCAACCTGATTTAGGCCGGGCAGGCGGTATCCGCGAAGGGGCAAAAATTGCCGCAATGGCAGCGGTAAAACAGGTTCAGATTGCCCCGCATTTATATTGCGGGCCAATTGTCGCGGCGGCCAATATTCAGCTTGCTACCGCCATTCCCAATTTTCTGATTCTGGAAATGATCGATAATATGACAGGTTTTCATGCAGAATTGCTGGATAACCCCATTCAGATAGAAGACGGTCATGTGGTCATTCCCACAGAGCCGGGATTGGGGGTTGCACTAAGAGAGGATGTGGCACGTGCCCATCCCTATAAAGGCGATAAGCTGCATTTGGAAATGGACGCCATGCCTTATGATAACGCCCATAGCGGAGAATTTGCCGGAGGCTAGGCAAAAAGCCGATAATGGCTTGACAATTCTAGGCTAATCAGTATATTCCGAGCGCTCATAGCTTTTGCTGTGCATTTGGGCGTATGCTTGATGTTTGCAGTGTGAAAGCTGATTATTCAAATAAAGTTTAAACGATGTAGTTAGGATATCGCCATGTATGCTGTGGTGAAAACAGGCGGAAAACAATACCGCGTTTCAAAAGATGACACCATTCTGGTTGAAAAGCTGGACGCCCAGGAAGGCGAGCTTGTCACTCTGTCTGATGTGATTATGCTCGGCGATGGCGCCAATATCACGATTGGCAAGCCAAAAGTTGCAAATGCAGCTGTAGAAGCCAAAGTGGTTAGCCAGACCAGAGGGCCAAAAATTATCATTTTCCGCAGAAAGCGCAGAAAAAATCACCGCCGGACGCAAGGGCATAGACAAGATCTGACCTTGCTGAAAGTAACCGATATCCTGACATCTGCCAAAGCCCCTGCCGCAAAGAAGGCCGCACCGGCCAAATCCGCAGCAGATGAAAAGCCAGCCGCGAAAAAAGCCCCTGCAGCGAAAAAAGCGCCGGCGGCGAAAAAAGCTGCCCCAAAGAAAGCCGCAACAAAATCTGCGGCAAAAAAAGCATAAGGAGAGAAACCGATGGCACATAAAAAAGCAGGTGGTAGTTCCAGAAATGGTCGCGACTCAGCTGGTCGTCGCCTCGGCGTGAAAAAATTCGGCGGGGAAAATGTTTTAGCTGGGAATATCATTGTTCGCCAGCGCGGCACCAAATTTCACCCGGGCGATAATGTAGGGATTGGCAAGGATCATACCCTATTTGCGTTGCGTCCTGGCAATGTGGCCTTTCGCGAAAAAGCCGGTGGCAGAATGTTTGTTTCTGTTGTCGAGCAGGCCAAAGCTGCAGAATAACCTGATTCGTCTGGCGTGGCGGCGATAACATTGCCGCTGGCTATCGAACAGCGCAAATGATGTTTTTTCAGGGGATGACCCGCTTTTTTTGCGGTTTCATCCCCTTCTTATTTTTACCGCCTGTATCACTGGCAGGCGCTGTTGGGGTCAGATAGGCACTAAAAGATGAAATTTCTGGATCAGGCAAAAATATTTGTGCGTTCTGGCAATGGCGGGCCAGGGTCGGTCAGTTTTCGCCGCGAAGCCAATGTGCCGATGGGCGGGCCTGATGGCGGGGATGGCGGACGCGGGGGCGATGTTATTGTTCGCTGTGTTGGCGGGCTAAATACCCTGATTGATTATCGCTATCAGCAGCATTTCAAGGCCGAATCAGGTATTCCGGGCGCCGGGCGCGACCGGTCAGGTGCAAGAGGAAAAGACACTATCCTGAAACTGCCGGTTGGCACGCAAGTCATCTCTGATGATGGCGAGGCCGTACTGGCCGATCTTACCAAAGAGGGACAGGAAGTTATTCTGGTCTCTGGCGGGATTGGCGGCAAGGGCAACGCCTTTTTCAAATCCTCGACCAATCGCGCACCGCGCAAAGCCCAGCGCGGCGAGGCAGGGACAGAAATGTGGGTATGGTTGCGCCTGAAACTGATAGCCGATGTCGGGCTGGTTGGCCTGCCCAATGCCGGCAAATCCACCCTGTTATCTGTGGTATCAGCAGCCAAGCCGAAAATCGCAGATTATCCTTTTACCACCTTGCATCCCAATCTGGGCGTGGTGGGCATTGATAATCATGAATTTGTGATGGCCGATATTCCCGGCCTTATAGAAGGGGCGCATCATGGCGCTGGCATTGGTCACCGCTTTCTAGGCCATGTTGAGCGGTGCCGTGTTTTATTGCATCTGGTCGATGCTACTGCCAATGACCCGATAAAGGATTGGAAAATTATCCGCTCGGAGCTGGAAGCCTATGCCCAAATTCTGGCCGACAAACCGGAAGTGATTGTCCTGACGAAGGCTGATGCCGCCCCGGAAGATTATATTGCCGAGCTAAAACAGGCCTTTATCGATATCGGTGCTGGCAGCGATATTTATTTTATCTCTTCGGTGACGGGTCTGAATGTAAAATCGGTATTGCGCCATATCTATGAAAAGATTGAGACAGGCAAGGCAGAAGAAGAAAAAGCCGGTGAGCCACAAGGTGGCGATCTGCCAGAATGGAGCCCGCTAGGCTGATGCGTGGACTAAAAGATCTGATAAAATCAACCAGATTAGTGGTGATCAAAATCGGCTCGGCGCTGATTGTTGATCCTGCCACAGGCAAGGCACGCGCTGACTGGATGCGCCACCTGGCAGCCGATGTTGCCAGCTTGCGCGCAGCAGGCACACAAGTTGTGCTGATTTCTTCCGGCTCTATTGCTTTGGGGCGTCAGCATCTATCCTTGCCAGCCGGTGCCATTAAATTGCCGGAAAAACAGGCTGCTGCCGCCATCGGACAGGTAGAGCTGGCCCAACTCTGGTCAAATGCCTTGCAAGCCCATGATATGCGCACCGCACAAATCCTGCTGGCTCCAGAAGATACCGAAACCCGCCGCCGCCATATCAATGCACGCACCACCATTCAAACTCTGCTGGAATTGGGATTTGTGCCGGTAGTAAATGAAAATGACACGGTGACCACCTATGAAATCCGATTCGGGGATAATGACCGTCTGGCCGCAAGAGTGGCAGGGATGATTTCGGCCGATTTGCTGATTTTGCTCTCGGATGTGGACGGGCTTTATACCAAAAACCCCCATCAGTGCGAAGATGCCGAGCATATCCCCGAAATCACCCAGATAGATGAGGATATTATGGCTCTTGGCGGCGGGGCAAATGCCGAATTTGCCTCAGGCGGCATGGCCACCAAATTAGCCGCCGCCCGCATCGCAACCGAGGCCGGGGCAGATATGGTGATTTGCAAGGGTAGCGCCTCCCGCCCCGTAACCGCCTTGCTGGACGGGGCGCGCTATAGCCTGTTTCATCGCCGCACCTCGCCGAAAAAAGCACGTAAAAACTGGATTGCAGGCGCGCTTGATCCCAAAGGCCAGATTGTTGTGGATAAGGGCGCACAAAGCGCCCTGTTAAAGGGAAAATCGTTGTTGCCTGTGGGTATTTTGCGCCTGTCGGGACAATTTGACCGGGGCGATTTGGTACAGATCATCAACGCAGAAGGGATAGAGCTTGGCCACGGGCTGGCCGGCTATGCCACCGCAGAAGCCGAAAAAATCAAAGGCCAGAAAAGCCAGGTTATCGAGACGCTGCTGGGCTATGAAGGGCGGGCAGAGCTTATTCATGCAGATGACCTTGTCCTGCGCGGCGATCTTACCGATAATTAAGCGGCAGATATAAGGACACCCCATGACCGTGACAAGCAAAAAAGATGCCCGAGAGCTGGTGGAAAAGCTGGCAGATGCAGCACGGGCAAGCCAGCTGGAAATCGGCCAGACAGATGCTGATAGCCGCAATGCCGCTCTGCGCCATGCAGCCGATCTGCTTCGCCATTCCAGGCAGCAAATATTGGACGCTAATCAGCGCGATGTGCAGCGCGGTATGAAAGCCGGGCTAAGTGATGCCTTTATCGACCGGCTGACGCTGACAGAAGACCGTATCGAGGCGATGGCCAAAGGGGCAGAAGATATTGCCGGGCTGGCAGACCCGCTGGGAGTAGAGCTGGCCAGATGGACACAACCAAACGGGCTGGATATTACCCGCCTTTCCACCGCGTTGGGGGTGATCGGCATAATTTATGAATCGCGCCCGAATGTTACCATTGATGCAGCCGCTTTATGTATTAAATCGGGCAATGCCTGTGTCTTGCGCGGCGGCAGTGATTCGCAAGAGACCAGCTATTTGCTGGCTGGACTGATGCGGGACGGGCTGAAAAAAGCCGGCTTGCCAGAAGATGCGGTGCAGATGATCCCGACCTCTGATCGGCTGGCAGTAGATGCCATGCTGGGCGCAAGCGGCAAGATAGATGTAATCGTTCCGCGCGGCGGCAAGGGGCTGGTGCAACGGGTACAAGAATATGCCCGCGTACCTGTTTTTGCCCATTTGGAAGGGATCTGCCATCTTTTTATTTCTGCCAGGGCAGATATCAAAAAAGCGGTGGATATCGCGGTCAATGCCAAAATGCGCCGGGTAGGGATTTGCGGATCGGCGGAAACGATTTTAATTGAAAAACAGGTCACAGAGACAATCGGGCGCGAGGTGGTGAGCGCCCTGATAGAGGCAGGCTGTGAAGTGCGTGGCAGCAAAGAGATCGCCGCCCTGCATCCGGGCGTAATAGCCGCGACAGCAAAAGATTGGGGATGCGAGTTTCTGGCGCCCATTATTGCGATAAAGACCGTAGCAGACCTGCCAGAAGCCTGTCGCCATATTCAAAAATACGGTTCTGGCCATACAGAAAGCATCCTTTCTGAAGACATAGCCGAACAGGAAGCCTTTTTCGCCGCCATAGATAGTGCGATTGTGATGGCCAATGCCTCTACCCAGTTTGCCGATGGCGGGGAATTTGGCATGGGAGCAGAAATTGGTATTGCCACAGGTCGGCTGCATGCCAGGGGCCCGGTCGGGGCAAGCCAGCTGACCAGTTTTAAATATATTGTGCGCGGACATGGACAGACCCGCCCCTAAATCTCATAGACGCCATCAAATGGCAGCCCTTCCAGGCTATCGCTATCCCCGCCGAATAGGGGTGATGGGCGGCTCGTTCAACCCTGCCCATCACGGGCATTTGCATATTGCCAAAGAGGCACGAAAAATTGCCAGACTAGATGAAATCTGGTGGCTGGTCAGTCCGCAAAACCCGCTTAAATCTGCTGATGATATGGCTGATTTTAACAGCCGCCTATCGTCGGCACGGCAAATGGCAGCACCCTTTATCTGGCTAAAATGTCTGGATATAGAAGAAAAGCTGAAATTAAGGACAAGCTATGCCAGCCTTAACCGGCTGACAAAAATCTGTCCAAAGGCCAGCTTAATCTGGATAATGGGCGCAGATAATCTCGCCCAATTTCCGCATTGGTATCGCGCGGGCGATATCGCCAATTTACTGCCTATACTGGTAATGAACCGGCCGGGCTATGGCTGGCCTGCACTGGCGGGCAAAGGGGCTGCGATGCTGGGTCGGCATAATCGCTGCCAGCCTGCCTCTCTGGCAAGGCACGAAAAAAAAACCGGGGAAAGGAAGAAGAAAAAACAATGGAGCTTTCATCATCAGACCCGAAACCCACTTTCCGCGACCATCTTGCGCCATAGCGGTAAGGGGCTAAACGCCATCTGACTTGCCCATAGCCACGAATCGCGCTAATCTATGGGCATAAGTGGAAGACATGACCGTTTTTGACCGGCAGCATATAAGGAGACAGACCATCAGCGACGCGTTAGCAGGATTGACCCCTGAACAGGTCAGAGATCTCGTGCGGCAATCGCTTGACGATGATAAAGGGACGGATATTGTGACAATCCCCCTTGCCGGAAAATCCACCATTGCAGATTATATGGTCATTGCGACCGGCGCATCTAATCGCCAGGTAGCCGCGATGGCCGATCATATTGAATTCAAACTGAAACAGGCTGGCATTGCCATTATGGGCAAGGAAGGCACACAACAGGCAGACTGGGTATTGCTGGATACCGCAGAAGTAATTGTCCATATTTTCCGCCCAGAGGTTAGAGAGTTTTATGCGCTGGAACGGATGTGGACACAATCTTCTTCCCAGGATGAAGTTGTGCATGTCAGTTAGCCTTGCCGGCCGATCAGCCTTCTTGCTATGAAACTTGAAGTACTGGCGATAGGCCGGGCAAAACCCTCTCCTGAAAGCGAACTGGTCAAAAGCTGGCTCTCGCGCCTGCCATATGGCGGCACGCTTCATGCCTTTGAATCAAACCTGCCATCAGGGCAAAAACGCCAGGCGGACGAATCAGGCAAAATTGCAGAATGGCTGGATAAAAATGCCCCGTCCCATCATCGGCTGGTCTGTCTTGACCCGCAAGGCAAGGATACCTCATCCGAAGCACTGGCCGAGCTGATCGGCCAATGGCGCGATGAGGGGGTCATGCAATGTTTTTTCGCAATTGGCGGGGCAGATGGCCATCACCCTGACTTGCGCAACCGAGCCGAAAGGCTTGTCGCCTTTGGCCAGGCAACATGGCCGCATATGCTGTGCCGTGCCATGCTGGCAGAACAGCTTTATCGCGCCGAGATGATTTTAAAAAACCACCCCTATCATCGTGGCAATTAAAAGGGGCGCTTTTAAAAAAGCTGGCCGGCTTGCCCCCTGATACGGGCAAAGCTATAACGATAGGGTATTTACCCCCCTTTTCCCTTGGAAAAAAAATTAAAGGCAGCAAGATAAATGGCAAATCATAAACCTGTTGTCCTATGTATTATGGATGGCTGGGGATTATCAGATGATAGCGAATATAACGCGGTGAAAAAGGCGCATACCCCTGTCTTTGATCGCCTGATGACAGAGTGCCCTCATAGCCGTCTGGCCGCATCGGAAATGGCGGTCGGCCTGCCAGATGGACAGCCTGGCAATTCCGAGGTCGGGCATATGACCATCGGGGCAGGCCGCGTTATCCTGCAAGATTTACCACGCCTCTCGCAGGCCTGTGCTTCGGGCGAACTCGCTGAAATGCCGGCATTGGAAAAATTTGCCCGGCAGATGACCCGGACAGGCGGGCGCGCCCATTTAATCGGACTGACCTCCAAAGGGGGGGTGCATAGCCATAGCGACCATATCCGCGCATTAGCTGTTGCATTGCACGCCCACAAAGTGCCTGTAACCCTTCATATTCTGACAGATGGGCGCGATACATTACCAAAGGATGCCAAAACCAGCTTGCCAGAATTTTTGGACAGCTTGCCGACGGGCTGCCATATTGCCAGCCTTACCGGCCGCTATTTTGCCATGGATAGGGATAATCGCCGCGAGCGGACAAACGCCTTTTTGGATGTGCTGATGGCAGGGCAGGCAGACTATCATGCCCCGGATGCGCTAGCAGCATTAGAGGCGGGATATCAGCGCGGCAAGACAGATGAATTTATCGAGCCTACCTGCCTTGCCGGATATGACGGTATGCAAGAAGGGGACGGAATTTTATTTGCCAATTTTAGGGTCGATAGGGTGCGCCAAATTGCCTATGGCCTTACCACACCGCAACAGGCAGGTTATGAGCTGGCGCCATCGGCAAAAATAACCCTGCCCTTTGACGGGCCGTTATTATCGCTCACCCCCATCGCGGCAGATCTGCAAAACATTATCCCGGCATTACTGCCCCCGCCTGACCTCAGCCAGGGGTTGGGAGAGGTGGTAGCCGGCCATGGCCTGAAACAGCTTCGCCTTGCCGAGACAGAAAAATATCCTCATGTTACTTTCTTTTTTAATGGCGGACGCGATGCACCCTTTAGCTGTGAAGAGCGGCAACTGGTTGATTCGCCAAAGGTCGCGACCTATGACCAGCAACCTGAAATGTCGGCAAGGGATGTATGTGACAAGGCCGAAAACGCCATCAGGACGGCCAGCCATGATTTGATCATTATCAATTTTGCCAACCCCGATATGGTTGGCCATACAGGTGATTTAGCTGCTGCTATCCAGGCGGTGGAAACAGTTGATAGGGCGGTTGGCGTTCTGGAAAAGGCGATTAAACAGGTAGGCGGCAGTATGCTGGTTACCGCTGATCACGGCAATTGCGAGGTGATGTGGGACATGAAGGCGCGATGCGCCCATACTGCTCATACCACCAATTTAGTGCCCTGCATTCTGGTAGATGGCGGCCCTCTGCCAGCAGACGTTTTTCTGGCCGATGGCAGTTTGGCCGATCTGGCACCGACCTTGCTAGATTTAATGAATATTGAAAAACCGGAAGTCATGACAGGCCAGTCTCTTATCCATCCATCTGCTCATTCCAATGGGGATAAGAAAGCTTGATCTCGTTCCATGACACTGACAGACTGGAAAATAGCCTGTTTGTTACCTATATCAGACAGGGTAAATCTGTGAGGCGCAATGATGTTGTTCAAATCTGTTAAAAATGGGGCTCTCGCCAGCCTTGCACTGATTACCGTGATTGCGGGCATCGCCACCTTTGGGGATATCAGAACAACCACTGCCAGACCCGGTGACAGTGATGAAACCTATCGCCAGCTTACCCTGTTCGGGGATGTGTTTCAGCGTGTGCGCGCCGATTATGTGGAAAGCGTGACAGATAAGGACCTGATAGAGGCCGCGATTAACGGAATGCTGACCTCTCTTGACCCGCATTCCACCTATTTGCCAGATGATAATTTCAAAAAAGTCCAACAGCAAACCTCTGGTAAATTTGGCGGGCTGGGTATTGAAGTGACAATGGAGAACGGATTTTTAAAAGTTGTCTCTCCGATTGATGACACCCCGGCCTTTGCGGCTGGCCTGCAACCCGAAGATGTCATCCTGTCTGTCGATGATGAAAGCATTGTTGGCATTACCCTTTCCGAAGCAGTAGAAAAATTGCGCGGGCCGGTTGGCTCGCAAGTCCGTATTTCGGTACAGAGAGCAGAAGATGAGCCTTTTGAGGTAAGCATCATTCGTGATGAGATTAAAATCCGCTCGGTACGCTCGCGCCTCTATGAGAATATCGGCTATGTGCGGATAACCACTTTTTCCGAACAGACCACGCCTGGCCTGAATAAGGCGATTAAGGATTTAACAGAAGAATCAGGGGACAAGCTGACAGGCATCATTCTGGATTTACGCAATAATCCGGGCGGCCTGCTTTCAGAAGCTATCAAGGTATCTGATGCGTTTCTGGAACGGGGCGAGATCGTCTCTACACGCGGGCGCGAAAATAGCGATATCCAGCATGCTTACGCCCGGCCAGGCGATATTACCGGCGGGTTGCCGGTTGTGGTGCTGATCAATTCCGGCTCTGCTTCGGCATCTGAAATTGTGGCTGGTGCGCTGAAAGATCATCGCCGCGCCATTTTGATGGGGACACGCTCTTTTGGCAAAGGCTCGGTTCAGACCATTATGCCGATGCCAGGGCATGGTGCGATACGCCTGACCACTGCCCGCTATTACACCCCCTCTGGTGTGTCTATTCAGGCAAAAGGTATCGAGCCGGATATCGAGGTCGCCCTTGCCCGTATTGAAGAGCTTGATCAAGGCCCTGTCCGCGAGGAAGATTTACGCGGCGCACTAGATGGCAGCAATGATAATGCAGATACAGAACAGGCAGATAAAAAAGAAGATGCCCCTGAAAAAGCGGCACAAACAGACCCTTCCAAAATAGATTACCAACTGGCGCGCGCCCTTGATTTGCTGCGCGGGCTGACCATTTTCAATAATCTGAATTTAAATAGCTGAAAGACTGTGTATTGATGGCTGAGAGTGTGCGCCCCCTGGAATATTCAAAACGTCCCTATCGTCCTTGTGTTGGCATTATGCTGATCAATGATAATGGGCATATTTTTGGTGGCCAGCGTATTGATAATCGGGCTGAGGCCTGGCAAATGCCGCAAGGCGGCATTGATGCGGGCGAGGATGTCGAAACCGCCTGTTTTCGTGAAATGCGGGAGGAAATCGGCACAGATAAAGCAGATATTTTATCTATTCATCCTGAATGGCTGAATTATGATATCCCTCTGCCACTTGCGGACAGGCTATGGGGCGGCAGCTATCGCGGGCAAAGCCAAAAATGGGTGGCCTTGCGCTATACAGGCAAGGATAGCGATATCAATATCGCCACCGAGGAGCCAGAATTTTTTAGCTGGCAATGGATGAGCCCGGCAGATTTAATTCAGCTGGCCGTCCCGTTTAAACGGCCGGTATATGAAGATATTATGTCCCAGTTTGCCGAATATATAAAAGCCAGCTAAAAAGCCGGCTTTTACTTTAATCTTTTTTGAAATTTTAACAGCGTTTTAAAGCGCTTCGGATGCAGAGTTCAGAAAATCGGCTTCCGCTTCACTTGCCTTTGTCGCCCGCTCTTTCAGCTCTTGTGAAGTAGTTGCAGACAGGTCAACCGCCCGTTCTGCCAGAATGGTTACGCCTTCAGGGGTAACATCTGCCAGACCGCCATCTATCATGATCCGGTCAATTACCTTGCCGCCTTCATAAACCTCTACAACACCGCGCTGCAGACTGGCCAGCAGGGCAGAATGACGCGGTAACACGCCAAACAGCCCTTCACTGCCTGGAACGACAACCATTTCAGCAGCCTTGCTGACCATAACCCGTGCCGGTGTCACCAGTTCAAGTTGTGTGGTTTCTGCCATGATTGTCTTTCCCTATCTGAAATATACAGCTCTAAATGGCTTTTCGCGTTACGCAGCTTCCGCTGTCAGTTTCTTGCCTTTTTCAATCGCTTCTTCAATGGTGCCTACCATATAAAAAGCGGCTTCCGGCAGATGGTCATAATCACCAGCAACAATGCCCTTAAAGCCCTTGATGTTATCTTCCAGGCTAACAAATACGCCAGGTGTGCCAGTAAAGACTTCGGCAACATGGAAAGGCTGAGACAAGAAACGCTGGATTTTACGTGCACGGGCAACAGTAAGCTTATCTTCTTCAGATAATTCATCCATACCCAAAATCGCGATAATATCCTGCAGGGATTTATATTGCTGCAATACCTCTTGTACCTGACGTGCAGTATTGTAATGCTCGTCACCGACAACGCGCGGGTCAAGCACACGCGAGGTTGAATCCAGCGGGTCAACGGCAGGATAAATTCCCAATTCGGCAATCTGGCGCGACAGAACGGTTGTCGCATCCAGGTGGGCAAATGAGGTGGCAGGTGCAGGGTCAGTCAAATCATCGGCTGGCACATAAATCGCCTGAACCGAGGTAATAGATCCTTTATTGGTAGATGTAATACGTTCTTGCAAGGCACCCATATCAGTTGCCAATGTTGGCTGATATCCCACCGCAGAAGGAATACGACCCAATAGCGCGGACACTTCCGAGCCAGCTTGTGTAAAGCGGAAGATGTTATCCACAAAGAACAGCACATCCTGACCTTCTTCGTCACGGAAATATTCAGCCAATGTCAGACCGGTAAGGGCTACACGGGCACGCGCACCAGGAGGCTCGTTCATCTGGCCATAAACCAGCGCAGCCTTGGAGCCAGGACCATCTGTCTTGATAACGCCTGATTCGACCATTTCATGGTACAAATCATTGCCTTCACGTGTACGCTCGCCCACACCAGCAAAAACAGAATAGCCACCATGCGCTTTCGCCACATTGTTAATCAACTCCATGATGGTCACTGTCTTGCCCACACCAGCGCCGCCAAACAGGCCGATTTTACCGCCCTTTGCATAAGGGGCGAGCAGGTCAATCACCTTAATCCCAGTGACCAGAATTTCCGATTCGGTAGACTGGTCAACATATTCAGGGGCAGCACGGTGAATAGGATAATTCACTTTGGCGTTAATCGCCTTGCCTTCATCCACCACATCGCCAATCACATTGATGATACGCCCTAATGTTTCAGGGCCAACCGGCACGGTAATAGGTGCGCCTGTATCGGTGGCTTCTGCGCCGCGAACCAGACCTTCTGTTGCGTCCATCGCGATGGTACGCACAGTGTTTTCACCCAGATGCTGGGCAACTTCCAGCACCAGACGCTGGCCGTTATTATCCACTTCCAAAGCGTTCAGAATGTCCGGGATTGCGCCATCAAATTCCACATCCACAACAGCCCCGATTACCTGGCTGATTTTTCCAACTGCATTTTTTGCCATAGCTCGCTACTCCAGCGTCTTTTTGTGTTTTTAACGGTTTGTTTACAGTGCTTCAGCACCAGAGATGATCTCGATAAGCTCTTTGGTAATATTTGCCTGACGAGTTCGGTTATAAACAAGGGTGAGGCGATCGATCATATCGCCAGCATTTCGGGTTGCGTTATCCATAGCTGTCATCCGGGCTGCCAATTCTGCAGCAGAGGATTCCAGCAAGGCGCTAAATATCTGGGTTGAGAGATTTTGCGGCAGTAACGCACCTAAAATCTCGGCCTCTTCCGGCTCATAATCATAGAAGCTGGCTTGGGCATCTGATGCATCATCGCTGGCATCCACTTCTGCGGGGATAAGCGAGCTATGGGTCACCTTTTGGGTAATGGCATTTACAAACTGATTGTAAATCATCGAAACCGAATCAAAGCTGCCCTCTTCAAACCCGGCAATGATCTTGGCAGAAATATCTGCGGCACTTGCATATTGGATAACCCCGCCCTGTACCCCTTCGATACGGGCAAAGGTCTTATCCGCAATTTCCGAGCCGAGATTATCGGCTGCCTTGCGGCCAACCACATAGACCTGAACCTTTTTGCCCTCGCCTTGCAGGCGTGTCATTTGCTGGCGTGCCAGACGGGCAACAGAGCCGTTAAAGCCGCCGCACAAGCCCTTATCGGCAGAGATAATGACCAGAAGATGTGTTTTTACGACTTCCCGGCCAACCAGCAGAGGCGAGGCAGAAGCCTTATCTGCCTTGGCAGCAAGCGAGGCGATAACCGAGCGCATACGCGCAGCATAAGGTCGCCCGCTTTCAGCTGCTTCTTGAGCCCGGCGCAATTTTGCCGCAGCGACCATTTTCATAGCCGAAGTAATCTTCTGCGTGGAAGACACACTGTTAATTCTGGTTTTCAGATCCTTCAGATTTGGCATCTGCGGGGCTCCTCTTTAACAGGGGATGGCAGAAAATCTTCTGCCCATCCCTTGCCTGTCCATCCTATGCAAAGCTCTTGGCATATGCGCCAATCGCAGCGTGCAGCTTTTCTTCAGTTTTATCTGAAATAGCTTTTTCATCACGAATAGCGGCCAGAATATCCTTACCCGAACCGCGCAGTGTATCCAGCAATCCAGCCTCAAACCGGCCAATATCGGCAATGGCGATATTATCCAGATAGCCTTTCACACCAGAGAAAATCACCGCCACCTGTTCTTCAACAAGCATCGGGGCATATTGCGGCTGTTTCAGCAATTCTGTCAGACGCGCACCGCGTTCCAGCAATTGCCGGGTAGAAGCATCCATATCCGAGGCAAACTGGGCAAAGGCGGCCATCTCGCGATATTGTGCCAATTCCAGCTTAATTGTACCGGCCACCTGTTTCATCGCCTTGATCTGGGCAGCTGATCCCACTCGTGACACAGACAGACCCACATTCACCGCAGGGCGAATACCTTTATAGAACAGGTCTGTTTCCAGGAATATCTGGCCATCGGTAATGGAAATCACGTTGGTTGGAATAAAGGCAGACACGTCGCCGCCTTGTGTTTCAATCACCGGCAGAGCGGTCAGCGAACCAGCGCCATTAGCATCATTCATCTTTGCCGCACGTTCCAGCAGGCGGGAGTGCAAATAGAACACATCCCCTGGATAGGCTTCACGGCCTGGCGGGCGACGAAGCAACAGGCTCATCTGGCGATAGGCCACAGCTTGCTTGGACAAATCATCAAATACAACCAGCGCGTGCATCCCGTTATCACGGAAAAATTCCCCCATTGCCGCTGCGGTATAAGGCGCCAGGAACTGCATTGGTGCAGGGTCAGAGGCAGTCGCCGCAACAATGATGGAATATTCCATCGCGCCATTTTCTTCCAGAGAGCGCACAATCTGTGCAACGGTTGAACGCTTTTGGCCAACGGCAACATAAATACAGAACAGTTTTTTCGAATTATCATCCCCGGCAGCCTCGTTCACAGCCTTCTGGTTGATGAAGGTATCAACTGCAATCGCTGTCTTGCCTGTCTGGCGGTCACCAATTATCAATTCACGCTGGCCACGACCGATAGGAATAAGGCTGTCAATCGCTTTCAGACCGGTCTGCATTGGCTCATGCACAGATTTACGTGGCATAATGCCAGGGGCTTTTACTTCCACGCGCGAACGCTTGACGTCCTTGATAGGGCCTTTGCCATCAATAGGATTACCCAGCGCATCCACCACACGTCCCAGCAGACCCATACCAGATGGCGCATCCACAATCGAGGAAGTCCGGCGCACGGTGTCGCCTTCCTTAATCCCGCGGTCACTGCCGAAAATAACGATACCAACATTATCTGTCTCAAGGTTAAGCGCCATCCCCTTGATGCCGCCGTCAAATTCTACAAGCTCACCGGCCTGTACCTGATCCAGACCATGCACACGGGCAATACCGTCACCAACAGAGAGCACACGCCCCACCTCTGCAACTTCTGCCTCGCTTCCAAAATTGGCGATCTGATCCTTGAGGATTGCTGAAATTTCAGCAGCACGAATATCCATCACGCTACACCCTTCATTGCGGCTTCTAGCCGGTTGAGTTTAGTTTTTACTGACGTATCAAATAAACGAGACCCGATACGCACGATGAGACCGCCCATCAATGCGGGGTCAACCCGCATTTCAAGCGATATATTCTTGGAGCCAGCCAAAGCAGATACGGTTGCTTCGACCGCTTTCTGGCGCTTTGCATCCAAAGCAACAGCAGAAACCACTTCTGCCGAAATCTGGCCGTTGCGGCGCGCCACTTCACGAATGAACGCAGCGATAATTTGCGGCAGGGCGAACAGACGGCCATTTTCAGCTACTGCGCCCACAAATTTCACCGTCAGGCTATTTGCGCCAGCTTTTTCCAGCACCGCAATCATTGCCTTCATTTGATCTGTTCTGGAATAGACAGGAGAAGAGACGACGCTTGCCAGTTCTTTATTTTCAGCGATTAATGATTTTAGCGCGGTCAAATCGGCCAGAACGGCATCTGTTGCTTTGGCTTCTACCGCTAAATCATAGAGAGCGCCGGCATAACGCCCAGCAAGACCTTTTTCACTAGAACTCACGTTTGCTCACCCTCATCTTAAAAAACGCGCCACTTGCAAATCAGCACTGTTTACCTGCTGCTACCGCATCACGACACAAGCGTTGCCATTCCTGCCTTTGCGTGACTGTCTCTACAGCATTGAATTATTCACGATGGGAGTTATCACACCGCTACCAGAAAGGCAAGTCTGAGGACGGCAAAAAAACGCCCTGCGGCAATAATTCACATAATTTGGAAAGACTGGCCTGTCTATGGGTTTTTTTGTCAGGAACAGACACTTTACAGGAAACTATAGGGGTCTATGTCACAGACCACCCGCACCTGTCCTGGCACCGCCACCCTATCCAGCCATTCCAGAATGATTTTCTGTGTCGCGACACCTTTTTGAGCGCGTATCAGAAAGCGAATACGATGTGCGCCCCTTATCCGACTTAACGGGGCAGGCGCAGGGCCATAAATATCCACCCCCTGATAATTTGGACAGGCTAGTGCCAGCTTTTGCGCAGCCTGTTCTACAAGGGCAAGGTCGCGGCCACTAAGGATAAGCGCTGCTAACCGGCCAAAAGGCGGCATGGCAGCAGCCTCTCTGGCATCGGCTTCGGCTTGCATAAAACTGTCACGTGCCGCTACCGGATTATCGGGCTGTATGTGCGACAAGGCGTTGAGAACTGGATGGGAGGGCTGAAAGGTTTGAACCAGTGCCCGCCCTTTATGCTCGGCCCGCCCACTGCGCCCTGCTACCTGCCATAAAAGCTGATAGGTGCGCTCGGCTGCCCGTAAATCCCCGCCGGCAATGCCTAAATCGGCATCTACCACCCCTACCAGTGTCAATCGCGGAAAATCATGGCCTTTTGCTGCCATTT